>Ga0209777_10007563_pt1 | contig 12040 bp, 10 predicted proteins | sample FrelakmetHBP12HB_FD_187147 | JGI IMG/M metagenome (GOLD analysis project Ga0209777, IMG submission 187147) | Freshwater lake sediment microbial communities from the University of Notre Dame, USA, for methane emissions studies -HBP12 HB (SPAdes)... | ecosystem: Environmental > Aquatic >... | reverse complement strand
AGATCGCTTTTGAGAATGGCAAGCTCACTTTTTCGCTGCCCATCCAGTATGAGAAATCCAAGGAGGACATGTCCTTTGCCGCGACCCTTTCCCCCGCCGGCGACAAGTTGACGGGCACGACGAAGAGCGAAGAGGGAGCCGAGCTCACCTGGGTAGGCGTGAGGGCGCCGGCCTTGCCCAAACCTAAGAACGTCAAGTGGGGCACTCCGATTGAACTGTTCAATGGCAATGATCTCGCGGGATGGGAACCGAGGGATCCCACAGGACCCAGTGGATGGAAGGCGGCCGACCATGTCATGGTCAATGAGATGCCTTCCCGCGATATCCGGACGGAGAAGGAATTCAAAGACTTCAAGCTTCATATCGAATTCAATTGCCCCTCCAAGAGCAACAGCGGGGTTTACCTGCGTGGAAGGTACGAGGTCCAAATCGTGGACAGCTACGGACAGCCGCCCGAGAGCCACGGCCTGGGCGGGCTGTATGGCTTCATCAGCCCGACTGAAAATGCGGGGAAGCCGGGGGGCGAATGGCAGACCTATGACATCACGCTGCTGGGACGGTCCGTGACCGTCGTGCTGAATGGCAAGACCATCATCAACGACAAAGAGATTCCGGGCATTACCGGAGGCGCGCTGCACAGCAGGGAGGGTGAACCGGGGCCGCTCCTTCTGCAGGGTGACCACGGCAAGATCTCCTTCCGGAATATCGTCCTCACCCCGGCGGTGGAATAGGCGGCGCGGCCCGTCGCAGGCATTTTCGAAGCCTTGATGGGAATTCGCATGCAACGGGACAGACACGAAGCCATTGGGCTTTCTTCGATGATTCTTTCTTCATCCTTGACTCGATCGTTCTCAGAAGGGAGGTATCAATGGGTCCAAAGAAAAACGTCAGCAGGCGGGAATTCATCAGGACGAGCGCCGTGGCGGGAGCAGCGGCGGCATTCACGATCGTCAAACCCGAATCGGTCCGGGGCACGGCGGCCAACGATGCGGTTTCGCTCGTGTGGGTGGGTCTTGGAGGGCGCGGAACGGCGGATGCCAAGGGACTCACGGAGGCCGGGGCCCGCATCATAGGCCTGGCAGACCTCTTTCAGGAGAAGGTGGACATAGCGCGGAAAACCTATTCGTCGGTTCCGGATTCGAATTGCTTCACCGGTTTCGACGCGTACAAGAAAGTCATGGACCTCCAATCCGACGCAGTCATGCTGGTAACTCCTCCGGGCTTCCGTCCGGATGAGTTTTCGGCCGCAGTTTCAGCCGGGAAACACGTCTTCATGGAAAAACCCATTGCCGTCGACACCCACGGCTGTCACTCCGTGCTCGCCACGGGAGGGCAAGCCCAAGCCAAGAAGCTCAGCGTGGTCGTCGGGCTGCAGAGGCGTTACAGCATGAACTACAGGGAAGCTCAGAAGAGAATCGCCTCGGGCGCACTGGGTACCATCGTGTCGGGCAGGGGATTCTATCTGACCGGCGACGTCTGGGATGGTCGAACCTGGCCCCGCGCGGATTTCCCCACCGAACTCCATTGGATGGCCAAAAACTGGTATTACTTCCGCTGCCTTTCCGGGGACCTCATCACCGAGCAGAATATCCACAACCTCGACGCTTGCAACTGGGTCCTGGGTGGGCACCCGCTACGTTGCGTCGGCTATGGAGGACGGAAATGGCGGAAATACATCGGCGACATTTACGATCATTTCAACGTGACGTATGAATATCCGGAAGGAGTTCATCTGACTTTTATGTCGGGGCAGTTCTGCACGGTTCACGATAGCTCCGAACAGATCCTGGGGACCGACGGCGCGTTCATCAACGCCGGTAAGGAAATGAAGATCGAGGGCAAGAATCCTTGGGAAGCGCCCCCCGGCGATGACGCCAACAAGAACGAGTATGAAGCCTTCCTGACCAGCGTGAAAGAGGGCGCCCCTCGGACCGATGCGCAGCACGCCGTGGATGGTACGTTTGTCACCATCCTGGGACGTGAGGCCGCTTACCGCCGCCAGGAAATGGAATGGGACAAGCTCTGGAAAGAAAACCAGAAGCTGGAACGCAAGACCTATCCGGTTTCCTAGCTCTGATGGGGATTCCGTCGCTCGTGCAGCGGAGAGGCTCTGCGGCCCCTCCGCTGTACAACCTCGGGTGGTTTGGCCAAAGACTTGATTGAACACGATACGGGAGATGATTCCTATGGACACAGGTCTGAATCGTAGAGAGTTCCTTCTTAGGTCGTCGATTGCCGTCGGCGGAGCGTTCCTCGGCTCGGCCGCGATGGGACGGCCGGCTGCTGCCGCATCCGGCATCAAGAAAGGCGCCTGCATCGGCGTGCTGCCCGAAGGAATGACCGTCCTGGAAAAGTTCGAAGTGGCGAAGAGGGCCGGATTTGAAGGCGTCGAACCGAACACCCTGAACAGCCCGGACGAAGTGAAGCAATATAAGGAAGCGGCGGAGAAAACCGGAGTCAAGATCACTTCGATCATGAACTCCGACCACTGGAAGTATCCGCTAAGCGACGACGATCCGGAAGTCGTCCAGAAGTGCGTCGAGGGCATTAAGACGTCGATGCACAATGCGCACGACCTGGGCGCCGGGGCCGTCCTGCTGGTGCCGGGAATAGTGACCGCAGAGGTCGGTTACGCGGAAGTCTACAAGCGGTCGCAGGAGCAGATTCGAAAACTCCTGCCCCTAGCCAAGGAGCTCAAGGTCATCATTGCGATTGAAGAGGTCGGCAATCGTTTTTTGCTAAGCCCGCTCGAGATGGCACGCTACGTCGACGAATTCAAAAGCCCATGGGTCAGGTCCTATTTCGATATCGGCAACGTCGTTTCATACGGTTATCCCCAGGATTGGATCCGGACCCTCGGCAAACGGATATGCCGAGTGCACATCAAGCGGTTCGAGCCGGGGACCGACCATCCCCAGTTCGATCCCAAAGACCGGCGGACCCAGGGTATTGACTGGCCCGATGTTCGCAGAGCCTTGAACGAGGTTGGCTACAGCAGTTGGATCACCGCCGAAGTCAAGAGCGGAGACGAGAATTACGTGAAAGAGGTCAGCGCCCGCATGGACCGGATCTTCTCCGGCCAAAACCCGGTCTAGCCAAAGGCGCCGGTCGCAGACCGGCGGTACAGCTGCGGTTTCGCCATCCTTCACAACGGGTCGGAAATGAGGGTTTGAACTGTAGCACCGCTCTATGAGCGGCGAAAGACGCCGGTCGCAGACCGGCGCTACAGCAGCCATCAACAGAGTCGTCCAGCAAGCAACGAGCAAAATGGAGCAAGCGCTATGATTAATCGCAGGCAAATGATGATGCTTCCGGGTGCGGCATGGCTCTCCCGGTTTGGATCTGCTCAGGCACAACAAGCTGGAGAACCGGTCCCTGCTGACTCGGGAGAAGTGTTGCCGGATCAACTGCTGTTGAAGGACTATCGTCCGAAGTCGGTGTACAAGATCCCGGTGACGGAGATTGAGAAGGCTAAATACCCCATCATCGACGTTCACCACCACGCGCGCGTCAAGACCCTGGAAGATGTTGATGCGACGCTGAAAATCATGGACGCCGTCGGCGTAGAAACAACAGTTGCGTTCTCCGGCATTGGCCCGGCCTTCGATGAGACTTATCGGCTCTATTCGAAGTATTCGAAACGATTTCAGGTCTGGTGTGGCCTGAACATGGCGGACGTCGATCAGCCAGGATTTGGGCCTGCTACCGTCAAGGAGCTGGAGCGATGTCGCCAAGTCGGGGCCGTTGGCGTTGGCGAGATCACAGACAAAGGAATGGGAATCGGAGGCCAATTGGGCGGGCCTGCGAACTGGCAGGGGACGCGCCCACCGGGAGGAGGAGGCTCCGGCCCTCGCGGCGGACCTGTGAGAAAAGGCCTGCATCCCGATGATCCGCGCATGGATCCGATCTGGCAGAAATGCGCGGAACTTGGCTTGCCTGTTAACCTCCACATATCCGATCCCTATTGGTCTTACCTTCCCCAGGACAAACACAACGACGGCCTGATGAACGGTTTCAGCTGGCGGCTCGACAACAAACCCGGAATCATGGGACACGACGATCTAATCAAGTCCCTCGATGCCACGTTGAAGAGACATCCCAAAACCGTTTTCATTGCATGCCACCTTGCCAATCTGGACTACGACCTGACGCGGCTGAGCCAGATGCTGGACCAGAATTCCAATCTCTTCGTTGACATCTCGGCTCGCTTCGCGGAGACCGCGGCCATCCCGCGATTCGCGGCGCAGTTCATCACGAAGCACGCCAACCGCGTGACCTACGGAACGGATATGCCGTATACCCCACAGATATTCAGCACCACGTTCCGTGTAATGGAATCGGCCGACGAGCACTTCTATGAGCAGGATCTGTTCTTTAACTTCAACTACCATTGGCCGCTGCACGGTTTTGGCCTGCCGGACGACGTCTTGAAAAAGGTATACCGCGAAACTGCCCTAAGCGCCTTCCGGCAAGCACGCGGCACCGCCAGGGGTTGAAGAAGCCCGGCGCGGGTTCGCAGGCGGCGGATCAAACTCGACCATCAGACGCCAGGATAACGTCCTGACGTTGACGCGGCCCCTACAGGCGGTCGTCAGCAGGACCGCGGGGCCCGGTTCGAGCACCTGATAGACTTTCGACAAAGGTAGATTTTTCATTGGAGCAGGCAGCGCGGAGTTATGCGCGTTATGCCTTGCTCCGCGGCTCCTAATCTGAAGACCTCAACATCTCTTCTGACATCCGAGGGTGAAAAGCCGCGGAGTTCTAAATCTACCCCGCGGCTGAGGACTGGCCGCGTGTCGAGAGCCTGTGGGGTAGATAGGCCCCGCCCTACTCGCCCCTTGGTGCTCGCGCGGTCTTCTGCTTCGGACCGGCGAGAGGGCTCAAGGATGTTCCCCCGCGCAACTCCTCCTGCTTGGCGATCCGGCCGTCTGCCAGGGTGATGACGCGGTCCGCTTGGTAGCCGAAGACCGTGTTGTGAGTCGTGATGATGACTGCCAGCCCTTTGTCGTGCGCCAACTGTTTGAATAGTTCGATGATCGCTTCTCCTGTCGTGCTGTCAAGGTTCCCGGTGGGCTCGTCGGCGAACAGAATCTTGGGATCCGCGATCAAGGCTCGGGCTATCGCGACGCGTTGCATCTGGCCGCCCGAAAGCTCTCGCGGCAAATGGCTCGCCCGATCACTCAGGCCGACCGTCTTCAGAATCTCGCCGGTCCTTTGCGCATCGGTGCGACGGCCCAGAAACGTCAACGGGAGCTCGACGTTCTCCGCGACCGTTAGCGTCGGCAATAAGGAGAACTGCTGGAAGACGAAACCCACGACGCCGCGCCGGACCTCGACGAGTTCGTCCTCGGAGAGCCCCGCTACCGACCTGCCCGCCACAAGGAGTGTGCCTTCCGTCGGCGCGTCGAGGCAGGAGAGCAGGTTGATCAGCGTGGTCTTGCCCGAGCCGGAGGGGCCCAGGATCGAGACCCGCTCGCCGGCGCGGATGGACAGGTCCACGCCATCCACAGCCTTGACCGTCTCGCTTCCCCGCCTGTAATGCCGCTTGAGTCCGTGCGCTTCGATGAGGATCTCATTCATATTCATTCGCCCCTGCTGATCGCATCAACCGGCCGCATCGAAGAGGCCCGCCACGCCGGGTAGAGGCCTCCGAAGAATCCGAGGATCACAGCGCCCAGCACCGCATACCCAATAAGGGCCGGGGTGATCTGCACAATCGAGCCGGATACTCCCAGGTCGAACAGCGATTTGATGGCCTTCTGCACCAGCCCCGAGCCGGCGACAGCCAGCACCGAGCCCATCACCGCACCGGCAAGGCACATCATCAGCGTCTCCAGCCAGATGAGTTCAAAGATGCCGCTGCGCCGGGCGCCGAGCGCCTTCATGATCCCAATCTCTGCCGTGCGCTCATAGACGCTCATGAGGATGGTGTTGATCACGCCGATGAGGGCCACGATCACGGCGACGGCCGTCACGGCCGCGATCATGGTCTGGGCCGTGGCGACGAGGTTGACCAAGGTGGTCTTGACCTGCTGAAGGCCGACCACCTGGACCTCGGGCAGGCTGAGCCAGCGGTTCTCGAATTCGCTTATCTTGGAAGAACTGAACTCCTTGAGCTTGATGCCGAGGATCGTCAACTGGTTTGGCCGATTGAAATATTCACGCGCTACGTCGATCGGCAGGAAGACCGTCCCGTCGTCCTGGGTCCCGGTCCGCTCCAGAACACCCACCACCTTGAATTGATGCAATACGGGATCGGGCTTGCCCGCCGGAGTGATCGAGGCGTAAAAGGTGTCGCCGACTTTGCGCTGCTCGTACTCGGCGGCTTCGAAGCCGATCACGACCTCATCCTTGCTTCCCGGCGAGAACCATCGGCCACCGGCGAAGCCCGGGCCCTGCTTGAATGCGAGCCACGGCTTCATCACCTGGTAACTGGGCGGGTCAATGCCGTTCACGATCACGGTGTTGCTTGCCGATCCTTCATCGCTAATGCCGCTTGCCTGTTTCTCCGCCACACCGACGAAAATCGGTGTGATGCTTTCGATGTCAGCATCGGTCTTGACCTTATCGTACGTGTCCGCCGGCAAGTAGAGCAGTCCCGTGCCGCCCTTGAGCATCATGGTGGCGGCCTCGTAAGGGCAGCCCTTGGCCATGATCATGACTTGAAAGCCCAGCATATTGATGCTCTTGTCGATCGCGACGCGATAGCCGAGCATGAAACCTCCCAGGGACACGGTCACCGCCACGGCGAGAGCCACCCCGGCGACGGTCAAGGCCGTGCGCCCCGGTCGCCGGCGGAGGTTCTTGTTCGCCAGCACGACATATCGCCGCAGTATAAACGGGTCCTTCGTTCTGTCTCTCACCATAACCTCTCCTCATTCGAATTTAACGGCGCTGGCGACAAACTCATACCCCTCGCCATAGGGCACCATCTGGCCCTCGACGCGAGCAGGGTGCCCGTTCCTCCGGGGCGCGTTCATAGCGATCTGAGCCAAATCGACCCGCAGCATGTTCTTTCCCGACAGAAAAAAGAAGTAGCAGCCCATGGTCGTACATTGTTCCCGGATTGTTCCTTCGATAGTCACGGTTTTGTGCTGAAAATCCTGCGGCCTGTTGATGAGGTCGCCGATATCGGCCTTCGGCGCTCCTGTGAATGTGCCGTATTCGCGCGGCAAGCGGACCGCGTGCCAGACCAGCACACTCCCAATGACCAGGATCAGCGCGCAAAGAACCAGTATCGTTTTCATAGGCTACTCCTTGCGGGACTTCGCCTTCTCTGTAGCTTGCTTGGCTCGCTCGAAGTAAGGGTCGAATCTCCTCCCGTAGAGGAAGAAGTCAAGCAGGATTAAATTCTTGCGTAGGCCGCGCAGCGAAGCCTCGTAATCCGGCCGTCCGCTGGCATCGAGTGTGGGCGGCTTAATGGCTCCTACTTTGTCGGCCTTGGCGCCGGGGTCGACGGCCGCGTAGTAGTCGTGCTTGTAAAAATCGCCGAGCGTCAGGCCCTCGAATTGACCGCGGAACTCCTTACTCCTAAGCTGGCGCGCCGCCGGGCTTTCCAGCCTCTGGAACAGGAAACTCCGGATTTCGGCGGTCTTCGGGTCCATCGAAAGGAACACCTGGATCACTCCGCCCTTGCCGGGAACGTTCACGCCGTGGACAATACCGATCTTCTCTGGTCCTTTGAAGATGCTGTAGACCGTGTAGGCAGTTTCGTAGGTCTCATAGATCGGGTCCAACTCGCCACGCATGCGCTCGCGAAACGCCCGGAATGACTCTGCGCCGCCTTTCATTTGCGCGAATGCATAGAGATCTTCCTTGTAGGTGGTCATTTCGGGGTACAGATACTTCAGGTCTTGAGCCGGGTTGGTTAGCGTGCAGCCAATCGCAGCGAACACTTGATACGGCGCGCCGAGGAGCGAGATCGCCCATAACAGGAGTAGTCTTTTCATACGCGCCTCCTAGCGATAGAAGTAATACTGGAGCGTGATGATGACGGCCGGCGGCGGCTTCATCCCCGGCGCCGGCGTCATCCGTTCCAATCGACGCTGGACGTTCAATCGAATCGAGTGCAGGTTGGAGTTGCTCACGTCGTTTTTGAAATACCACGCCACTTCACCGATAATCGACGCATCGGCGCCTGCTGTGTCTTGCTGGAAGCGTCGGTACTGTGTGGATAATCCCCACCGGCGCGAGGCGCGCAGGTATTCCGTTTGGTAGAGCTGCATAAAGACAGCGTCGCGATTGTCGCGGCCACCGCTGAGCTCGGCCGTGAAGGTCAGCAGGCCCGAGGGCGCGGTCCGGCGGTAACGGCCATCGATCCCTACCCGCCGAGTTGCAACGACCGTTGAAGCCGCGCCGAATTCCTGGGCGAGTCGCTCTCCCCCCATGACGGAGATTCCACCTTCGAGTCCGTACTCAGAGCTGTACTTGTTCGACAAGCTGATCCTCAGCGCGCCGAGTCCGCTCTGGCCTCGGAATTTCAGGTCGTAACCCGATCCGGCCAGGTAGTAGGCGTCATAGTTTAGATGCTTGTTGAGCGCTCCCCAGAATCCCGTGTACCAGTCACGATCGAAGCCGAAATTGCGTTCGTTGGAAAGCTGCAGCACGGTGCCGTGCGTGTCTGTTTGGAGGTTCAATCCAAAAGGAACATAGAAGTGCCCGGCACGCAGGTTGAAGCGGCCGACGTTCTCACTGCGTTGCTTGTCGCTCAAGAGCGGGTTGAAGAGGTTGTAAAGGTCGAGGTAGAGGTTGTGATACTCGAAGGCCCAGCCAAGCCTGCTTGCGCCCATCAGGTCGTCCAGCACGGGATTCCATCCGTCCCGGCGAACCAAGCGGCCCTGGAAATCGAGGCTTGCAAGCGTCGCGGTGGAGCTCGAAAACTTCTTGAGCGCCTCGAATCCCACGGATTGGCGGCTGGCTCCCTGACCCTCTAGATTGGTATCAAACTGCGAAAAGATTTCCTTTCTAAACCCGAAGTTCTTACCAAACAACTTCTCCTTCCAGGAGCGTGTCGGCTCTTTAGAAGTTGTATTCGGCACCGGGGGCACGGCAAGGCCTGCGAAGGGATCCGTACCGGCGCTGGGAGGCTTTTGAGAGCCGGCCGCCTGCTTGTCATTTGACTGAGGGAGATTGACGTGGTCATCGCATGTCGCGAGTCTCACATCATCGCCGCACGAACCGCAGGCCACTGCTGAGCCGTCCGGAGGAAAGCTGCACGTCTCGCCTATATAGCTCGTTCCGTGATCGCGAACCCCCAAAATTCCTCCTAGGTCGCTTTCGACATGCTGGCAACACTCAGCACAGGGCACTGCCGTAGCAGAAGGCGGCCAAGATGCTCGCAGGCTCAGCGCGTGCACTACAAATGCAAGTGAAAGAAACGAGTAAACACTTGAGCGTTTCCCCCACCGAATTCGAACCTTCACCTGCCTGCCTGTCATGGCGCCCCGCCCTATTAGCATTCTATCCCGAAATTGTCCCCACGCACGTGGAGGTGGACTGTAGCGGCAGGTTTTGCTCTGCCCTCCCGAGGGGACGGCAAGCCGTCCCCCAACATTGTCCCCACGGGCGTACGGGCGGATCCGTCAGCTGACGGACCCATTTTTCATCAACCTGCCAGGCACTATCGAATTGTCCGCTGAGAGGGCGTGGGTTTGGCGTCCAGGATGCTATAATTTGTCCTCTTGAGACCCTCGCGCTGAGGCATTTATGCACGATATCTTTTTGTGGACTGCCCTGGGGTTCTACGGCCTGGGGATCATCTTATTGATTCCTCAGGTGATTCACCGGCGGCCGTCGCTCTCGCCGGCTTCGCTGGGGGCGTTGGGGCTGGGCTTACTGGCCCACGCTGCCGCGCTGCTGGCGGAGGCAGCGAAGATTCATCGCCTGCCGGTGGTGGACGTGCGCAGCGCGCTCTCCTTCTATGCGTTTCTGGTCACGCTGGCATTTTTCTTCGCGTATCTCCGCTACCGGATTGCCTCTCTGGGCCTGTTCATGTTCCCGCTGGTCTTCGTGTTGACGCTGATCGGCACTTTCCGCGTTGACCGGCCATTCGACTCCTCCAGCATGCGCAGCGGCTGGCTGCTGGTGCACATCGGTTCGACGATCATAGGGTACACAGGCTTCTTCCTGACTTTTGTTGCCGCGCTCATGTACTTGATCCAGGAGCGGGAGCTGAAATCGAAGAAGCCACGGGGCTTTTATTACCGCCTCCCTTCGTTGGAGATCTGCGACGAGATCTATTACCGCTCGTTGCTGTTTGGATTCCCGCTGATGACCCTCGGCATGCTGATGGGCTTCATCGCGGCCGCCCGCAATTGGAAAGGGCCGTGGGAACTCGATCCCAAGATTCTGGCTTCGCTGGTCACCTGGCTGATTTTTCTCCTGCTTTTTTCGACGCGCGTGAGCGGCGGCTGGCGCGGGCGGAGGGCTGCCTACGTGGCCATCTTCGGATTTGTCACCATCATGGCCACGTTTCTCGGCGCCAGCCTGCTGAGCGGGCCGCATGGGTATTTTCCTAGTTTGAAGCAGCTTCCATGAACCTTGTCCTAGTCGGTATCAATCATCGCACGGCGCCGGTAGAAGTCCGGGAACGGATGAACATTCCTGAGGAGCGCCTGCTGGAAGCCGTGTCGGACCTGGTGCACCGCGAGGGGGTTCGCGAAGGGATGATTCTCTCCACCTGCAATCGCGTGGAGGTCGTAGCCCAGGCGGAGGAGAACCTGGACGCGGAGCCGATCCTCTACCAGTTTCTGGCCGACCACCACCACTGCGAGTTCGCGTCCTTCGAGCGCTTTTTCTATCATCGCCGCCAGCAGGAAGTGGTGAGCCACTTGTTTCGCGTGGCCTCGAGTCTGGACTCCATGATTTTGGGCGAGCCGCAGATTCTGGGGCAGGTGAAGCGGGCCTATGCGGCCGCGCGGCAGGCGGGCGGGCTGAATGGCACGCTGAATGAGGTGGTGACCCAGGCACTGGCGGTGGCGAAGCGCGTGCGGCGCGAGACGGCGCTGGGCAGCGCGGCGGTGTCGGTCTCTTACGCTGCGGTCGAGCTGGCCAAGAAAATCTTCGGAAGCCTGGAAGGGAAGACGATTTTCGTTATTGGCGCGGGGAAGATGAGCGAGTTGGCGGCCAAACACCTGCTGCGCAGCGGCGCCAGCACCATCCTGGTCACCAACCGTACTCACGAGCGCGCGGTCGAGCTGGCCAAGGCCTTTCAGGGTACCGCAATCCCCTTCGAGGAGCTCTTGGACACCATCCATCGCGCGGACATCGTCATCAGCTCCACCGGCGCGCCTCACTTCATCGTACGCAAGGAGCAGGCGGAGAAGCTGCTGGCGGCTCGGAAAAGCCGTCCGCTTTTCTTCGTGGACATCGCCGTGCCGCGCGACATCGACCCGGCCGTCAACCAGCTGGATAATGCCTTTGTTTATGATATCGACGACTTGGGACAGGTGGTGGAAGCCAACAAGAAGCAGCGCGAGCGCGAAGCGGTCTGGGCCGAGGAGATCGTAGGGCAGGAAGTCCAGAAGATGATGCACCGGCTGGCCTCGCGCGAGGTGGTCCCCACCATCCGGGCGCTCGAAGAGCGCTTGAACCGCATCCGGGAAGCCGAACTGGAGCGGCACCGGGGCCCGCTGGGAACCCTGTCCTCCGAACAGCGGCAGGCCGTGGACGCTCTGACGCGCGGCATCCTGAACAAGATCCTGCACGGCCCCGTCACCGAGCTGAAAAGCGAGGCGGGAGAAGCCGGGCAACATAATCTCGTGCGGCTGATTCAGAAAATTTTCGGGCTGGGCGGGTAGCACCAGACACGAGTTATGAGTTCTGAGTTTTGAGTTATGGATTGTGAGCCGCAAATTCCAGGGGCACCTTCGCCACTCGCGACCCACAACTCATAACTCATAATTCATAACTCATCACTACTGTCCGGTCATTGAATCTGGATTTCGTTCTAAGTCGCTTTGAGCCATGGAGTTGATGCCTAACTCGACCGTTTTCGATTTGAATTCGGCATGCGTTTTTGGTCATGCTTCCCGGGCATTCT
>Ga0209777_10007562_pt1 | contig 12040 bp, 13 predicted proteins | sample FrelakmetHBP12HB_FD_187147 | JGI IMG/M metagenome (GOLD analysis project Ga0209777, IMG submission 187147) | Freshwater lake sediment microbial communities from the University of Notre Dame, USA, for methane emissions studies -HBP12 HB (SPAdes)... | ecosystem: Environmental > Aquatic >... | reverse complement strand
GATTAAATCTGAAAAAGGATATGACGCGACAATAAGTTTGGTGTGGGAAACGAAAGCGCTTATTTATGAAGAAACAAGGCACATGGACTTAAAGCGTTACATTGAGTACATGGAAAAAGATATTGCCCTGCTGAAAAAAAATTCAGGCGGAAATATACACTTGTCTCGCACAAACATGCATTAGCACGCAAAGCATCCCCTCTATAAACCTCTGATGGAAGATTTTAAGGTGTATTATGATGCCGAGGAAGACATTCTCTTCCTTGCTAAAGAAGGTCGGGAGTCCGAAGTTGTTGAGCTTTCACCAGGAGTGAGCCTGGAACTTGACGATTTAGGCAACTTGATCGGCATTGAGGTTTTTAAGGCCTCGATTGTGTTTAAGGACGTGTTAAAACCCATGGAGAAGAGACTTCGGGTCGCTTGAGCCTATTTACCTATTTTACGTCAAACCATTTTTAGTATCAAAATCCGCCCAATAAGCATTGTCTCTAATTATTACTCTACAAGCTGCATCAGCGCCGGATCAACCGAATACCCGAGGCCCGGCAGTTTTCTGATGTCTTCCTGTGCTCTGCTCATATAGTAAGTCTGTAAACATCACGTAGAATAGCACATAAAATTTCTTTACAGAACAGCTTTTGTATTGCAGAATAAAAATATAATATTTGTTCTCGAGAAGTTAAACGAAATCAACAATTCTAGTAAGGAGCATCAGAATGCGAGTGAAAGTTTTAACAGTCATTACAGCGTTAATTTTATCCGGGTCATTAATCAGTTGCGGTCAGCAGGAAAAGATGGCTGCAAAAAAGAAAGCTCCACAGGAAAAAGCATCATCTTCAATCGCTGCAAAGGCACAACCTGCGGTTCCGTCAGAGCCCGCTGCTTTAAAAGAATTTGCCCAGGAACTAACCACTGATTCAAAGGTAGAGAAAATGTCTGCCGGGAAAATAGTTAACATTCCTGTGAGGGTGAAGAATATCAGTAAAGAAACATGGCCGGCAGGAAATGTAAATAAACCGGTCAACCTGTCGTACCACTGGCGGGACAGCACCGGTAAAATGATGGTGCTGGATGGTGCGCGTACATTTTTGCCCAATGCTCTTGCTCCCGGCAATTCAGTGAATTTGCAGGCAAAGGTTAAGGCTCCGGACCGGCCGGGTTCATACATACTGCAATTATCAATGGTTCAGGAGAGTGTGGCCTGGTTTAATAACAGAGGCGCTAAAACCTTTGATATACATGTGAACGTGACCGAGTGATTCAAAGTTTTATATTTTGAGTAGAAAGGTAGCCCCTCATGTTTTATGAGGGGTTATTTTTTTGGGTACGCCCGGCTGGGGCGATAATCCCTCCTTGCGGGATCTGCTATGAACTTAACAATAAGAATCGTTAGCAGTTAGCGGAAGGCAAGGGTGTCGCGGGTGGCTGCGAATCTGAAGGAAGCCGGAGCCAAAGCGCTGGCCTGACGAAAAGGAATCGCGTATGAGGCAGCAGCGCTGGATGAGAGGCCAAACAGACTTAAAGCCCAATACCTGTACGGAAAGCACGGACGTAAATGGGAATAGGAAATGGGGTCAAAAGCTTGATTATTGATTTTTAATCTTTTTAAATTTTACTGCAAACTTTCATTAGAAAAAGGCCATGAAATATGGTAAAGCAAATAGAAAATACCGGTCTTTTATTAATGGCCCTGATTCACAGAAAACTTAATGAGTTGCAAACATCATTTCTATGTTATGCGTTTAAAACCTGATGAGTTTAAGATTATAAAGCAAAGTGTTACTGCCCTGGATGAAAGTGCCAGGATTTATCTTTTCGGTTCACGGGCTGATGATAGGGCTAAAGGTGGCGATATTGATCTGTTAATAATTTCAGATAAACTAAATTATGAAGACAAGCTGAGAATCAAACATAAGCTCTTCGAATATCTTGAGGAGCAAAAAATTGATATTGTTATTGCAAAGGATTTTGAGCAGCCTTTTATAAAGCTTTTACCTAATATCGTGCCATTATGAGCAGGGAATATCTGCAATTACTTAAAGAGGAGATGAAATTATTAGAAGGAGCTATGACGGCTCTGAAACATTCCTATGATGCATGTACCATAATTGGAATAAAAGATAACTATGGATTGGAAGAGCTTGAGAGATTTGAAGCTTTAAGCAGCCGTTTTGCACGAGCCAGCGATATCTTTATCCAAAAAATACTCAGATTGATTGAAGAAATTGATCTTGAATCTCCTGGAACAGTAAGAGATAGAATTAATCGTGCTGAGAAAAAAGGTATTATAGATGCCGCTGAAGATTTAATTACTATAAGAAACCTCAGGAATGATATCGCACATGAGTATATGCCGGATGTCATAAAGGAGATTTTTAAATCAGTTCTTGCATATTGTCCGTATCTTTTTAAATGTTTGGATAGTCTAAAGCAGTATTGCCAAAAATATCATTCAGCAATAGAAGATGCATAATGGCGCCCCCATTCCTAAGCCGCATTGTTTCTCAACCTATCTTGAAGTATCTCTGTAATGCATATCTCAGCTGTTGTTATTGCAACAGCTGCTGCAGCGCCGGATCAACCGGATATCCCAGGCCCGGTAGTCTTTAAATGTCTTCCTGCGCTTTGACAATCTTCTTTTTCGTATAATAGGCCACGGCCCTGTTGTTGTAAGCCCGACTTTTTTTCTGCCTGCCTCATCAATTACTTCAACTGCTGGATGATATTTTCAATCGGCGCAACCGAGATATTTTTATCTGCAGGACATGCTTCCTCAACCGGCGCAACGATCCATGCTTCTTTTATTTCAAGAATTTCCAGTGCGGTGCGGAATTTATGGGTCACTTCCGGTGCGGTTGAGGCTTTGCATTCGATGGCAACGAGCCGGCGTCCTTTCTCAAGTATGAGATCAATTTCAGAGCCGGAAGCAGTGCGATAAAAAAACGGTTTCCATTGCGGCAGAGAAGCAATAAGGTTTTCAATGGCAAAACCCTCCCAGGAAAAGCCGTATGCCGGGTGGCCCAGTAAATCATTGTGCGTTTCTATTGCAAGAAGAGCGTGCAGCAGCCCGGTGTCGCGTATAAATATTTTTGGTGATTTGATGAGCCGTTTTTTCAGATTGGCCTCAAAGGGAGTGAGAACCCGTAACAAAAAAGTATGCTCAAGCAGGTCGACATATGAGCGCACCGTATGGTGGCTGACGCTGAGGGATTCGCCGAGTTTTGAGCTGTTCAGCACCTGGCCGTGCACATGAGCGCACATGTTCCAGAACCGACCAAGCTTTTTAGCGGGAATCTGGAACCCGAACTGAGGGATATCCCGCTCTAAAAATGTTCTGATAAAGTCCAGCCGCCAGGCATAGCTTTCGTGCTCACTGCGTGCCAGGAAGCTTCTGGGAAAGCCGCCGCGCAACCATAACTTGCGCAGTTCTTTAGCATTGCTTTTTGTATTGCACTCGCTTGCAAGAAAGGGGGTGAGCTCAAAATATGCAAGCCGGCCTGCAAGAGATTCGGATCTTTGTTTAAGCAGATCGGGGGATGCTGAACCAAGGATAATAAATTGACCGTTGCGATTGGTCCTGTCAATGACGCTTCTTAAAACCGGAAACAAATCAGGTGCGCGCTGTATTTCGTCGAGACAAATAAGATTTCCGGCGTTGAGGTTGAAAAACGCTTCTGCGTCACGCAGCTTATTAATGTCAGAAGGCGATTCAAGATCAAGATAAACCGCCCGGTCAATTCCGGAAATTATTTTTTTAGCTAAAGTCGATTTTCCGCATTGCCGGGGTCCGAGTATGGCGACCGCGGGGGTACTGGTTAATTTATTGGTCACCGCAGCGGATATTATGCGATTACGGTAATTGTGCATATTGGAACTATAACTTCCAATTTACAAAATTGCAATAATTAATTCCGGCTCAATAACTGCTGCAGCGCCGGATCAACCGAATATCCCAGACCCGGCAGTCATGTATGGCCCTGTCATAATCTTTTATATGTGTATAGGCATATCTTTGCGCAATATGCAAAAAACAAAAAACAATGCCACAATAAAATAAAACTATGATATGATAATATAAAAGGTAGTAATGAAATAACGTATGAGGTTTTATCATGAGAGCAGCTAAAAACACCAGTTCCAATAACAACAATAGGTTAGTGTCATTCAGCATGAAAATAACTCCAAAAGAAAAGGAGAAAATATTGGCATTGTCTGGTAAAGCCAAAAAAACAGCCGGCAGAGCCATAATGGAACTTATTAATAAAGCGGTTGTTGACAGGCACAATGCAACAACGGCCGGTGATTTGCATAAGCTATCGCAGCCTGAGAGAAGCCATTTGTTACGGGCACAGGCTGCATTAGCAGCTAAACACTATGAAATAATAGAAGATGGCTTTGATATAGTGGAGTAGTAATGATTAAACCAAGTCGAGGTGATGTGTGGCTGGTTGAATTTGAACCGCAGCGTGGTGCGGAAATTCAAAAAACCCGTCCCGCTGTTGTCCTCAGCATAAAGGAGTTAGAAAAGATCCCCATTCGCATAGTAGTCCCCATCAGAGAATATAAGGTCCACCACTAACAAATATTATTTTTCATTACCCTCCAACCCGCCAGGGAAAACGGCCTCTCCAAATTAAGCTCGGCTGATTGCACGCAGGTAAAGTCTTTTGCAATTGAACGCTTCGTGAAACGTCTGGGCAGAGTCAGCGACGCGCAGTTACGTGAAATAACGAAAGCTGTTGGACTGTGTATTGGATTATGATCTGCACTAAGAAAAAGATGAATCGTTATCTAATTGTAGAGGAACTCGAGGAACTCGGGGACGTTGTTGACAAATTACACAAACTAAACCATTGATGGGTGCTCAGTAATCTAAACAAATAGGGACATCGCCCATTATTTTGTTGATAGCAGGCAGATTGAGTACTAAAGCCCGCTCATGCCACGAGTAACGAGAACCGTAGCCAAAGGATATCCGCATCATGTAACCCAGAGAGGCTATTACCGGCAGGCCATCTTTGAGAGCGATGAGGATTTTATCCAGTATCAGAAATGGCTAAATGCCTATAGCCGCAAATAAGGGCTTGATATCGGGGCCTATTGTCTGTGGCGTTCTGTGTGAGTCTGTGGTAAAAAAAGAATTGGCCACGGCAAGACAGAGATTTTTAAAAAGCTTCGTTAATAAAATCTATGGCTTTTACAAAGGTCTCTTGGTGCGGATAATAAGGTCTAAAGAGGAGAACAGACTTTCGTGGAAATAAAATATTCACAACATATCATCAGTCGACTGCGCATTAGGGAGATCGAATATGAACTCCCTAAAATAATATTTGAGCAATCGAAGGAACGATATTATGATATGAAGACAGGATATATGGTAGCAGTGATGAATGCCGATCTTTTTGGTAAAATAAGGGAAGTGATGGTAGCATATGTGATGGAAGACGAGGATGCGAAGCTTTTAACAATACATCCTTTAAAAGAAGGTCAGAAGGAAAACCGAGAAAAATCTCGAAGATGGAGGAAACTCTAATGGAAGATTTTAAGGTGTATTATGATGCCGAGGAAGACATTCTTTTCTTTGCTAAAGAAGGTCGGGAGTGCGAAGTTGTTGAGCTTTCACCAGGAGTAAGTCTGGAACTTGACGATTCAGGCAACTTGATCGGCATTGAGGTTTTTAAGGCCTCGATTGTGTTTAAGGACGTGATAAAACCCATGGAGAAGAGACTTCGAGTCGCTTGAGTCTAGCTACCCATTTTGCGTAAAACCACCTTTGTTATCAAAACAGCCTTGTAAGGAACCAATGATTCCTGATTTCGATTCGATTTAATAGGGACAGCCGTCCCTATTAAACGGTGATGTTAAACGAAATCAATAATCGCAGAAAGGAGCATTTGGATGCGAGGGAAAACATTAACAGTAATTACAGCATTAATGATATCCGGGGCATTAATCAGTTGCAGTCAGCAGGAACAGATGGCTGAAAAGAAGAAAGCTCCGCCGGTAAAAGCATCATCTTCAATCGCTGCGACGGCACAACCTTTCGCTTCGTCTCAGCCCGCTGCTTTAAAAGAGTTCGCACAGGAATTGACCACTGATTCAAAGATAAAGAAGATGGCTGCCGGAAAAATAATTAACATTCCTGTGAAGGTGAAAAATATCAGTCAAGAAACATGGCCGGCAGGAAAGGTGGAAAATCCGGTCAACCTGTCGTACCACTGGGTGGACAGCACCGGCAAAATGATAGTGCTGGATGGTGCGCGCACATTTTTGCCCAATGCTCTTGCTCCCGGCAGTTCAGTGAATTTGCAAGCAAAGATAAAAGCTCCGGACCGGCCGAGTTCATACACCTTGCAATTAACCATGGTTCAGGAGAGTGTGGCCTGGTTTAATAACAGAGGCGCTAAAACCCTTAATATACCCGTGACCGTGACCGAGTGATTTAAAGTTTTATATTTTGAGTAGAAAGGTAGCCCCTCATGTTTTATGAGGGGCTACCGTAAATAGGCTGGCACTATTTATCCTGTCCTTTTAACTGTGTGCCTGCTGGCAATCCGTACGCTTTCCCCATCCAAGCCAAACAGTCGAGAATCATTATTCAACCCCAGCTGTTTCGGAGAAAAAGTGCCGGACGAGACGGCGACGCTGTCGATCTGTTTTATGCTGTCGTGAAGGGTAAAGTAGTAGGCATTCTTTGTTTTATATTATAATAATGAAAGAAAATTTGGTAAATAAAACCCGCCGAGTAAATCTTTTTAAAAAGCACGTTATTTATCCTGTTCTGAGGTGCATTACCAATGGGAAAAATAAAATTCGCCATAGCAGAAGACCATACTATCCTGCGCGAAGGGTTGAAGCCCCTGATATTACTCATTGATGAATAACATGTTAGGCGTAGTCCCTTAAGACTGAATTTCTTGCAAAAATGGAAAGAAAAATTAAAAATCTGGAACTCAAGAAATCAGGAAATTATTGTTTTTACCTTTGTGAGTTCCTGAGTTCCAAATTCAATCTTCTTTGTTTCTTTTTTAGTCTTTGCGGTTAACTTTGGTTCCGGCTTGTCCGGGTTAGGAAGAAGTGTTTGCATTTTTCATGGGATAGATGGTAGATTCAATGCAGAATAATTATGTATAAAGGATATGATCCTGGTAAAAAAGTAGCGCAGTTAAAGCGTACCTGAGCTGTATTGATGGCGACCTACCCGCAGCGTATTATTAATAAATGGCTTGCCCTGTGGCAGTACGGCCTTTTCTCCTCTGTGGCTGTGCTTTCACTCTATACTATTGTTTTATTTTCAATAAATTATTCCCTCGAATTTTCATATATCATTTTCCTCATTTTAGTGTCGGCAGCCGCTGCCTTGTATAATGCGCGGCTGACCGCTTTTTGTTTCGCAGCATGTATACCGCTGATAAACGGGGTGAATATAATTGCTCTGAAACTCCCTGTGCATCCGTGCAATCTGCTATTTGCCGGCATCTATCTTTCCTGGTTTGTAAAGTCCGTGTGCATCGACAAGAAGGAATTTTTCCCTGCAACCAGGGCAAGCCTCTGCACGGACATGCTGATGACAGCAATCCTCTGTTCCCTCAGTATGCAGCTGGTCAATTTTCCATCGCATCTGATTGCCGGATGGATATTAAATAAGTGTGCACTTGACTTGATAAATCCGTTTTACAGCGCGCAGGCAGCTGTGATTATCGTGCAGGGTCTGTGTTTATACCGTATGCTGGAAGTAGAGCATACGGTGAAACAGGATTATACCAGCTTCATACGAATACTTTTATTTCAGTTTCTGACTATTTTTATTTTTGCGGCAATTCAATTCGTGTTTGACATACCGCCCTGGCGCGAGCTTATGGACAACCAGCACCGGGGTCTGTCATCACCGTTTGATGACGCTAACGCATCTGGCAGCTGCATAGTAATGCTGTTTTCTCTATTTGTGTTCCTTGCGCGTGAGGGAAAACTGCCGGCCCGTATTATAAACGGCGTGGCGGCAGTGCTGCTGTTACTCTATGCCTTGTTGACACTGTCCCGCATCACCATTATCGCTGCGATGCTGGTGCTTTTATTCTGGCTGTGGCAAACCCTGAAACAAAAAATGACCAGCACCCTGCTGATACTTTCCCTTGCCGCTAATATCCTGCTGTTTGCTGTTATAGTAAAACCCGGCTGGCGCATCCCTTTTACCCGAACCACGCTTTCCACTATGCTCAGTACCGGCTCATTACAGGTGCGCACCTTCATGTGGGACAAGTCAGCTGCAATTATTGCAGCTGCTCCCCTGTTCGGCAACGGTATCGGCACGTATCGGAAAGCATATTCCCATTACACGTTCTCCATTGGTGAAAATGCCCATAACTATTTTATTCAGCTGTTCTCAGACCTCGGGGCCGCAGGCCTGATAATTTTTGCGGGTATTATATTTTATGTTTTTTATGAGCTGGCTCGCTGCTGGGGACAGATTGAGCCGGAGGCGAAATCGTTCTGCAAGGGAATCGGTGCAGGCGTTGCCGGCTTTCTTATAACCTGTGTTACCGGGCATCCGCTGCTGCTGCCGGCCCAGCAGTTTATGTTCTGGTTTTTCGTTGCTGGCGCGGCAGCTGTCTGGCGCTCCAGTGCCGGAGACAGTGAGCTCAGACAAAACGCAAAAGTGCGTTTGGTGACAGCAATTGTACTTGTCCTGGTCATCGCAGGATATGGATACCAGGGATACGGATTCAAAAATTCAATCGGCTATGAATATGGTTTTTATTCCTATGATAGAATGGGTAATGAACAGATACGATGGTCAGGGAAAGAGGCATCAGTGTGTGTCAGAGCAAAAACTGACCTGTTCAAGGTTACCCTGTTAACCCTTCCGGAAAATACAGACGGCATGGGCCTGAACATCAAAATATATGTGAACCGTAGTCTGCTGGATGAAAAGAATATTACAGCCGCCGGCAATCATCAGATTTACTGCTATGCCCCCGGCATAACGGGCAGCACTGTCAATCTAACATTTGTGATGGACAGGACTTTCAATCCCTATCGCCTCGGACAAAGCAACGATAACCGGGATCTGGGAGCAGCGTTAGCGAACCTGGAGTTTTTCTCGCAAATGCCTCAGGAGGGGATTGGATTCTACCAATGGGAAACCCTGCGGGAAGGTTTGCCGTCCGGCTGGCCGTTCGGTAAGCCAGGCAGGTATCGCTGGACGGGCATGCAGGCTGCCATGGCCATACCGCAGCCCGCACACAACCGGGGACTTGAGCTGTTTGTGGTGGCCTATAACCCTGATGTCACTGCTACGCCGGTTGTTGTTACTATTCTGGGTGATGGGCAGAGTTTAACAACGATTAAACTTACTGACAATGTGTGGCAAAAAAATACGCTGCCTGCACATGACCTCGCGGGCAAGACAGTGCTGGAGTTCCGGGTCAGCAGAACGTGGAACCCCAGGGCAGCAGGCATTTCAGGAGATAATCGCACTCTGGGCATAGCGGTTGCCATACCGGATTTTTAATTCTACTTATTTGATGAATGGGCCAAGTTCTAATTAATTCTGACTCAATAGCTGCTGCAGCGCCGGATCAACCGGATACCCCAAGCCCTGCAGTTTTTTGATGTCTTCCTGTGCCTTGTTGATATCCTTTTTCATGTAGTAGGCCACTGCCCGGTTGTTATACGCCTGGGCATAAGCGGGATTAAACGAGATTGCCCCGCTGTAATCTTCAATTGCCCTGTCATAATCTCCCTTGTAGGTGTACGCAACTCCCCGTGCATAGTAGGCTTCGGCACTCTTAGGATTAATCCGCAGCACCTGGTTAAGGTCAGCAATGGTCTTATCATGCTCGCCTTGAATGCCATAGACATTTGCCCGGTTGTAGTACGCTTCTAAATAGTTCGGGTTGATTGCAATTGCCTGGCTGTAGTTTGCGATGGCCTGAACATGATCCCCCAAAGAACTGTATGCAACCCCGCGGTGATAAAAAGCCTCAGCAGAAGCAGGGTTCAACACTATCACCTGGTCGAAGTCGGGAATTGCATTGCGGAAATCTTTCTTATACATTCTGGCCAGCCCGCGATTATAGTACGCTTCTGCATAGGCTGGTTTTATTCGCACAGCCTGGTCAAAATCAGTAATGGCTCTATCATATTGCTTTTTGTAACAGTATGATAGGCCGCGGTTATACCAGGCTTCAGCAAAATCGGGCTTTATCTGCAGGGCCCGGTCAAAATCCGCTATTGCCCGGTCAAAGGCTGCTTTGTGATTGTAGGCCAGGCCTCGGTTATTAAAGGCAGCAGTATAATTCGGATAAATTTTAATTGCCCTATCATAGTTTTCAATGGCCTGGTCATACTTGCCGGTCAGGCTATAAGCAAGGCCTAGGTTGTAATATGCTTCAGCGCAGGCTGGATTAATCTGTATTGCCTGCTTAAAGTCTTGAATTGCTCGTTCATAGTCGCCCCTGCTGCTGTAGGCAAGACCGCGGTTGTTAAACGGACGGACCTTGCCGGGAGATTTTTGAGCAGCATCATTCCATAGCATAAAATCATCTTTCCATACCCCGTTACGCACATAGGTGAGCAGCGAGAAGCAGAAAATGATACTGATTAATAGAATCTTTAACAGCCTGTCGTAATGAGGGTACAGCAGCTTATATGCGGCAGTGGTAAAAAATATACCGAATCCGGCCATAGGCAGATAGAGGCGGTGTTCAAACATAACATCCTTGATGGGAATGAAGCTTGACTCAGGAGCAAGCGTGATAAAAAACCATAGGATAGAAAACGAGATGATCCTGCTGCGTGAAAAGCTCCAGACACCGGCAGCGGCTAAGGTAATAACAAGGCAGAGGCTCATCAGTATTGCGGGCTGCAGCAGGGTTGTGACTACAGGATAGTAATGATCGATGTTTTGATTTACCGGAAGGAACAACAAACGCAGATAGGTTATCAGGACACGCATCTGGGTCAATAAATACTGATAGGAAGATATATAAGCAACCCCCTCAGGGCCTTCCTGCACAGCACGCAGCTGCATAAAGTTCATTGAACCGGTTAAAAACATGGTCAGAGGGATAATGCATAACATCAGGAGCGCGACATAGGTATATTTTGATTTGAAGATGTTGCCTGTCTGCAGAAAGAAGCATTCATAACAGAGCGCCATAACTGGCAGGGTAAATACCGTCTCCTTGGTAAACATGCCGGTTACCGCACTGAGCATAAAGCCTCCGTAACAAACAAGGATTAATTTCAGCGGTGCTCTCATCTGCTGCAAAAGCCTGCCCTTGACATACAGGCACAGTGCCAGCAGATAAAACAGGGATGCAAGGGATGCAAGGCGCTGCACGATGTAGGTAACCGCCTGCGTCTGGAGGGGATGCACGGCAAACAGTAAAGATGAAAACACTGCTATAGCCTGCTTCTGGCCGGCAATTTTAGAATTCTTTATTTTGGGTGTTGACAACGTCAGAAGCATGAGCCACCACACGCATAAAGCCGCACAGAGATGGATGCCAATGTTGACAAGGTGGTACCCAAAGACGTTAAGCTGATCGAAGTTATAATTCCCGGCAAACGTAATGTAGGTGATGAAGCGGGTAGGGCTGAATTGCCAGAGGGCCTTTATATTCGTAATGTCCCGTATCGCTGTATTGTTTGCCAGAGAAGTAAAATCATCAAGCTGAAACGGCACGGTGAACGTGTTTGAATAGATACTGCCAGTGATAATGCATAGAGCAGAGATAAAAAAAAATGGATGACTGGTGAATGATGAGGATGATGTGAAGCTGTTTTTATTTGCAGACAGTTTTTTAATTTTTATTGCGTGCTTCATGCGATACATGATAACGGCAGATCGACACCGTATTTTGTAAAGACAGTTAATCAGGCTCCGGTAATAAGGGCATTAATTTGCCCTGTTATTTAAATTTTAAAAGTGCACAGTTTTAGTATGTTTTAAAGTTTAAAAGTGCACACATGAAATAAAGTACTCTGAGACCTTTTTTAACCACACACAGGAGGTCGTCAGGGTATGAAGCAGTTA
>Ga0209777_10007560_pt1 | contig 12041 bp, 10 predicted proteins | sample FrelakmetHBP12HB_FD_187147 | JGI IMG/M metagenome (GOLD analysis project Ga0209777, IMG submission 187147) | Freshwater lake sediment microbial communities from the University of Notre Dame, USA, for methane emissions studies -HBP12 HB (SPAdes)... | ecosystem: Environmental > Aquatic >... | reverse complement strand
AGAATAGCCCATCCGCCTGGTTTTAACACACGATGTAATTCTTTAATGGCATTTTTGTCGTCTAATACATGCTCCAAGACATGATTGCAGATTATCGCATCAAAATAACAGTCAGGAAAATTGATTTTTCTAACATCCATTTTTATTCTTGCCAAGGGACTTTCCAAATCTGCAGAATAGTAGTCCATTCCTTCTTTTTCAAAACTATTAAGAAGTCTCCGTTCTGGCGCAAAATGAAGCATTTTCATTTCTTTGTGTACTAACTGATTCTCTTTCAAAAAGACATAAAGTAGTCTCTCTCTGTCACCAGATCCGCAATTAGGACAAATTACATTTGATCGATAACCTCCCCCGATGACTTTGTTTTCCCTCAAGACCTTTTCCTTAAATCCGCTTGGCACAAACAAGTCATAAGAGTGAGAACAAAATGGGCACAAGTATCTTGACCCGGCATGGAAAACACGGTAATAACGTTTTGTAATTGTTAAATTCAGTTTTTCCACAGCCGCGTAACAAGTTCTGACTATCTTCGTATCCTTTAATGCTGTCATTTCTTCAACCTATTTCTATTTAAAACAACCTTTGGTTAGGGATAATTTATAATATTTATGTTCCTGAGCAGACAAAAGTGAAGTGAGTTTTCGTCAGATTAAAGAGTTAGCTTCAACATCGAATAATCGAGTTTAAATATAGTTTACTTGGTACGTTAATAATTACAAATTGTTTCCGTAAAACCGCGCCTTAAAGAGCTTATACAATATTCCTTCGAAGAAGGCAGGAGCCATTCACATTAAAAAAAGTTTAAGTCAAATACTTAAGTTTAAGATGGTAAACTCTGCCGTTTTTCATGGATCGAGATTTTAATGATTTTTTCAATTATGGTAAGCGGGATTTCCAGTAATTTTGAGACTAACCAAAATCCTGAAAACATCATTCTAAGGTTGCTAATATCTGTTTTATTTAATGCTCCGACCAATGGAACGGCAACCAAGAAAGTCGCCAGAAAAACCGCTATGCCAGCTACAAGCTGGATCCAGTAAATCGAGCCTAAAACGCTCAGGAGAATAAATGTTATCCCTGCGGAAATGGAAGACGCTAGAAATATTCGCGCAGAAGCTTGAAAATTTGCTTTAATTTGGTAATGCTTCCATGCCCATCTGAGTTCCAAAAATGTGCCAAGAAATGGGTTTATTAGGGTTACGATGATAAGCCCAAGTATTCCAAATCTGGGAATCAGCAGAAAAGCCAATGGAATCCCTGTTGCAGTTTCCACTATGCTTATTTTCATTAGCAGTTTTGTTTCTCCAAGAGCCATGAGAACATTGTTGACGCTGAGAATGCCAGAAAGGCTGTATAAATTTACAGTTATGGAAAGCATCAAGAAAAGCGGTGCATAAGCCCATTTATCTCCATAAATCGTCCCAATAATTGGCCCAGCTAACACCATCAAACCCACTGTTCCGGGCACAAGGAAAAGAAGCATATATTTGACCGAGGAATCAAAGACTACCTTCAGCAGTGACATTTCCTTACGAGGATCGAGTTTTGAAAAGACCGGAAACAAAACAGTTCCTATGGGAACAGTAAAGAAGGTCAATAGAACTGCAAAATTAGCCGAAATCTTGTAGTTACCAATCATGCCAAGACCGACTACTGAAGCCATGAGGAAAGAGTTGAGTTGAGTTGGCACGCCTCCTATGATCGTGCCTAAATTTAAAGGAACCCCGAAGCGAAGAAGCTTCTTCAAGGTTTCAGTCGAACCAGACTTGTGTGAAGCACTGTTACCAAGTTTTCTGAATATGCTTAAATAGAGCAGCACTAACGCGATGGCAGCTGCAAATGCAAGTGCTGCAGCATACCCGAGCACTGCTCCAAAAGCACCATACCCTAGAAAAATCAGCGAGGGAGTCAGCACACAAAACAGGATAGCTTGGCAAAGCATAATTAGACTACTTAGCTTCATCCGCTCGAATCCCACCAAGATTGACTGAGTTGAGGTCAGAAGGGCTCCTGAAAGAAGGGTGGTTGATATAATTGCTATCAATGGACCTGCCACGGGCTTTCCAAAAACTGTTGATGCAAGGAAGTTTGCGATTAGAAAAGAAAGCAGTGCAAGAACGGTTCCTGTTGCAAGTTCAAAACCCAATCCTGCCACAATGATCTTGCGCAAATCTTCCTTGTTACCACTAGCTCTGCACTGAGCACAAAACCTCGTTAAAGCTGAACTGACGCCCCAGTCTTGAAAAAGGAGTATGGTAGTTGCTGGAATAAAGGCTACAGCGTATAGCCCCAACTCAGTTTGAGTCAGAAGATAACCAATGATTATAACGGCAATAGCTAGTATCACGGTTGAAACTGTTTTTCCAATGAATAAATAGAGACTTCCGATTGCCGAGTCCCTTCCCATCTTCAATGCTTTTTCCGTTATTTCACCTACGAGCTATTGATTTCTTAAACCAATTGAAAAGAAACGCTTAAACTTGGTGGCGCCGCCTGGTGATTATTCTTCGCATAGTGCGCGTATAATAAGTAAATACCAAATCAAACCTCAATTTCGAAGGTTTTCTTGTCTTAATAGAGAATCAACGAAGAATTTGGCAGCCCAGTTGATGTAACTATACGGATCATATTTCCCGTATATTGGTTGAGATCCTTTGACTCCACCCTTTATTCCTTTGCAGAGATGGTGAAGATGCTGCGTGCTTTTGATGTAGTTGTTTAGCTTAACTGCACCATCATAGTATGCCTGCTTGTGAGTCAATTCAAAGAGTCTTAGCCAGAGTGAGGCGATTTGTGCGTCACCGGTTAAGCAACTGTAGTTGTCTTGTCCTTCCCAGTTCTCATCATACGTTGCACTTACCCACCCATCTGTCTCAAATTTGCTTAAAAGAGAGTTCATTGTTCGGGTTGCTGTCCGGATGAAGTTGTCATTTTTCAGCAGGATCCCAGCCTCTAAAATGCCCTCCGCTGTATAGCCGATAAAATGAGTGATAGGATACGACATTGACTTGGGGTCGGGGATACAATTGTGATACCAGCCTTTTTCGTTGCATTTAGTCGAAGCCCACTCAATATTTTTAACTGCAGCTTCTTCGTGCTTCTTGTCTCCAGTAAGCGCATACAATTCTAGAAGAGCTAACGCAACTCGCGTATAGAATGTATGTGGCATTCCGTGAAAGGAGTGCTTTCTCCAAGCACCATCTTCATCCTGTACTGTGACAAGCCAGTCTCCAGCTTTAACCGCGGATGTGAGATATTCACTCTGTTTTGTTTCTTTGTAGCATCTTACCAAGCCTTGCATGCATTGTCCTGTGTCGAAGACCTCTGGATCCAATGGCGTGCCAACAAAACCGCTTTTCTGCCTTCGGCTGCGATTCGGGCCTACTGGCCTTATGGCAAATGATCCATTATTAAGTTGTACATCTATCAAGAAATCGCTCATTTCTATTGCCCTTTTCCTGGAGTCTTTATCATGAGCAAAATAATAATAGTCAAACATTGTTGGTATGATATACCCAGTTGTCTCAGAATAGGCAGTTTCCCATCCAACATATTTGAAATATCCTGCAGAAACGCCTCCATTACCAGTTGCATCTTGCGCTCTCTTGAGCCATTCAACAGTAGCCTTGAGATGCTTCTTGTTGTCACCTATTCTATTATTAAATCCAAGAAGCCGATCCTCTAGTGCTATTAAACGGAAATTAATTGATAACCAAATTCTATTACTCTCAAGCACCGAAGTGAACGTAAGCGGGAACATTAAAACACCATAACATGGGACAGCCTAAAATAATTTACTCCAGTCAAGAAGTAATAACACTCGAAGTTGAGCGTGTGTGTGATTAAATAGTTTACTTCATATGAGCTGCTTCTGAAGCTCTGGAAGGCTACCATAATTGCGTGTTTTTTTCGAACTACGTTTATAAACAGAGAATAGAGCATTTAACGAAAAATGTAAATTCCTAATTTTCTATGGAAACGCAGTCTTCCTCAAAAGCATATACCCATAGAAAGTGTGTGATCCAAATATTGCTCTTTTGCTCTAAGCAAGTCGACTGTTAAGTTGTCGTTGACGTTGAACAACTTGATTCTCGCGTACACCTTGCCCCAACTTCGAAGGATTTTGATCAAACCTTCAAGAATGGACGGGATAGCCGAATCTGAAGAAGTAAACATCTCCACGAAAGCAACGTGAGACATTGGTCGACTAAAAACCATGGCAAAAGAATCCGCTGAATCATTTATGAAAGCAGACCTAAAGAAAAAGCGTCGATAATCCTGTGAGAAACCATTAATCAAACTAGCGCTATTAATTTCGAAAAAATTCATCCATTCTTTTCCCATACAATGTTGACACATGCCTAAAAGAAAATTCTTGTTTTTTCTTGAATTCAAACCTATTGGTGTTAACTTGTTTTCACGTTGAATTGGAAATTTTAAAAGATGTTCGTGCGCCCACACTTCAAGACTTTTTGCGGTTATTCTAAAACCCAGCTTGGTATACAGATTTATCAAAAAGTCCTCGCTAGCAGTCACATTTAGAAATACTTTTCTTGCTCCCCGGCTTTTTGCCTGTGACAGCGCAAAGTTGAATAGCCCAGTGGCGACCCCCATTTTTCTAACGTTTGGATCTGTGAATATTGACTTAATCGAATAGAGCCAGTTAGTATGTTCTAACAGTAATAGAAAACCTATTGATCGCTTCTCCCGAATATGGTAAGCCACAAACCCTATCTGGCGAGGCTCAAATGCAATTGCTTGGAAAATCCGCTCATACGCAGGCTTTTTCACAGTTGCATTTATGGAAGTGAAACCGGCGTTAGCAAGATCAATGGCATCATTTTTAAGAAACCGCCTGAAAATAATATTTTCATTGCCGAGCAAAGTTTCTGGCTCTTTCAAGTGTTTTCTTAAAAGGAATGTTGATCGAAGACTATAAAGTTTTTTTATTTGACCCGTTCGCTTTTGATATACCTCTTCCTACACTTCCGTCCTTCTCTCCGTCTTCTTTTTCGGGGATTCGACTGTTCTATATAAATAGCCATATTTCATAATAGCTTTTCCGTCCAGGACAGCTTCTTCTGTAGGTTCAAAGTTTAATTGCCAAAACTCGCACTTATAGCATGGTGATCCAGCAGGAAATATGTTTTTCAACGCAGCTTCCCGCAAAGCTTGATACCTTGGACCTCGCCAAATCTGTTTCAACGACTCCTGTGTAGCGTTTCCGAGGTTCATCTTGAAAACATAATCCAAACAGCAACCCGTCACTTTCCCATCCCAGCTAACTGCCATGACATCAAAGGGGAAGGGACAAAATGCAGGAGGTTTGACCAATTTGTGGCTGCCGTTAATTTCATCCTTGTTTTCCAAAGTATTGTCAGGAAGGATTGAAGGTATAAGGTTTATAGAATCAACAAAAGGAACCCACTCGCGGTAAACATCCATCTTTTGCTCTTCAGTCTTCCCGAAGTCACACACACTCAAGCGCACAAAAGGTTTCTTGGCGTTTCCACGTCTTCCAATTAAGTACTTAATATTCTTCTCAATAACAGAATATTTCGCGCCTAATCTGATTTTGTCATTGACTTCCCCAACCCCGTCGATGCTAAACGCAATTAAATCCACTTGTAGGTCAACGACTAAATCAGCTATCGCTTGACTGAAAAGCATTCCATTGTCAGTCCAACATACGCTGCGAATTCCGCCGTGGTCTCTGTGGTAAATGGCGTATTTCAGATAGTTTCTGAAGTCAGGATGAACCAGACTTTCGCCTCCGAAATGCAAAATAAGCACGTCTATGCCAATTTGGGAAAGCTGGTTCACACAACTTTCGAACAATGACTTAGACATGTAACCTGTTGCTTCCTGCATTACTTTGTAAGTACACATTTTGCAACTCAAATTACATTTATTTGTTAACTCTAAATAGACAACTTTGAGTTTCGGATAAAACACCTTATTCAGCAAAGGATTCTTGTAGACCGTTGGAAGAGCATAACCCATTAATTTGCTGGTTGCAGCAGCCTCCAAACCTTTAATGCCTCTTTCAGCGTATATATCAGAAGCTTTTCTAGCATATTTGCTGAGTTTCTTTCTCGTAGACATCACCTAACTTTATCATAGCGCGCATGCCTGTTCCTAAAATGGTTAAAAATGGTTAAAAGTCGACCTTCGGCATTTAAACCTGGAACAGAAGCATAGACTTTGAATGGAGACATCAAACAGGCTACTAAGCCAAAAGAAGAATTATGAGCACTTCTAACCAATTTTGGAACAACCACGCGCGCTAAGTCCCTACAGTACAATTTTGCGGCAATGAAAAGCCTCTGCATAGCCACTTTGTGAATTAGATTCTATGCCGCGAATTCTCATAATCGACCTGAATGTTTCTTCGGAGAACCAAATTTTTTCTTTTTGAGTTTGAAAGATATTGCGGATAAGAGTAGTCTTCCTCTCAACATCAGGCGCTTTAGTATGTATGTAGAGATTGGGGGTCGCTAAATCTCCGTCATACTTGGGGATTTCGTACTCCAAGATAAAATGATTTCGGAAGGTATTCCAAGTAAGGTTGGAAACTAATCGATGATCTTGATGAGCGTCACTAGCGTAATGGGTAAATATAAGATCGGGAACGAATTCATTTTTTATTTTCTCGAAATAATCCTTAATTTCGGCGCCAATAAACGGAAAGTATGACTCTTTAAAATCTTGCAGATCTATCTGTCTCGATTTAGATCCTGAAAGAAAAGAGCTTGCGCTTTCGTAGGCTTCCTTAGCACGATTTGCCTTTCCACTGAATACAAGCCAATAGAATTGAGCATTGGGTGCCTCCCTTAGCAATCTAAGAATTGTTCCACCACACCCAATTTCTATATCATCTGAGTGGGCACCTAAACATAACACCTTAGGAGCTTCGTTTTCGCCAAAGAGATTTAGCTTAAGCATGTGATTTCTCTCTCGAATTATTTTTAGACTGCTCATTCCAGATTTCCCAGAATGACTCATTGCTTGAAGCTGATTCGTCTAAACGTTGCTTATCCTTATACGTGTCGAGACTAGCCCAAAATCCATCATGGAGATATGCAATCAATTCATTCTTATTGATTAGTCTTTGGAAAGGTTCAATTACAAGGTCTTCTCCTGGATTGATGTAGTCGAATATTTGCTTCTTAAAGACAAAAAAACCTCCGTTGATTCTCAGGGAAGTCTGATTCAATGGGCTAATGCTTTTCACGTTACCTTCCTTGATTGAAACATAATGGAAAGTAAATCCGGCCGGCTTTACTGCGGTCAGGCAGGCTATTTTATCTCGTTTAACGAAATAACTAATCATCTTGGAGAGAGGCAAATCTGTCAGAGCGTCAGAATAGTTGGCTAAAAACATTTCGTCATCTTCAAGATATTTGCGGACTGCCTTTAATCTTTGACCTACATTTGTGTTTAATCCCGTCTCGGCGAAGGTTATGTTCCAATCTTGAATTTCGCTCTTGGAGAGTTGTTGTTTGACCCCGTTTGAAAGTACGAAATCGTCCGGTGGGCATTCGTCGTAGTTTAGAAAGAACTTTTTAATTTCGTCTCCCTTATAACCGAGGCATAGAATGAAGTCTTTATGTCCAAAATATGAATAGTACTTCATTAGAAGCAAGATTACAGGTTTTCCTCCGACTGGAACCAATGGTTTTGGAATGTTTTCAGTTGTAGGATAGAGCCTTAGCCCTAGACCGCCACAAAAAAGAACAACTTTCATTTACTTTCCTCCTAAGCTGAAAGCCTCACAGCTGATTTGGGTTCCGTTTGAGTTATACACAGTTACTTCTGGAATTGGGACTATAAATTTTCCATCCCATTCCGCAATGTAGGACAGCTGGTCCATTATCTCGCCCTTAATGCTCCATGGCAAGACAAAAACATAGTCAGGTTTAGATTCTTTTATCTTGTCAGGATGAAAAATCGGAATGCGTGTTCCCGCTAGAAACTTACCCTGCTTGTATGAATTACGATCAACTGTATAATCTAGGAAATCTGAGCGTATACCGCAATAGTTGAGGAGGGTATTAGCCTCTGCATGCGCTCCATATCCAACAATCGATTTATTGTTATTCTTAAGTTCTATCAGATAGGTCAAGATAGCTCTTTTTGTTTTTTTCACTATTTGACTAAATGAAGAGTATTTCTCAGCTTTATCTAATCCATCATCTTTTTCTTTGTTTCGTAACTCAAGAACATTTGATGTAATAGGTTTAGAATTGTCCTCGGTATGGCGAGCATAGATTCTTAATGACCCTCCATGCGTCGGTATTTCTTCAATATCAAAAATTGTTAAGCCATGGAATGCGAAGATTTTTTCGATAACTGTAAAAGATAGGTATGAAAAACGTTCATGACTTATTGTATCAAACTGGTTGTTATCAATTAACTTCATTAGATGATGAAACTCCATTGTTATAACGCCGGTTGGCTTGAGCAAATTCTTCACGCCTTCTACAAAGCCGTTAAGATCAGGTACTTGAGCTAAAATATTATTTCCAATTAGCAGGTCTGCCTGTTTGGATTGACTGATCAGCTCATCAGAAAGTTCCTTGTCAAAAAATTTAATAATAGTTGGAATGCCCCTCCTTTGGGCTTCTTTGGCAACGTTGCTAGCAGGTTCAACGCCTGTAACTGGTATATCTCGCTGGGCAAAATACTGAAGTAGGTAACCATCGTTACTTCCAATTTCCACTACTTGACTTTTCTCATTCAGATTGAGTTTTGCTGTAATCATCTCTGCATAACTCTCAACATGTTTCAACCATCCTTTGGAATGAGAAGAAAAATAGGCATAGTTGGTGAAGAGCTCTTTAGGAGACATTGATTCTTCAAGTTGAACCAACAAGCAATTATCACAAAAATAGACACGCAATGAGTAGAAGGGTTCCATCTTGTTTTGTTCATCAACTCCAAGGTACGTTTCACAAAATGGTTGAACTCCCAGATCAGCGAATAGATGTTGCAGAGGTTCTCCGCAGAATCTGCATTTTGTAATTGCCTTTATCATATCTGTCGACCAAACATATTCTAAATTTTGGATATTTTATATCATTATTCAGATTTAAGTCGTAAAGTGTTATCCACTTTGCCTGACCGTAAACTGTTTTCGAGATGAGTTATACGTCTATATCTAGAGCCTTCGAACTCTTCAACCAGTAAACCAACTTTTTTATAAGCTTCATAAAGCTGTTTTGCTCCTTTAGGAACAGCCCACTCGGGCTTAAAATCTGGCAAGGCACTGGCTATCTTGTCGAACTCAACCCGATAAGAACGCTGGTCTGGTTCGGCTCCCTCTACATACTGAATTTGAGAATTAGGCACGATCTGTTTTACTATCTCAGCAACCTCGCGAATTCGAAAATTCTCCTTGTTTTGTCCAACATTAAATATCTGATTATGTACTGCATCACGTGGTGCTTTTAAAGCAGCAATGAATGCACGAGAAATGTCCTGAATATGTACGAACGGACGCCAAGCACTTCCGTCACTCTTCAAGAGAACTATTCCTTTAGTAAACGACCAAGCAACAAAATTATTAACAACGACGTCAAACCGCAACATGGGTGAAAGCCCGTAGGCTGTCGATGAACGTAGAAAAGTGGGGCTAAAATCATTATCGGCTAATGCTGAAATGTCTCTCTCAGCAAACACTTTGGAAGCAGCATAAGGAGTAACGGGCTTGACTTCAGATTCTTCGTTTACAATATCGGATGTAGAGGCACCGTAAACACTGCACGAAGAAGACAAAACATAGCGTTCTACTCCTGCCTCTTTAGACAATTTCGCCAATTTTACTGAGCCTTCATGATTAATTTCATATGTAATTTTTGGATTAAGGTTACCGAGCGGATCGTTTGACAACGCACAGAGATGTACAACAGCATCTACACCTTTCAAATCAGCGAGTTCTATGTCGCGAATATCTTTTCTAAGATATGGAATATTGGAGATTTCTCCAGTTACCGAGGCATCACCGAAAACGCAACCTTCAAAAAGATCACTGTCTAAGCCACATACTTCAAAACCTGCTGCCTGTAGCATGGGTACCATGACCGCTCCAATATACCCATGGTTACCAGTTACCAATACACGCATGGCTTCACCGTTGCTTGCTCAACAACTTTCAAGTATATTAACTATGTTCCAGATTAAGACTACAATGTCCTAACTTTAGGCAGTTATTTAGGCCCCTGTTTCATAATCGAAGAAAACGACTTTGCCATACTTTTCTCAATCGATCAATGCCTGAAAGGAATCGCTGATTCGCTCTTATCCAATTCATGAACATGGGATAAACTCTGCAGCAACCTCCATATCATCCATCATTTTTTTGATTTCATTGCAATAAATTGGATTCATGACAATAACCGTGTCTGGCCTGTATTGTTTCAGAAATTCTGGTGCAACTATCTGCTTACCAACACCTGGAATAAATTTTCCATGACGACGTGGATTGATGTCAACAATGTATTGTATTTCGTCTTTCACTCCGAGTGTAGTCATGAAACCCACGCACTTGGACCCTGATCCCCAAACGATAGCCCGTTTTTTCTCCTTCTGAATTTGCTGTAGCTGATTTTTCCAAAAATCGAGCTTTTCCTGAGAATGCAAGGCAAACTTTTGCACATCCTTGGCAGTTTCCTCTACACTTTCTTCGATCTTGTAGACTTTTTGTGATTTTCGGCTAACAGGTTTTGCTTCAATTAAGAGATATTGATCGAAATAATCCTTCAAAAGATTGGTGACTTCAAAATTGCAAAAACGAAACAGTCGCGCGAGAGAGCCCAAATTGAAGTAGGAGCAATGCTCATAGTAAATATCCCAGAATGCAACTTCACGCAAAATTCTGGTGACATCTGGTACTTCAAAGAAAGTTGCAGTGTTAAAACTATCGCCGATACCGCGACGGAGACAGTTTATAAAGTTAGCCGTATCATGAATGTGCTCCAGAGTGTGTCGACAACAGACTATATCTCCATGATGACTGGCATAGTGATCAGAGTAATAATCACGAATAAAGGTCAAGCGGCTGGAAGATTCGCTCTCAACACCGCCACTTACATTTGAAGGATCTATTCCTACTCCATAATTGTTGCCCAAGTGACAGAGCAGGGCCAAAAAGTCGCCTCTTCCACAACCGATCTCCAAAATGTTCTTACCATACAAATTGTAATCCTGAATAAGATGAGACGCCAACCTCTGAGCATAAGCATTGAACGTCCCAGAGAACCCTTGTTCCTCAGGAGCAAGAGAAGAGTAATCCAACTTTGAAGAATCGAAAGAGATGTTTGAAATAAAGCCGCACGCTCCACAAAAACCAAGAACAACGTCGCCTTTAGGAAAATTTACTGCATCTTCATGGTTTGAAAACAGCATGCAACTATTGATAGGAACACCCTTTACCTCATAAAAAACTGATATAGCGTGCGCGTCACAGCAGGGGCAAGCGTAATTTGTCGACTTTGGCAATTTAATTCTGACTCCTATTCCTTCTAAAACAAATTATTAGTAAAAAGGATGCTCAAATATAAGGATGCAGCAACTCGACTATGTTTTGTAATTTTGGGAAGTGTAAAAATATGAGCAAATCTGAATTTCTCTATTTCCCGAAATCAAAAAAAGAGATACTGAAGAACTCAAATAACAATAGTGAACGCTAATTTGCTTTTAGGATTGCCTTTCTGTTGGAATAATATGATTTTTGTGGCAGCTTAGGAATATCTTCTCGATAGCGCGCGCTGGTTTGTCCCGAAATTGGTGTAAAGTGGTTATAAGTGTTATTTTCTGATTTGGAGGCAAATTTGAACTGTTTAACTTCTTACGGAATTGTTCGCACTTTACCAGCGAATTGGGCACCATGGAAAACAAAAGCTCAGATCCAGCCGCGCAATGTTCTCAAGAAATAGTCTATCACTTGAACACCCCAAAAAGACGACTTTTAACCATTTTTAACCATTATCGGGACAAGGCAGCGCGCGAGACACCAAACACCATGAAAACCCTTTGTTCAG
>Ga0209777_10007559_pt1 | contig 12041 bp, 12 predicted proteins | sample FrelakmetHBP12HB_FD_187147 | JGI IMG/M metagenome (GOLD analysis project Ga0209777, IMG submission 187147) | Freshwater lake sediment microbial communities from the University of Notre Dame, USA, for methane emissions studies -HBP12 HB (SPAdes)... | ecosystem: Environmental > Aquatic >... | reverse complement strand
TAAGGATATAGCTGATCGCAACGAATACCGTCGGCTCCAGTTCGCCGTACCCCGGCAGGCCGTACATCCTGACGAGCTGCGAAAACGGGCGCAGGAACCACCCGTGCCTGAGCAGCACCGGGATCTCCTCGGCCGGCACGTCCTTCGGATCGGCGACTTCGATCACGCACCGCCCGCGGGTCACTTCCCGGGCGCCGGCGCTGACGGCCTGCGTATCCATCGCGGGGACCCAACCGGTCACGAGCACCGTCGACTCGGTCCGCGGGAAATGCTGCTCGGCCTCCAGGACGCGCCGCTCGACCGTCAAGGCCCCTTCCGGGCCGACGAGCGCGTCGGCCGTCTTCGCCTTGAACGCATCGAGCGTGTCCGTGGCTTCCAGAAGCTGGCCGGCGAACGTGCCCTGCTTCGTCCGCGTCTCCTCGGCGAGTTGAGCGGCCGTGACCGGCCCCGTCACGTTGAACGTGTGGCGCTGGAAACCCGCCTCTTCAAGGGCCGCATCGAGGGCAAACCGCCCCTTGCGCATCGTGGCGGCAATGACCGGCTGGCGGTCGTCCTGCTCCGGCAGCTCGATGAGGACCACGTTCCCGGCCACCTTCCCGCGCACCGTGTCCAGGGCGCCGGTCGGCAGCGTGCCGAGCGCGAAGTGCAGGAACGGCGACTCGCCGAACCGGTCGAGCGGAATGTCGAGCGACCGGTAAGCCGACGCCTGCGCGAGGAGCGCCGTCGCCTGCTCGTGCTCCTGGCGAAGGCCCTGGTGCCGCTTCAGCAGGTCGTTGGCCTCGGCCTCGATGCGCTGGAGCGACGTGTCGATCTCGTCGAGCGGCGTCTCTTCGGTGGAGCCGGCGGGCGCGGTCTTTTCCGTGACGCCGAGCCGCCGCCGCAGATTCTCGATCCGCGCGAGCATCTCGTCGCAGCGGCCGATCCGTTCGGAATGGTCCGGCGGGTCGAGCGGGGCCGTGTCGGGCCCGGCCTTCGTGCGGACAAGATGGATCGCCCCGAGCCGCCCCAGGACGCGCATGACGGCATGCCCGTCCCGTTCCAGCACCACGAGGCTCAGGCGTTTCATGGAGACCGGCTTAAACACGGGCGGCCTCCCCAACCGAATGCGGAATCAGGCGCCGCCGCAGCACTTCCGGCGCGACCCCCAGCCGGATGCCCTCGGACAACATGATAAGGTTCGCCAGCTCCACGCGGCGAAGGCCGACGTATCCGACCACCGCGCCGACGCCCATGTGGCTCCTTCGGAAGACCCCGTTGGCGAGCCGATGGAACCGGTTCCACCCCAGCATTTCCAGGTCCGCCGCCTCGACGCCGCGCGACTCCCCGTGCTGGACGGTCGAGCCGGGCGCCTCGTCGATGACGAGCCCCACCGCGCGGCCGGCGACCTCCGCGAGGTCGTGGGCCCCGGCCAGCGAAAGGAACGTCGGCAGGCCCATCCCGGCGCCCGGCACGTGGAAGGCGGCCAGCGCCTCCGGCTTCATGCCGAACGTGAACTTGCCGCGCGCGATCAGCATCAGGTGGAACATGTTCACTTCCTGCCGCAGGACCGGGAGCGATTCCTCCTGGTCGTCGGCCGGCATTGCCTTCCTCAGGCGTACGAGTTGCTTCAGGTATCCGAAATCCAGGCCCATCTCGATGAAGAACGGGTGCGGCTGGCGCCGGTACGCCTCCGCGGCCGCCAGGACGCCATTCCGCAGGGCCAACTCGCCGAGGAGCGCCGCGAACGATTCCGGCCCGTCGGCCGCGAGGTAGGACGGATAGTCCAGCGGGCGGACCTGCCCCACGGGAACCAGGAAGGCCTGGAGGTCCTTGAGGTTCGCCTTGGTCGCCATGCCGCGGGCGAGAACCTTCAGGTTCTCGACGTAGAACCGCGCGGCATACCAGAGGATGACGGCGCCGGTCTCGCCGCCGACGCGGACGCCAAGCTTGGAGATCTCGTCGGAGAGGCCGGTCACGATCTGGCGCTGGAAGTCGACGACCGTCCGGGCGCCGCCCTCCGGGGCCACTTCACGGACCAGCTCGTCGATCGAGCGCAGGCGCACGAGCGCATCGAGCCGGTCGCCCTCGGCCATTCGGGCCCGGCGGCCATGGATCATGGCGCTGAGGAAGTCCTGGTCTGCCCACCCTTCACGCGCGAGGAACATCGGCGACTCCCGAACGGACTAGGCCTTGCTACAGACGGCGCGAACGATCGCCTCGACGGCCTGGCGATGGAGAGTCGGATCGATCTTCGTTTCCGCCTCGATGCGGGCGGTCGCCTCCTGGAGGCGCGAGGCCCGCTCACGCTCGGCGCCCTGGACGGCGGATTCCACGAGCTTGGCGGACTCGCCGGCCCCTTCCTTCCGGGAACGCTCGACGGTCTCCTGCGCCCGTTTGCGTGCGTCGGCGCGTGTCCGTTCGGCCTCGGCCTCGGCCTCCGCGAGGAGCCGCTTGGCCTCGGTCTCGGCATCCAGCATCTTCTGAATCGTCTCTCGCATGAAACACTCCTCGCCGCGGAGCCCCAGCCCCTACTCTTCGGCGTCAAGGACCTCCAGGACCTGCTCGGGCGACTTCGCCTCGACCAGCTTGCGGTAGAAACCGGGCGTCTGGACCAGCCGCGCGATCTCCGCCAGCGCCCGCACGTGCGGGCCCGGATCGTCGATCCGCGCCAGCAGCATGAAGACTACCCGGACGGGCTCCCGGTCGATGGCGTCGAACTCGATGCCCTTTTCGGAAATCCCCAGCGCGGCAATCAGCGCCGGGATGGACTTGTGCTTGCCGTGCGGAATGCCCACGCCCTGGCCGATACCGGTCGTGCCCTGGGCTTCCCGCTGCTGGACCGCCTGAAGCGCGCCGGCCCGGTCGGTCATTTTCCCCGAACGGACCAGCAGGTCGGCCATCTCCTCGAAGCATTCTTCCTTGTCGAGGCTCTCGAGGCCGATCTTGATGACCGACGCGTCCAGCAAGTCGCGTAATCTCATGCTTCGTGCTCCTCGGAAGCCGCCGCCGCCAGCCCCTAGCCAGGGGGACGGCCCCGATGCCCTGCCACAAGTTGGACGATGCTACAATATTATCGGAGGATTTCAAGGAAACTTTACCCGCGCAAGTAAGGCCTCAGTTACGTGCGCCCGGCCTATCCGAGCCGCGACCGTAAGGGAGCGGGGTGTTTGCCCGCAGCCCAAGGTCCGCTCCCTTACGGTCGCGGCTCGGATAAGGACAACAGCCGGGCGCACGTAACTGAGGCATTACCCGCGCGATGGGCCGGCCCCGCGCTTGCGGCCGCGGCGCCGCGAAACTAGAATGGTTCTTATCAAACCTTCGATGCCAAAGGAGTGCGGATGCCGGAAGCGACCACTCACGGCCTCGTCATCGTCTACACGGGCGATGGCAAGGGCAAGACCACCGCGGCCTTCGGCCAGGCCATGAGGGCCGTCGGCCACGGGTACAAGGTGGCCCTGATCCAGTTCGTCAAGCAGCTCGCCGTCGGCGAGCATGCGGCCGCGCGACGATTGGCGCCGGAGCTCGAGGTCCGCACGACGGGCATCGGCTTCGTCATTCCCGGCAAGGAGCCGAGCCTGGAGAAGCACCGGGCGGCAGCCGAGGGCGGCCTCGCCCTGGTCCGCGAGGCGCTCACCTCGGGCCGATACCGGATGGTCGTGGCCGACGAGCTCCTGACGGCCGTCGGCCTGAATCTCCTCGCGCGGGCCGACGTGGAGGCGCTCCTGGACGCGCGCCCGGCGGCCATGCACCTCGTGATCACCGGCCGCGGGGCCTGGGACGAGCTCGTGCGGCGAGCCGACCTCGTGACGGAGATGCGCCTCGTGAAGCATCCTTACGATGCCGGCGTGCAGAGCCAGGCGGGGATCGAATTCTGAAAGGCAGTAACTGAGTAACTGAGTGACTGAGTGACTGAGTAAAGGCGGGTGGCCTTTGCAGTTCACTCAGTTACTCAGTCACTCAGTTACTCAGTCACTGGCTTATGGGCACCTTCGAAATCTTCGATCATACGGCCGACGTCGGCCTCATCGTCCGCGCGGCCAGCCTGCCCGACCTGCTGGAGACGGCCGCGCGCGCGGCGTTCGGCATCATGATCCTCGACGTGCCGCGCGAGGTCGTAAAGGCGGAAGAGGTGGCGGTCGAGGTGCAGAAGGGCCTGGCCGACGACCTCGGCGAGCTGCTGGTCGTCTGGCTCCAGGAACTGCTGTACCGGTTCGAGATGGGCCATTGGGTGCCGATCCGGTTTGCGTTCGAGGAGGCCGCGGCCGGCCGCGCCCGGGCCCAGGTGGGCTTCGGGCGGTTCGATCCGAAGCGCGACCGCACGGGGCCCGAGGTCAAGGCCGTCACGTATCACCAGCTTTCGGTCCGCCACGAGCCCGACGGCACGTGGACGGCGAGGGTCATCCTCGATATTTAGCCCCCGGTGAATACACGGGGGCGCCGTTGACGTGGCCTTTGACTTTGACGCGGCCTTGTCGTTGACTTTCGTAGGGGCGGCCCCACGTGGCCGCCCGGCCGTTGACGTGGTCGGGGTCTTGTGTGGCACTGGTGGCTTGACCACCCGTGATCGTCATCGTGCCGTTGACCATGTGCGTCGACTCTTTTTGCGTGCCACGGGTTGCTCGTCAACCCGTGATTGTCATCATGTCGTTGACCATGTGTGTTGACGTGGCCGGGTAAAAGGCCACTGGTGGACAAGCCACCAGTGCCACACAAGTCAACAGCAACAACGGCCGGGCGGCCACATAGGGCCGCCCCTACGGAAGAATCAAAACGCCGCGGCACGCCGCGGCCTACATGAAGGGATGAACCCATGCCAGGCGACGCCTATCACGGCCCCCTCGAAAAGCTCGAGGGCTGCCGCTACCGCATCCCGAAATCGTACAAGCCCGGCATGCGGGTCGACGGAATCATCTTCGCCGACGAGAAGCTCATCGAGGCCATCCGCCAGGACAACGCCGCCGAGCAGGTCGCCAACGTCGCGTGCCTGCCGGGCATCCAGCGGGCCAGCTTCGCCATGCCCGACATCCACTGGGGCTACGGGTTTCCCATCGGCGGCGTGGCGGCCACCGATCCCGAGGAAGGGGGCGTCGTCTCCCCCGGCGGCGTCGGCTACGACATCAACTGCGGCGTGCGCCTGGTCCGGAGCGACCTCACGTTCGACGACGTCAAGGACAGGATGAAGGAACTCGTCGGCGAGCTTTTCGCCCGCATCCCCTGCGGCGTCGGCGAAGAGGGCGGCCTGAAGTTCACCGTCCAGGAGCTTCGCAAGGTGCTCACGGGCGGGGCCCGGACGATCGTCGAGAACGGGTTCGGCACGCCCGCTGACATCGAACATACGGAGGCCGGCGGCCGCATCGAGGACGCCGACCCGGACGCCGTCTCGCCGCGCGCGATGGAGCGCGGGCGCGGCCAGGTCGGATCGCTCGGCGCGGGGAACCATTTCGTCGAGGTCCAGGTCGTCGACGAGGTCTACGACGAGGCGGCCGCCGCCGCGTTCGAGGTGCCCCTCGGCACGGTCTGCGTCATGATCCATTCCGGCAGCCGCGGGTTCGGCCACCAGGTCTGCGACGATTTCCTGAAGACGATGCGCGGGGCCGCAAAGAAGTACGGCTTCGACCTCCCCGACCCGCAGCTTTGCTGCGCCCCGGTGAAGAGCCCCGAGGGCCAGGCATACCTCGGGGCGATGCGCGCGGCCGCCAACTTCGCGTGGGCGAATCGGCAACTGCTGATGGTCGAGGCCCGCGACGCCCTGTCGCGCGTCTTCGGGACGACGCCCGAGAAACTGGGCCTGCGCCTGGTGTACGACGTGGCCCACAACATCGCGAAGATGGAGCCGCACACCGTCGACGGCCGGACGAAGCTCCTGTGCGTCCACCGCAAAGGGGCGACCCGCGCGTTCCCGGCGGGCCATCCCGAGTTGCCCGCGGCGTGCCGCGCGATCGGCCAGCCCGTCATCATCCCCGGCGACATGGGGCGGTACTCGTTCCTCCTGGTGGGCGAAGCGAAAGCGATGGACGAGACGTTCGGCTCGGTCTGTCACGGGGCCGGGCGGGCGATGTCGCGTCACGAGGCCCTGAAGCACGTGCGCGGCGAGGAGGTCAAGGCCGACATGGCCCGCCGCGGCATCGAGGCCCTGAGCCGAAGCTGGAAAGGCCTCGCCGAGGAGTATTCCGGCGCCTACAAGGACGTGGCCGACGTGGTCGCGGTGGTCCGCAAGGCCGGCCTGGCCCGCGAGGTGTGCCGGCTGAGGCCGGTGGGGGTGATCAAAGGGTAAGCCCGGGGGGTCAGGAGCCCTATCTGTAAGGCTCCTGACCCCTTGGGTCCGTTCCCAGCGCGCACTCTCTGCGCCGCGGGTCCGCCGCGCGGCTTGGCCATCAGGCGTACTGCCACGCTCCGCCGAGGTCTTCGGACCCGGGCGGAGGCTCCAACTGCTCGGCGTCCAGTTCGACCGGAACGCCGCAGGTGTGGCAGCGAACGACGTGTTCTTCGTGGATCTGATCGAGGGTGACGACGAGTTCGCTGTGGCACTGGGGACAAGCGAGGATCGCAGTCAGGTTGAGGCGCTGCTGCATGAGAGCACCTCCTTTTCCGACATGTTCCTCATTATACCACACTTTGGCCCCCGGTGAATCACCGAGGCGCCTTTGAAGTTGACGTTGATGTGAGGCCACGGCGAGCGCCGAGCAAGCTCGACGGCGAAATGTGTTGTGGCCTGGTGCCTGGTGCCCAGTCCCTAGTGCCCGCCTTTCTTTTTCCCAGTCCCCAGTCCCGAGTCCCCAGTCCCCCGCCTTTCGCCGGAAATATCTTTCCCCTTGACCCGTCTCCCTCTATACTGTTGGGATTGTCGCCGGATGAGGCTCAACCCTACAGAAGAGGCGTACCGAATAACATGTCCGCAGAGAGTTCTGAATCGCAGGCTCGGCGGCCGGAACCAGGCGCCGAGCGGACGAAACGCGTGATCGAGTTGTTGGACGCCGGCCTGACGCCGGTCTTCATCGCCCACTACCGCAAGGCCGCCGCGGGGAGCCAGGACGAAACCGCCCTTCGCCGCGCGGCCCGCCTTCGCCGCCAGCAGACCTCCTTTGAGTCGCTCCGCGCCCGGGTCATCGCCCAGCTCAAGCTGGCGGGGGCCTGGAACGACGACGTGGCCAAGCTGATCGCCGAGGCCGGCGAGACGGAAGTGCTCCAGGACCTCCTCCTGCCCTACAAGCCGGGCCGCCGCACGGCCGCCTCGGTCGCCGAGCAGCGGGGCCTGGCGCCCCTGGCCAACTACGCGTGGGAAGGCCCCGCCGACGGGCCCGACCTGGCGGTTCGCGCGGCCGACTACGTCAGCCACGAGAAGGAGATCCACGCGCCCGAGGACGCCCTCGCCGGGGCGGGCCACATCCTGGCCGAGCGGATTGCCAACGATCCGCACGTCCGCCAGGCCGTCCGCACGGTGGTCTGGGAAAAGGGCATCCTCAAGTCCGAGCAGGCCAAGCCGGGCGGCAAGGCCGCCGCCGAGTTCAAGGGCTACTTCGCCTTCCACGAGGAACTCAAGCGCCTGCCGCCGCACCGCATCCTGGCGGTCAACCGCGGCGAGCACTCGAAGATCCTCAAGGTCCTGATCGAGGTGCCCCCCGAGGCGATGGCCGGCGACATCGTTCCGACCATCGTCAAGCCCGAGCACCGGTTCCGCGCGTACCTCGCGACGGTGGCCCTCGACGCCCTCCAGCGCCTGGTCCTCCCGGCGATGGAGCGCGAAATCCGCAAGCGCCTGACCGAGCGGGCCGAGGAACACGCCATCGACGTCTTCGCGTCGAACCTGCGCGGCATGTTGATGGTGCCGCCGGTCCGGGGCAAACGGGTCCTCGTCCTCCAGCCCGGCTTCCGCAGCGGGTGCAAGATCGCGGCCCTCGACGCCGAGGGCAAGCTCCTGGGCGAAACGATCGTCTATCCCCACGAGCCGCAGAAAAAGTGGGCCGAGGCCAAGGCCGCGCTCCTCGATGAAATCCGTCGGCACTCGATCGACCTGGTGGCCATCGGCAACGGCACCGGCTGCCGCGATACCGAGCAGCTCGTCTCCGAAACGTTCGAGGAGAACCAGCTCGAGGTCCAGTACACCATCGTGAGCGAGGCCGGGGCGGGCGTCTTCGCCGACAGCGAGGCCGCCAAGCGCGAGTTCCCGAACCTGGAGGCCGCCCTCCGCGCCACGGTCAGCGTCGGACGCCGCCTCCAGGACCCCCTGGCCGAGCTCGTCAAGATCGACCCGCGATCCATCGGCGTCGGCCTCTACCAGCACGACGTGGACCAGGGCAAGCTCAAGGGCGCCCTGCGCGACGTGATCGAGTCTTGCGTTGCGATCGTCGGGACCGACGCCAACAAGGCCTCGCCCGAGATGCTCGCGTACGTCCCGGGCCTCACCCCGCCCGAGGTCCAGACGCTCTGCATGAAGCGGACCCTGACGCCCCTGGCGAGCCGCGAGGAACTGAAAAGCCTGCCCGGCTGGGACGAGAAGACGTTCCTCCTGGCGGCCGGGTTCCTCCGCATCCACGGACCCCTGGCATTCGACGCGACGCGCCTCCATCCGGAAAGCTATGCCCTGGCCGAGCGGATTCTCCAGCACATCGGACACAAGCCGGACGACCTGAAAGACCCGGCGGGCGCGACGGCGGTGTCGAAGGCCCTGACGGGCATCCCGCTGGAGCCGCTGGCGACGGCGCTCGAAATCCCGCTGGGCGACCTGATCGACCTCGTCGGGCACCTTCAGCGCCCCGACTGGGACCCCCGGTCGCAGAACCCGGCGCCGATCTTCCGCCGCAGGCTCCAGCGGATCGAGGACCTCCAGCCCGGCATGTGGGTCAAGGGAACGGTCCGCAACGTCGTCGACTTCGGCGCGTTCGTCGACATCGGCCTCAAGGAAGACGGCCTGGTCCACATCAGCCAGTTCTCGAAGCGGTACGTCCGCGACCCGCTGCGGTTCCTGCACGTCGGCGACGTCGTCGAGGCACGGATCGTCGGCATCGACCGCGACCGTGGCCGCATCGCCCTCACGCTGATCGCCGAGGAGCCGCCGAAGCCCGAGCCGGGCGCGGCCAAGCCGGCCGGCGAGGCCCGCCGCGAGGGCGGCCGGCGCTCCGGCCAGGCCGGTCGCGGCCGTCCGAGCGGCCCGCGCCCCGCGCGCAAGCCGCCCCGCCCGCAGCCGGCCGTCGCCCAGGCCGGCGCCGGACAAGCCGCCGCCTCCAGCGAGGCCCGGCCGAGCGCTCCGCGCTCCGCGCCGCGCCCGCCGCGCCAGGACCGCTCCGACTCGCGCTCGAAGGAACGGTCGGGCCGGCCCCCGCGCCCCGGTTCCGGACGTCCGAGGACCGATCAGCCCCGCATCATCGTCTCCAAGGATACCAGCCGGCCCGAGCAGCCCCTCGGCAACGACGAGAAGGGCCGCCCGAAACTGCGCTGGGCCGACTACGAGTCCGACCTCGGCGACGACGCGACCGCCAGAGACACTCCCTGAACCACAATCCGGAGCACCGACCCGCGATGACCCGATTCAAAATCATCGGCAACAACGGTTTCACCACGGAGGACTACCCCGAGCCGGACGCCTGGGCGGCCGTCATGGCCAACGCGGGCCTCGCGGAGTTCGAATACTTCGCCGACCACCTGGAACCCGTCCTCTTTCGCCGCGTGGTCCAGAACGAGTCGGAGTTTTTCCAGGCCACCCGCCGGGCCATGGCCGACCACGGCCTGCGGGCCTGGAGCGGCGCGACCGCGCGGGTGTCGTACCTCATGAACCTCCTCAGCCACCCCTACGCCGACATGCGCCGCGAGGGCGTCGAGTGGTGCAAGGCGTTCATCGACCTGACGCTGAAGCTCGGCGCGAAATACATCTCGGGCCACTACGACCTGATCTCGAAGCGCGACCTGGACGAGCGGTTCCAGGCCTCCGTGGCCCGCATGATCGACGGCCTCGTCGAGGTCAGCCGTTACGCCGCCGACGCGGGCCTGGAGGGCATGTTCCTGGAGCAGATGCACCGGCCGCAGCTCCAGCCCAACACGATCGCCCGGGCCCACCAGGTCCTGGAGGCCGCCAACTCGAAGAGCCGCATCCCGATCTATCTGCATCTCGACACGGGTCACATGGCCCCGGTCTTCGACGACCCGGCCCACGGCCCGCGCGACAAGGACCCGTACGCCTGGCTCGCCGAGCCGTGGCAACCGAACGAGATGGTCCTCGTCCACGCGCAGCAGTCGGACACCAAGGCCAGCCGCCACTGGCCCTTTACGCCCGAGTACAACGCCCAGGGGATCGTCGACGCGCGGCGGTGCATCCAGGCGTTCGAGAAAGGCAACGTGCGGCACGTCGTCTTCGCGCTGGAGATCCTGTTCCCGCGCGGCACGCGGATCGAGGCGATCGAGCCCGACATCGTGGCCTCGGCCCGGTACTGGCGCGAGGCCCTTCAGGCGCTGGGGTACAAGGCGGGCGCCGACGGCTATTACGCCAAGTAGCGGCGCCTCGTTAGCCGCCCCGCTTGCGGGGCGCGTGTTGTGCCTTTCGTAGGGGCGGCCCCATGTGGCCGCCCGGCCTTTGACCTCATATTGGGGCCGTGTGCCGCCGCCCAAGACGAAAACAACGGCCGGGCGGCCACACGGGGCCGCCCCTACAAGGCCAAGCGGCCCGAGTGCAGGAGTGTCAACATGAACAAAATCCATTCGCACCCCGCCCCCATCCCGCCCGTCCTTACCGGCCGCGTCGCCCTCGTCACCGGCGCCGGCAGCGGCCTGGGGCGCGGCATCGCGGTGGGCCTGGCGCGGGCGGGGGCGAAGGTCGCCCTGGTCGACATCGACACGGCCGCCGCCGAGGAAACCGCCGGCCTCCTGTCGAAGGCCGCCGGCGCGGGCCGGACGCTCGTGGCGAAGTGCGACGTCACCGACGAGGCCGACGTGGCCGACGCCTTCCGCACGACGGTCGAGCGGTTCGGCGGCCTCGACGTCTGCGTCCCCGCGGCGGGGATCGCCCCGGCGTTTCCGCTGGCCGAGTTTCCCGTCGACAAGTGGCGGAAGTCGCTGGAGATCTCCGATCTGGGCTATTTCCTCGTGGGCCGCGAGGCCGCCCGCGTCATGGTCCCGCAGGGGCGCGGCGGCTCGATCATCCTCGTCTCCTCGAAGAGCGGCCTGGACGCGTCGAAGAACAACTCGGCCTACAACGCGACGAAGGCGGGGGAAATCCACCTGGCGCGAGGCTGGGCCCTGGAGCTCGGCCCCGCGGGCATCCGCGTCAACGCCATCGCCCCGGGCAACGTCTTCAAGGGCTCGAAAATCTGGAACCCGGAATATATCAAGATGGCCGCCAAGAAGCGCGGCCTGAAGCCCGAGGAGGTCATCTCGTACTACGTCGGCCTGACGGCCCTGGGCCTGGAGATCGAGCCCGAGGACATCGCGGGCGTGGTCGTCTGGCTCGCCAGCGACGCCGCCCGCGTCATCACCGGCCAGGTCATCGTGTGCGACGCCGGCCAGGTTTTCGTTCGTTAGCCTTTCGCCGCCCCGCTTGCGTAGGCCGTGCTTTGTCATATTTCGCCGCCCCGCTTGCGGGGCGCTCGCCTTGAGAACTTACTAAGGAGTCATACCTATGACTACTCTTAACGACTATCGCCAGCTCGCAGGCCCCTGGCTGTCGCCCGCGAAAAGCCTCGCCTGGAACCTCTACGGCGCGGGCCTCGAGAACCTGAAGCTCGAGGAGATGGCCGTCCCGGAGCCGAAGGACGACGAGCTCCTCGTCCGCATCGACGCCGTCGGCATCTGCGCGAGCGACTGGAAGATGATCTCCCAGGGCGAGGCCCACGCCCGCATGCGCGGCTGCGACCTCAGGAACCACCCGACCACGCCCGGCCACGAGGTCTCCCTCACGTGCCTGCGGACCGGAAAGAAACTCGCGCGAAAGTACAAGACCGGCCAGCGGTTCAGCGTCCAGGCCGAGATCTACATCAAGGGCGAGAACATCGCCTACGGCTACAAGATGCGCGGCGCCGACCAGCAGTACCAGTGCCTCGGGCCCGACGTCTACGCCCAGGGGTACCTCCTGCCGG
>Ga0209777_10007558_pt1 | contig 12042 bp, 9 predicted proteins | sample FrelakmetHBP12HB_FD_187147 | JGI IMG/M metagenome (GOLD analysis project Ga0209777, IMG submission 187147) | Freshwater lake sediment microbial communities from the University of Notre Dame, USA, for methane emissions studies -HBP12 HB (SPAdes)... | ecosystem: Environmental > Aquatic >... | reverse complement strand
GAAGGGCTCCTTGTAAAGAGACGCTGATTTAATTTCTCCGTAATTTTCCAATGTTTTTCCTTCACCCCATCTTGATATTTCAACGACTTTAATGGAAGAGGTGCCTACATCAATTCCGACCATTTTTTTAGGAAAAAACATTTTCAAGGGATTGGAAAAAATATTCAATTTTTCTATATTAAAATTTCCTAAGGGCATGGGGTAAGAATTAAAAATAATTTAGCTTAGCGAATTAAGGCAATATTCAAGGCGCGAGGAGAGAATTGATGCAGCAAAGCGCATCGTGAGCGACGAGCAACGAAGAAGATTGCCTTAATTCGCAAGCCCCTCGGGAATCCAAAAAATGAACGATTTCTGCGTTGCGACTTCGTCGGCGTAACGCAGAGGTTACAACCTCCTCGTCGCGCCTTGAAATCATTTTCATTTTTTGGATTCTAAAGCTATTTTTAATTCTTTTCCCATGCCCCAGAATTTGAAGCCATAATTACATTTATTATATAATGAAGTCAATAAAATAACACTGTGGATAAAATAATACCTAAAACCGAAGAATTTCTTCTTGATTTATTCTTCCCAAAGTTCTGTTTGGGATGCCGGAAAGAAGGCACATATTTATGCGACGATTGCCGGGCGCTTTTAGATATCGCAGAATTTGATTATTGCCTTTGCGATACAAAGCCCCTCCGCCTTCCGCCAGGCTCGAAATCAGGCAAGTGCCAAAGGTGCCGGGACAAAAAACTTTCCGGCCTTTACTCAGCGTTGCCCTACAAAGAAAAACACCTGACCAAAAAATTAATTTACCAATTCAAATATCAACCATATCTAAAAGATTTGGCCAAAACTTTGGCAAGTATTCTGATTGAACATTTTGTAATTTCAGGAAAAAATACTGATGAGATTTGGGATAATGGAATTTTGGTCCCGATTCCCTTGGACAAAAAGAAGATGAAAATCCGCGGCTATAACCAAGCAGAAGAACTGGCAAAAGAACTGTCAAAAGTTTTACGAATCCCCGTGATTTCAGATAATTTGATAAAAATAAAAAACACAAAGCCTCAGATGGAACTATCCAAAGAAGAAAGGGAGAGAAACTTAGAGGGGGCTTTTACAGTGAAAAAACCCTTCGACTTCGCTCAGGGCAAGAAGATATTTCTAGTCGATGATGTTTACACCACCGGCTCTACAATGGAACAATGCGCAAAAATTTTGAAAGAAAATGGAGTAAAACAGGTCTGTGGAGTTTGCATCACCCGGGAGGGTTAAAAAGACCATAAAAAAATTATAAATTTGTCTTATAACCCCTTGACGCTAAAAATAGGTACTCAGGAATATGTTTCTTAGGGGCTGTAATGCTCTACATTAAATTTTTGTTCAAATTATCATTTTTAATCAATTATTAAAAAACTACCCATAGAAGGCAGTTTTTGTGCGAATTTTCCCTATAAAAATCAATAAAAAAACTCGGGGATGACACGCATGCCCGAGTATACTCCTGCATCTGACTCTATTTAGCTGACAGTTGCGATGACTGTAGGCGGTATTTAGCCTTATGAGCAATATAACTCTTTACCGCGAAGAACAAGGAAATCGCAAACATTATATTTATCAAGGTAGTTGCATAAAGATTGTACCCCGGCCCCCAACTCTCCTCAACTGTGAGGTTGACTAGGCAGAAAAGGATGCCCGCAGACATCAGGCCCATTTTAATCTGTCCGGGTCCGTATTTGCCTGTCGATTTGACTGTTGCCACATCCATCTTCCTTTTCACGCCCATGAACCAAATCAACAGCAGCATTGTTTCGAGAACTGCCATGGGAACCGTGATTATCTTCAGTGTAATATGGATGCGTCCGTCCAAAATCAAAAATAAAAACATGATTCCTAAAAGCAGCTTGTCTCCAAGACGGTCTGCAGCAGCGCCAAACCTGCTTGTGATTTTAAGCCCCTTCGCCAGGCATCCGTCGAGCCAATCTGTAAAACATGCTCCTGTCACCAAGAGCAGGATTAAAGATGTCCATTCTCTATGGTAGATCACTACCCACAAGAGAACAAAACAAATTGGGAATCTCAACATCGTGACGATGTTGGCACAATTGCGGTAAAACCAACCGCGCTCTTTGTTCGGTTCCTGGTTCATTGTAGGACTCCTGTTCTTTAAGCCTATTTGACAAACAACTGCTTTGATACTGGATATTAAAACAATTTATATTTTTAGTCAACACTTCGGCAAGCTCAGTGTAAATAAAAATGCGGAGATGCAATCCCCGCATTTTTATTATTTTTCTTGCGCCCTTCAGATAAAAAATATATGGGAGGCTGTTAGCTTATTTTATTAATTCTACAGTTTGCCAATCGCCATCAACCCATAAAAGAATAACCTCAATTGGAAAGCCGAATGCCTCAACTGTTTTTTTTGCGATTTTTAAATGTTTTATCTGCTCTTCTTTTTCTGTCGGATTCCCTGCGCATCCGAAATGCCCTACAATTGCCACGACTTTTGACCCGTGATGATGGACAGAAATTTCCACGCGCTTTTTTATATTCTCCACCAATCCTTCGGCAAGCTCAGGACTTGCGAGAATTTTGTTCGGGCCGGGTTCAGTTACCATGTCCACATAATCAACGCTGTAATTTTTTTGCATATAATTTTTGACGGCATCCTGGACTCTTCCGTCCATGCAGTTTATTGCGCATGCGAATTTTTTATCTGTTACCATAATATAAATTATATTTATTTCTTTGATGGTTCTTCGCCGAAAATTGTCACCCTGTTCCTACCGTTTTGTTTTGACGCGGTTACTGCTGAATTTGCGGCATTGAACATTGTCCTAAAAAATCCATCGGGAACACCTTCTTTATTACTTTTTTTCCAATCCTTCACCAATTTATCTGTTCCGGCAACACCGACGCTGACAGTTCTCTCTAATGGTACGGGCTTGCCTGTTTTCGGATCGATATTCGGGATCTCAATTATCATTTTTTCAATTTCCAACCGAATTTTTTCAGCCAAATCACCGGCGTATTCGGAATCAGCTGACGGAAGAAAAATCACAAATTCCTCTCCGCCAACACGGTATACAGCATCAGACTCTCTTTTAACGCTTTCTTTAAGCACTGCTGCTATTGCCCTTAAAGCTACATCGCCGGAAATGTAACCGTATTTTTCATTGACTTCCTTGAAGTGATCAAAATCAATAATAAGTATTGAACAATTTTTCTGATCTCTTTTTTCAATAGCAAGCAACCCGGGAATTTCTGTTTCATAAGCGCGCCTGTTTCTTAGGCCGGTCAAAGCATCTATCATTCCTCTTTTTTCGGCTTCTATTCTTTCTAAATCTTTCGTTGAAAATGTGTCTGCTAAATTTCCAATAACCCCATTTCTAATAGCCCCTTTTTTTACACCCGCTTTTTCTAATTCTTTTTCTAATTCTTCTCGAAATTTATCTTCATTTTCAGCTAATGTTCGCATAGAATCCTCATATTTATTGTCAGTTTCACGCAACTTATCCACGCGCTTGCGCATTTCCTCGGCTTCTTCTTGCTTCTGCTTTAATTCATCTTGATTTGGTTGTAGCTCTTTGCTTTCTTTCATATTTTAAATTATTTAAATTTATATTATTTTATTTTAACACAAAAATCCTCTTTAAATGATTTTCGTGATTTATTCACACAGCAAAGCGGAGGAGGTGGGAATCGAACCCACAGGCCCCGTGAGGGGCAGAGATTAGCAATCTCTTGCAATACCGTTATGCGACTCCTCCTTTTTAGATATTAAATTTTCAATCTCCTGTGCGGAGGAGGTGTCCTGCTCTATATATTTTTTGATTGAGCTGAGGACGAGCACGCTCCGTGTTTTGTTTGTGTTTTTCGTTTCTGAAGACACGCGGACTTCAGCTGGCCTGCGGAGGAGGTGGGACTCGAAAAGTTGCCCGAAGGCATTGCTCCCTCGTCCTTCGTCGCTCCGCTCCTCAGGATTTGAAAACCTGCGGGCTCGGGACAATTCGGGGAGTGGGTTCTCGCACAACCCCCTGCCCATTGAAAATCTAAATGCCGAAAGGCATTTTGTTTTTCAAGCGGAGGAGGTGGGACTCGAACCCACGAACCCCGTGAGGGGTTCCTGTTTTCAAGACAGGTGCAATAGCCGCTATGCGACTCCTCCGCTTTCATTTTTATCATAAAAATTATGCGAAGTCAATTTGATTTTATCAATATTTTATTGTATGGTTAAATTGAAAATGCCCCCATAGTTCAATGGATAGAATGCAAGATTGCGGATCTTGTGATAGAGGTTCGAATCCTCTTGGGGGCACAATATGATTTCTCTTTCAACTCCAGTTGAAGAAATTCCTAAAATTGGAATTACTTATGCAAAAAGATTAAAAAAGTTCGGCATAAAAACTGTGCAGGATCTGCTTTTTTATTTTCCGGCAAGATATGATGACTTTTCAGAAATAATTTCTATCAGCCAGGCCCGCAACAAATTAGGTGAAGTTGCTTGTGTGCAGGGAGAAATTATAGAAATAGAAACCTCCAAATCCATTTATGGAAGAATGGCTATAACTAAGGCGGTCGTGCAAGACAGAACAGCCCAGATTAATGTTATTTGGTTTAACCAGCCATATCTGGAAAAATCTTTAAGAGAGAATGATTTTATTTGCTTAGCCGGAAAAATCAGCCTAGGCAAAGAGGGTTTATTTTTTAATGGTCCGGCTTATGAAAGGATAAATGAAATCGGGGAAAATGAGGAATTAACCCACACGGGCAGAATTGTGCCTGTTTATTCTGAAACAAAGGGTATTACTTCCCGCTGGCTAAGATATGTGATAAAGCCCCTGCTCTACAGGTTTGCCGACCAAATACAGGAAACTTTACCGAAAGAAATTATAAAAAAATATAAATTTTTGCCGATACAGGAAGCTGTCTGGCAATTGCATTTTCCAGATTCCTTTGAGCATGCCGATGCGGCAAAAGCGCGCTTTTCTTTTGAAGAGCTTTTTTTGATACAGCTCAATGTCCTGAAAGAAAAAATAAAATTGATGCAGAAAAAATCTGCCGCCTGTCCGATGGACACAGATCTGATGAAAAATTTTACCGATTCCCTGCCTTTCAAACTGACTGATTCCCAAAAAAAATGCGCGTTCGCAATTTTAAAAGATTTGGAAAAAACGGTTCCGATGTCCAGATTGCTTGAGGGCGACGTTGGATCCGGCAAAACAGTTGTAGCAACAATGGCGGCCTTAAATGTTATAAAAAACGGCCATCAAGTTGCATTTATGGCTCCGACGGAAATTTTAGCAAAACAGCACTTCAAAACAATATCAGAATTGTTAAAAAATTTCTGTGTTAAGATTGGTTTATTAACAGGCAAAAACGCCCGGATCTTTAAGGATAACGAAACCGCAGAAATTTCAAAAAAAAGTTTTCTCGGAGATCTGGAAAATGAGCAATTGGATATTGCCATTGGCACTCATTCTTTAATCCAAAAAGGAGTTGAGTTTAAAGATTTAGCCCTGGTAATTTTAGACGAACAGCATAGATTTGGAGTTGAACAAAGAGACCACCTGATAAAGAATAAAAAGCTGGTCCCCCACCTTCTTTCAATGACAGCAACCCCGATTCCAAGAACTTTGGCGTTAACTGCTTATGGCGATTTGGACTTGTCTTTAATAAATGAAATGCCAAAAGACAGGAAAAAAATAAAAACAATTATTGTAGAACCGAACCAGAGGAAAGAAGCTTATGCCTTTATTGAAAAAGAAGTGAAAGACGGCAAAGGGGTTTTTGTGATTTTTCCAAAAATTGACTCTCAGGCCACAAAATTGAAAGAAGCTATTGAAAAACATGGGCCTGTTTCAGGAAGTTTTATCCCACAGAATTACAACGTGCTAAGTTTGAGCCAGCTGGCAGTTAATGAAGTTAAAGCCCTGAAAGAAGAATATGAAAGACTGTCAAAAGAAGTTTTTCCTGATTTGAGGATTACAATGCTGCACGGAAAAATGAAAGCCCAGGAAAAAGAAAGGATTATGCTGGATTTCAAAAAGGGCGAGATCGATATTTTGCTTTCGACTTCTGTTGTTGAGGTCGGCGTTGATGTGCCAAGGGCGACAATTATGATGATTGAGGGGGCAGAGCGCTTCGGGCTTTCACAGCTTCACCAATTCCGCGGAAGAGTAGGCAGGTCAGACATGCAGTCATATTGTTTTTTGTTCACCACAGACCCGAGCATGCTAAACAGAAAAAGATTAAAAGCTTTGGTTGAATCAAATAATGGATTTGAACTAGCTGAAAAGGATTTGGAAATCCGCGGCCCGGGTTCGCTTTACGGAACCCAGCAATGGGGAATCCCGGATATGGCGATGCAAGGCCTAACCAATATATTTTTAGTTGAAAAAACCCGCGCAGCTGCCAAAGAAATTCTGGAAAAAGATCCTGAACTAAAAAATTATCCAGAACTGAAAGAACGTTTGAAACAATTCCAGACTAGAATCCACTTTGAATAGATTACAAATTAAAAAATGCTATCTTTTGATAGCGCTTTTTAATTATTTACCATTTTTATATTTTTGGGCAATTATTATTATTCCGGGAATTTTATTGCCGTGATAAGAAATAAAAATTTTCCTTTTAAAGCTTAATATTTTAAAATCCTTTAACAAATTCACGATTTCTTTTTCAGAAAATTGATGGCTGGGGCATATTTCTTCTCCGTCTAAAACATCTTTAATAGACAATGTTCCCCATTCTTTTGTCAGCTCAAAATCTTTTTTATATCTTTCAATATTATCATTATTAGATTCGAATTCAGCCACATGTAATATTCCTCCCTTGATCAAAGCTTCTTTTACTTTTTTTAAGCATCTTACGCGCTCCTTTTCTGTCATTGTGCACAAAACTCCTTGCAATAATACTCCATTAAAACCCTTAAATTTGGAGTTTAAGATGTCTTCTGCAAAAATTTCCGCACTTAAGAGATTCTGATTATTTTTTGCAATTTTTATGGCCTCTTTGTTTATATCTATGCCGGTAATCTCCAATCCTTTCGACAAACACTTCATTATATTTTTTCCGATGCCGCATCCTACATCCAAAATTTTATCTCCTTTTTTAAAGTAGCCCCAAAAATCATTATCAATTTCTGTTGAAGTGGGTATTTTATCCGGTTTTATCTTAGCCCAATTATTCATTTTTATTATTTTTTTATTTACGAACTTTTTCTGTAACCCAAAAGCCCATGTAACGGCCGACCATCAAGTGTATTTGGGCATCAAGCGCCGGAAACGAACCGAATAAAATTAACGTGACCGGCAAAAATATCCATTGCAAAAAAACAGTGGATTTTTTGAGCCATCTTAAATACCATTTTATATCTCTTGGAACCGGGGGCAGAAGCATTGTGCTCAAAACTGCCGACACAAACATTCCGGCCATTGAAACTGTCATAATCTGGCTGGTTAAAATCGGCAGGTTGAAAGATAAAACAGTAAAATTAAACTTTTGCCCGCCCAAAAGTATCGGCAGCCATCCCAATAAAAACAATAAAAGCGCTGCTGTCGCCCATGACCAGAATCCGTCAATTATCGTATAGAGATGCCCTATTTTATGCCAGATGGATATTTTTTTATTGTTTAAAAACCCGAACATCATATACGGAATTTCAGCGCATCCCCATGCCCAGCGTTTTTGCTGCTTATACTGGTTTAAAATTGTGCGCCACAAATTTTTTGCCTGCACAGCATCCATAGAAACTAAATAATACATAGGGATTACTCTATATTTTCCGTCGTAATATAAATATGCGCGCCAAAAAATTCGCGAGTCGTCTGATACAACATTGTTAGGATAGCCCACCTCAAAAAAAACCTTGGCCGGAGTTGAATGTGAAGAATAAGTTGTAAGCTTTTCTGACCTCTCCTGCTGGATCATCTGCCAAAAAGTATTTGAAGTTGAAACAACCCTGGAAAATGCATTGGCAGACCAGATGTTATTATTGTAAACTGGTATCGGCTGATAACTGGCATTTACAGGATCTTTCTCTGTTAAATAATACCATGTCAAACAGGCGAAATATTGCGGAAAAACTTTTGTATCAATGTCAAAGGTTGAAATTAAAATATTTTCGTAAGGTATTTTTAATTTATCAATTATTTTTTCTTTAACTTCTTTTCCCGCAAAAGCCGTATTAGAACCCTTTCCTGCAATCTCACCTTTTATTCCGGCCGGATGGACAGTAATTAAAAATTTATAAAACTTGTCCGAATACTTGCCGGCTATAACCTTAGCCTGCTTTTCAAAAATCTGGCCAGCTCTTTCTTCTGCGGCTAAAACTACGATTATTCTTTCTTTAGGATAATCAGATTTTATTAAAGTTTCGATGCTCTCTTCAATGATTTCTTCAGTCTCTTTATATGCCGGAAAAATAACAACGTGGTATATGTCTTTCCAATTTTTATTCTTTATTTTTTTTAACTCTTTCAGCCAGTCTTTTTTCATATTATTTTTAACCCTGAAATATCCCACCAGTTGGTGCAAAGAAAAATAAAATATCCTGAAGAGGTAATAAAAACAAAAACATATGATAAAAATTGCGACCCATGAAGGAAGCAACCACGAAAAAACAAGCACACCGAAAAGTGTGCCCAAACTTATGATTCCCGGAGTCATTTCAAAAAGTCTGTATAAGCTCCTCTCCCTGAGATTTTTGATATCCGAGGCCTTTGAGATATCCAAATATTCTTTTTTATCCATATAATAACCGTTTGCTAAATTCTAAATTTTCCCTTTTGTCAGTTCAAAAACTTTTTTATAGCACGCCTTAAACCAATAGGTATATTTTTCGGGATTTTCCTTGATGTCTTTTTCTAAAAAATCATAACTTACCCATTTAACTTCCTCCGCTTCTTTTTTATTTATTTCAGGAGTGCCGTCAAATTTTCCGATAAAAACATGGTCAAATTCATTTTCAGTCAATCCGCGGTCTAATTTTGCCTTATAAATGAAGCTGAATATTTCTTCCATGTCGCAATCAAACCCCATCTCTTCTTTTAATCTTCTGTGGACGGAAAATAAAATCTCTTCTCCTGACTTAGGATGGCTGCAGCAAGAATTTGTCCACAAGCCTCCCGAATGATATTTCTTCAATGCCCGCCTTTGCAAAAGCAATTCTCCTTTTGAGTTAAAAATAAAAATGGAAAACGCCCTGTGTAATTTTCCTTCTTTATGGGCTTTCAGCTTAAACTCTGTCCCAATTTCATTGTCTTTTTTATCAACAATAATAATTTTGTCAGCCATTTTTAAAAGTGGCCCTACCGGGATTTGAACCCGGGTTTTAAGCTTGAAAAGCTCGCGTCCTAGACCAGGCTAGACGATAGGGCCATTTACTTTTGTATCCTACATTAAAAATTGAATTTTTTCAAGTTTTCTTATATAATTCATTCATGAAAATTTTAGCTATAGAAACATCCTGTGATGATACCGGAATCGCAATTTTAGAGGCTGACAAACGCGGTAATTTTAAGGTGCTGTCTAATATTATTGCCTCTCAAATCGAAGTCCATAAAAAATATGGCGGAGTCTACCCGATGCTCGCAAAAAGAGAACACCAAAAAAACTTGGTGCCAGTTTTGGTTAAGACGTTGAAAGAATCTAAATTATTGAGCCAAAAATCTAAAATAGAAAACGTAGATGATAAAACAATAGAAAAAATATTAGAACGCGAGCCGGATCTTTTTAAAAAAACAATTTCTTTTTTAAAAAAATACAGAAAGCCCGGTATCGACGTGATTGCCGTAACAAATGGCCCGGGGCTAGAGCCTTGCTTATGGGTTGGAGTTAATTTTGCCAAAGCTTTGGCGTTTTATTGGAATCTCCCGATAGTCAAAGTTAACCATGTTAAAGCTCACATTTTTGTAAATAGCACTAAAGAACTTACAAAAAAAGACTTTCCGGTTCTTTGTTTGGTTGTATCCGGCGGACATACGCAATTATTTTTGATGAAAAATTTTGGCAAATACCAAATACTTGGAGAAACAAGAGATGACGCGGCCGGCGAATGTTTTGACAAATGCGCAAAAATTTTAGGGCTTGGTTATCCCGGTGGGCCGATCATATCACGACTCGCTGCGAAAGCCCGGCTTTCGCGCGAAAGCCGGGCTTTCGCGAAATTGCCACGGCCAATGATCGGAACAAAGGATTATGATTTCAGCTTTTCCGGATTAAAAACAGCTGTTTTATATGCGGACAGAAAGACAAACCCTTCGGCGCGGCTCAGGGCGGGATATAAAAAACAAATGGCCGCTGAGGTTCAGCAGGCGATAATTGACGTTTTACTCAAAAAAACAATGAAAGCTGCTATGGATTTTAAAGTAAAGACAATCATCCTTGGCGGCGGAGTTGTCGCAAATAAAGAATTAAGAAAACAATTCATTGAGAAAACAAAAAAATTATTGTCCCATGTGAATTTATTGATGCCAGAACCCAAACATTGCACAGATAACGGATTGATGGTGGCCGTTGCCGGGTATTTTAGGGTAAAAAATAATAAATTTACAAAATGGCAAGACATCAAAGCAGATTCCAACTTGCGAATAGAGTAAAAAATGTTAAAATAGATAAATTATAAATGCATGGAACTGCCAACAGCTTACAACGCAAAAGAAGTTGAGGATAAAATTTACCAGCTTTGGGAAAAAAGCGGTTTTTTTAATCCTGACAAGCTGCCTTTGCGCCATAAAAGGCCATTTACAATAATAATGCCTCCGCCAAATGCCAATGGCAGTTTGCATATCGGACACGCGCTTTTTGTCACTTTAGAAGACATAATGATCAGGTACCAAAGAATGAAAGGCAAAAAAGCATTGTGGCTGCCGGGAGCTGACCATGCAGGCTTTGAAACTCAGGTTGTTTTTGATAAAAAACTGGAAAAAGAAGGAAGGAACAGGTTCCAGATACCCAAAGACCAGCTTTATAAAGAAATTTTGGAATTTACGCTGGCAAATAAAAAAGTAATGGAACACCAGTTAAAAAAGCTGGGGGCTTCCTGTGACTGGTCAAGGGAAAAATTTACCTTAGATGAAAATATCATTAAAGTTGTTTATGAGACATTTGAAAAATTGAAAAAAGACGGGCTGGTTTATAAAGGAAAAAGAATTGTAAACTGGTGCACAAAACACCAGACCTCCCTGTCTGATGTGGAAATAAAATATGAAGAAAGGAATGATCCTCTGTATTTTATAAAATACGGGCCATTGGAATTAGCCACCGTGAGGCTTGAAACAAAATTTGGAGACACGGCTGTGGCAGTAAATCCAAAAGACAAAAGATACAAAGACTATATCGGCAAAGAAATAGAAATTGAAACTTTGCTGGGCAAAAATAAAATTAAAGTAATCGCCGACGAAGCAGTTGACCCTGAATTTGGGACTGGCGTGGTAAAAGTAACTCCGGCACACGATCCGGTTGATTTTGAAATCTGGCAAAGGCACATAAATGAAATCCCTGAACCAAAACAGGTTATTGATAAATATGGAAAATTAAACGAATTAGCCGGCCCCTATCAGGGAATGAAAGTAAAAGAGGCCAGGGAAAAAATTGCGATAGACATGGCACAAAAAGGGCTTTTGGATCCTACAAAAACCCAGCTTGATTATAAACATAATGTTGCTTTGTGCTATAAATGCGGGAGCATTATTGAACCGATGATTTTGGACAACCAGTGGTTCGTGAAAATGACTGCGAAACCGAAGTCAGGAAAACTTTCCTTGAGAGATTCTGCCGTAAAAGCCGTAAAAGACAAAAAAATTGTTTTTATTCCGAAAAGATTGGAAAAAGTATTTTTGCACTGGATGAAAAATTTGCGGGACTGGAATATTTCGCGCCAAATCACCTGGGGAATTCCAATCCCGGACGACCCGTCCGGACAAGTTTTTGATACCTGGTTTTCATCCGGGCAGTGGCCTTTTGCAACCTTAAAATCAACTGAAAAAGGAGATTTTGAAAAATTTTATCCGACAGATGTTATGGAAACCGGCTGGGATATCTTATTTT
>Ga0209777_10007557_pt1 | contig 12042 bp, 10 predicted proteins | sample FrelakmetHBP12HB_FD_187147 | JGI IMG/M metagenome (GOLD analysis project Ga0209777, IMG submission 187147) | Freshwater lake sediment microbial communities from the University of Notre Dame, USA, for methane emissions studies -HBP12 HB (SPAdes)... | ecosystem: Environmental > Aquatic >... | reverse complement strand
AGGTCGCCGCCTGGGAATCGAACCGGAATGCTCGACAGAAAGGCGTCGACTGGCAGTTCACCACCGCCGATGCCAGGATCAAACTCAAACGACTATACCCAAGAATTCAAAATTGACGCTGCACTAGCCTTATGACGCCATGCCCAAGAATTGTGGAGATTCCGAATGGACGCTGACCGGCAGGATGGCAGAGAAACGCTGAACCCGGCGGCTTTGCCCGTCGAGGACGCGGCCCGGGCCTTGGGCCTCTCGGTGGAGACCGTCCGCGCGGACATCGCGGCCGGCGCCCCGACGAACGCAGACGGGACGATGAACCTCGTGCACTACGCTGCGTGGCTGAACGGAAAGATCGCGAATGGCGATTGACCTACCTCGGCGCCACCGTGCGAGATTTCTGCTTCACGCCACGCGTCGACCTCACGCGGAACATGGAGGTCGGCCGTTGGTTCGAAGAGGAATGCACGCAGTTCCTCCTCATGGTCGACTCGGACATGGTACTCGTCGACGAGACCAACGCCATCCTCACGGCCGAGGGCGACGTGGTCGCGTGCGCCTACGTGGACCAGCACGGCCATCCTATCGACTGGAAGGAGAACAGGCGTCCAGACCGGATGCCTGCGGTTGGCCCGCGACCTGATGCTGACGATCCCGCAGCCGTGGTTCGAGTACAAGGTCTCCGAGGACGGCCGCATCACCACGCAGGGCGAGGCCCACACGTTCTCGCAGAAGCTGACCGCGGCCGGCCTGGTACCACGGATCGTCGGCCGGATCGGGCACATGCTGCGGATGGTAGCACTCCCGCCGACGGCAGCGGGCTCGCTGACTGAGGCCAGATACGAGTGGCAATTCCTGCAGTGAACACCACCGCAGGACTAGCAAGCCCCCCGTTCTCGATGCCCACCTGCGAATTGTGCCCGCCCCCGGTTTGGCCGTGTGAATTCCACTAACTTTATCCCAACAGGCCGCCCTTGTCTATATAAGAAAATGGTGTGACCAATCCTGTCGCACGTCTGGAGTAGAGTTGGGATTGGAGATTTCCGCGTCTTCCACGACGCGGCCCCAGAAGTGCCCCGGCCTCCGCGCCGACGGCACGCCCTACACTTCCATCATCCGCCGCCGGTGCAGGTGCCTCGACTGCGCACAAGTCCGGATCGACAAGGAGTACACCTAGTCGAGTTGTGGTTTGAGGGCCGACTATTTCCGCCTGCGGCGGACCAGCATGCCCAGGCCGCCCAGAGCCAACAGGCTCATCGTAGCCGGCTCAGGAACCTCGGAGACACGGAACCCGAAGTAGTAGTACTCGTACGTCGGGCGGTAGTCGTAGCGGTTCGACGCGTGCAGGGCGCCGCCGCCGTAGCCGACCGACCCGCCCCGCAGGCCGCGATACGAGTAACCTAGGCCTTCATATACAACGGCCTCGTTCCACTCCCACACGTTCCCGCCCTGGTCGAATGTGCCGTAGGGGCTCTCGGAGTTCTCGAACTCGCCGACTTCCGTGCGCCAGTACGGGCTGCCAATGGTGTTACCGTCCTGGTAGAAGTTCGCGTTGTTGCCCGGGTCGGGGTTGACGAGATCTTTGCTCGGCACGCTGTCGCTGCCCGTCGGATAGTCGAAGTAGTTGCCCGTATCCCCGTCGTTCTTGTGGTAGGCCGCCTTGTACCACTCGTCCTCGCTGGCCACGGCCCACTTCCAGTCGGTGTTCCGCTGGATCGTCCGCCCGTCATTGCCGTTGTACCCGTCGAGCGTGTAAGCGCCCCTCTCGGTCGTGCCGGCGCCCTGGGCGCCGGTCGGCTGGCCGTGAGGAATATACAACAGGAAATGCTGGAAAGCAAATGCCTGCGAAGCTAAATGCCACACGGCCTGGCGGAGCGAGTACGGGGGCCGCGTGGTTCAGAAGTGCCCCGGCCTCCGCGCCGACGGCACGCCCTACACGGCCATCATCCGCCGCCGGTGCCGGTGCCTCGAATGTGGCCAGGTGAGAATAGACAAGGAGTACGTGTAACGGCAAGGGTCACGGCTACGCCTACCTGCTACCTGCTCATCTCTCGGAGGCCTTGGATTGACGCAGCGGGGCCAACGGCACGGTGATGCGGTAGTCGTCCTTCTTGTGAAACTGCATGAGAATTTGGTGGGCGGCGGCCGCTGTCGCCTCAACATTCTCTACCGAGTCCACCTGGATGAGGATAAGGTCGACCTCGCGCTTCATGCGGGTGTCCGAGCTGGTGTCCTGCGGGAACCCGTTGTAGCCCAACCGATACATGGTGGTAAGTGGAATGTAGGCGTCGATCTCCCGGTCGAGGGCCTGGATGGGCCCAGCGACCTTCTCGCTCTCGACGATACCCACGACCACGAAGACAACCTTGTGGAGTCGGACTTGGAGGCCCACGGTGGCCTGCAGCTTGCGGGCGCCCGACTCCGTTAGTACGCACGCCTGAACCTCCTCGCCTCCGAAGATCATCCCGGCGATTATCTTCTCATTGACCACATTGAACCAACCGGAGTCGGTGCCGACGACCAGCAGTTCCATCTTCCGCTCGCCAAACTGACCCTCCATGCGGATGTGCTTGACCGGCACGATCCGGGCGACGTTCGGCAGGTCCATGAGGCGCTCCGCATCCTCCCATGTCAGACTGGAGTCCACACTCTGGCCACTGCGGCGGGTGGATTGCAGATCCTCGGGGGGCTTGATCGTCTCCAGGATGATGGTTGTGTTGCCGATTTTCCTGACCTGGTCGAGGGCCTCGCGGATTACGGGGGCGGGACGCCGGAAGAGCCAGACGCCGACACCGACCGCCGCAAACGCCCACAGAAGGAGAGTGCAGACGGAGACGATGAGGCCGGCGATGGCGAGACCGCGGCCGCGCAATGCCCCGCCGCTACGGCCAATCTTCTTCAAGGCGACGATCCCCAGGATCAGGCCCGCGATGCCTCCCAGGCCGGCCGTACACAAGCCAAGAATGCCCGCCACCAGGCTCGCCACGGCGAGACCCGCCGTCTTGGCGGTCCCCGACGCTCCGGTAGCGTCGGGTGAGGGCCCCGTCGGAACGACCGATGTGGTGGTCATGAGCGTCCTTCTTCCTTATCGGGCTGGACCAGAATCAACTGACACTTGGGGCATTGCAGCGCCTTTGTGCTCCGGAGCGCCAGGAACCAGTTAGACCCAGCGACCAGACTGCCTGAGAAGCTGTGCCAGCGGGATGGCTTTGTTTCACACCATTTCAGATACGACATGAAGGATAGATAGCCGGAATACAAAGGGCCTTGGCACTTGGGACACCGGTCGAATGACGGCCTGGCCATGGTCAGCCTCCTGTCTTCTTCGTGAGGAAGCGTGGGAGACCTTTTCTCCCACGGACCGCGTACCACCCGAACATGAGCGCGAAGGCCTCCATGAACACCAACCAGCCCAAGGTCTTACTGTCAGCGGCTCCGATCCCCGCAAGCAACAGGGCTAACACTCCTGCCGCTACCCGAAGGATGGGGCTACCGTCCCCCTCTGCTTTAGTTTCCTGCGCCGGCGCGGGATGCCCTGGGGCGCCTGTCTGTGCCCCGGCATCGGCGGTCTGAGAATCCTGAATGTCCGCTTTTCCTTTCCGCCGACGAACGAAGCTCACCAGGGCAACGATGGACATACCCGCCAATGCGCCAATCGCACTCAACAGACCCAAGACAACGGGCGAAAGAAACTCACCGCCGGGCCCGCCTTGGGGCGCCACTCGGTGGGACACATCTCTGACCACATATAAGCACAAGCATGTAAAAGTAGCGCCCACGCAGGCGCCGATCTGCACCGGCGTCAAACCCTTGTTCTTCGGAGGCGGTTGCCCCTCAGACGGTGATTGAGCACTCATCGCCACTGCCTCTCACAGGCCTAACGACCAAGCCCACCTGCCACGGCGGCCGGAGAGCCTTTGAACCCCGAAAAACCGTGATGCCGCCGCGGGCAGGCGAAGCGCCTTGTCAGCCATTTGATTTCATCGCTTGATCGCCCGGATCGCCGCGGCGCGTTTCTCAAGAACCTCGGCCTCTTCCACCCGGTTAGTTTTTCTATACAGCGCCGCCAGATTCCCAAGGCACGTGGCCACATCGGGATGGTCCGAACCGAGGGCCTTCTCCCGGATCGCCAGCGAACGCTTGTAGAGTGGTTCGGCCTCCGCGTGCTGGCCTTGGACGCCGTACAGCCACGCGAGGTTGTTCAGGCTCTGGGCCACATCGGGATGTTCCGGGCCGAGGGCCCTCTCCCTGATCGCCAGCGCACGCTTGTAGAAGCCCTCGGCCTGCGCGTACTGGCCTTGGGCGCCGTACACCAACGCGAGGTTGGTCAGGCTCGCGGCCACATCGGGATGATCCGGGCCGAGGGCCTTCTCCTCGATCGTCAGCAAGCGCTTGTAGAGCGGCTCGGCCTCCGCGTACTGGCGTTGGGCCAGGTATGTCACCGCAAGGTTGTTCAGACTCGTGGCCACATTGGGATGGTCCGGGCCGAGGGCCTTCTCCCTGATCGCCAGCGAACGCTTGTAGAGTGGTTCGGCCTCCGCGTATTGCCGTTGAGTGCTGTATAGCCCCGCGAGGTTGTTCAGGCTCTGGGCCACATCGGGATGATCCGGGCTGAGGGCCTTCTCCGCTATCGCCAGCGAGCGCTTGTAGAGCGGCTCGGCCTGCGCGTACTGCCGTTGAGTGCAGTATAGCCCCGCGAGGTTGTTCAGGCTCGTGGCCACATCGGGATGGTCCGGGCCGAGGGCCTTCTCCAGTATCGCCAGCGAGCGCCTGTAGAGAGGCTCGGCCTCCGCGTACTGGCCTTGGGCGAGGTACAGCTCCGCGAGGTTGTTCAGGTCCCTGGCCACATCACGATGATTGGCTCCGTAGGCTTTCTCGTCAATCGCCAGCGAGCGCTTGTAGAGCGGCTCGGCCTGCGCGTGCCGGCCTTGGTCCTGGTACAGCCCCGCGAGGTTGTTCAGGCTCGTGGCCACGTTGGGATGGTCCGGACCGAGGGCCTTCTCCGCTATTGCCAGCGAGCGCTTGTAGAGCGGCTCGGCCTCCGCGTACCGGCCTTGGCTGGCGTACAGCAACGCGAGGTTGTTCAGGTTCTGGGCGACATCGGGATGATCCGGGCCGAGGGCCCTCTCCGCTATCGCCAGCGAGCGATTGTAAAGCGGCTCGGCCTCCGCGTACCGGCCTTGGCTGGCGTACAGCAACGCGAGGTTGTTCAGGCTGGTGGCTACGTCGGGATGGTCGGATCCCTTGGCCTTCTCGGCGACTTCGAGCGCCTTCTTCGCCACCTCGATTGCCTGGTTATAGCGCCCCTGCCTGTAGAGCGACATGGCCTCGTCGTTGAGCGTCCTCCATTCGTCAACTTGGGTACGGCCGGGAGAAACCAACATCAAGAGTGCTAGCACGATGATTACTTGACCAAGCAATGCCACTCCAAATGGCTTCGCGGCCTGACGCCAGTGCATGATGAGGAAGATGAGCGACACCACTGGTATGAACAGACACCCGAGCCCCCATAGTACACTCGCGCGAAGGGCAACGATGGCAAACCATGGAACGCCGATCACACATAGGATACTGCCAACGACTAGTAGGATCACTCCGAGTTCTTGCACATCTATCTCCTGGATTTACCGTTCTTGTAATGGTCCTTAATTCATTGGCAGAACGAGCAGGCTCACCTGCCGCCACGAAGCACGGCGCAGTAGCGGTCAGGTGCAGCGCCTTGTCAGCCATTTCACTTCATCGCGTGATCGCCCGGATCGCTGCGGCGCGTTTCTCAAGAACCTCGGCCTCTTCCACCCGGTTGGTTGGTCTATATAGCGCCGCCAAGTTCTCAAGGCTCTTGGCCACATACGGATGATCCGGGCCGATTCGTGCTGCTTACGCCGGAACAGGCGGTCGAAAAATGGCACGGGTTGCCTCTCCTTCCGGATTAAGTACCCTAACGATCAAGATGACCCGGCGGGAATGGCGCCGAGTAATGTTGGTTTCATTTAAGAGCCTCGACCGCCATTCCTGTTCGGGTCCATGGACTGGTTATGCCGCAGTCGAACGACGAAAACGCTTATCCACCACCAGCGCCACCGGCGGCGGCCGCAGCACGACGCCAATTAAGGACCACGAGCCAGAATGAAAAGGAAATAGTGGTGAAGTCCCATTTCTGCGCGAGGATTTCGATGTTGGCGCGACGTGTGAAAGCGTGATCTGGAAATACTGTCGCAACGACGTCGCTTGAACGCTCGATACGAAAACTACGACCGAATGCGGACTCGGCGCGAAGCACGAGAATATCATTCTGGTCCTGTATTTCGAAGGTTCGAGTGAAAGGAGTGGATTTCTGCCCTGAGGCGACCTCCTTTCCTGCACGATCCAGAGTCCAATGTCCGCTGAACACGCCGTGCTTGCGGACCTCAAAAGGTATTCCGTCTGCGGTAATGTGCCCCTGCTCGCCCACCCAGTTGAACTCCAGAGTTGCATGGTGGCCGTCGCCGTCAAGTAAGAAATCCCATGAGCAAATGCCCTTGGGTGTGCATCGTATCATGGTAGGGTCTCGTTGAGCTGCCTAACAATGTTTAGGCCGATCCGCCTAACACCCCAAACCCGGTTTGGGCTGCCGTATAAGAGGCCCGCGAATGCGGGGGCGGTTCACTCCTGACTGGCGCAACGGGTCAAGGAGCCTGGGCTTTCGCGCGGCAGGCGCCTCGGGACCCTCCCGCTCGGCCGCTCTCACGATGTGGTGCGCTTGCGGCAGTGGAAGTGCCCCCCGACGCCGCGTGGCTGACCCGCCTCGAACCCGACGTGTACGTCACCCGGAAGCGTACACGGCGAATCCGGCCCTTGCCAATGTATTATTCCGGCTTCGCGCTTGCATGTCTGCCCGCCACCACCGTTCACTCCCGTTCCATGCGGAACCAAGGCTCCTGGGGCCGACGGACCTCGAAAGGCCCGGTCTCCAGGTCGATCTCCACGCGGTACTTGCCCCGGAAGTCGTCAGGCGCTCGCCACGAGCACCGCAGGGCGCCGCGTCAGGTAAAGCCCGTCGATCCGGAGGCGAGGACCTTGCCGGCCTCGTCGAGGATCCGGAACTTCGGCGGCAGACTCAGGGGCGCGCCCTCCTTCTCGAAGCGGGGGAAATAGCGCTCACCGCCTTGGCCCAGGATCGAGGCGGTTATCTCCACCTCACCCGTGGGTCCCGCCTGCGCCTCGACCTTCAGCGCCAGCGGCGGACCGGCCGCCACCGGCGTCACCTTGCCCGGCTCGACCTGGAAATGGAACCCTTGGCCCGACCCCAGGCCGCCCTGACGGGTCGTTACCTGCCACCGGCTGCCCGACGCGTCGCGGCGGCTGCACATGATCTCAACCGTCTCGTACCGGCCGGCGGGCATGCTTCGACGGCCCGCCCCTTCCAGCCGGTGCCGGCCCGTATCCGAATCAAGCGTCAGTTGCACCTCGGACGATCCTGTCTCGACCTCCCCCATCTGCGGCTTGGCCTTCTCAAGGCGAACGGAGGAACCGTCCGGCGCGACACGGACCGCGTAATAAGCGTCGCCCACCTGGACTATCGGCGTCAGCGGATGGACCTCGCCGCGGGCGAGGTCGAACTTGCCGTCGCGGTCCAGGTCGATGGCGAATGTGGCATGGCGGCGGGGGGTGTTGCCGGGCGGGGCCGATACCGCATAAACCTCGTCATAGCGGCCGGTCCACCCCTGAACCACGGCCACGCGATACGTCAGCCCCGCCAGGGTGACCTCGCCGGCCGCATACCCCGCCGAGCGGATGGCCATGTTGTTGAAGAGACGGCTCGCAGGGCCGTACTCGAGCGGATGGAACCGCACCGTGGCCCCCGGCTTCCCGTCGGGGCCGGGCAGGGTGACCGGGCCGAAGGTGAGGCCGCTGGCCGTCAGCGGGGCGACGGCCGAGAGATCGCCCGTCCCGGCGGCGTCCACGTAGAGTTTCACCGGCTTCGTCAGGTCCAGGATGACCATGACGTGCCTGTCGCCCCACGGAAGGGGAAAATAGCGACGCGGGCCCGTCAGGCCCTTCGGATCGGCTTTGACTTCGTCGGGCCTCTCGTCCGTTCCTCCCCAGTAGAGGCCAAAGGGAAGGACGGGGTAGGCGTCATCGGGAGCATCAATGTACTTCAGTGCAAACTCTCCCTGGCCGCACCCCGGCGCGGCGGCTGCGCCCATGACGATTGCGGCCACGCCGCCCAGGATCCAAGTATGGCAGTTTCGCATGGTCCACCTCCGTGTATCGCGCGACAGGCTGGCTTCCCCACTCTTACAGACGCCCCCTCCGGTCAAGTGCGCCGGTCGGGCCGGGTCCAGAGCAAGACGGGCCGTGCGGAGCCTCCGGGCCGACGGCACGCCCTAGAGTTCAATCATCCGTCGCCGGTGCCGCGGCTGCGGGCGACCCGGACACAGACACCACCACCCGAAAACCGAAGTCGCCGTGGCAGTGGTCCGGGGGGTCGTTGAACCGGCACGCGGAGCGGCAGTGAGACGGAACGCGGCCCCAGCCACCGCCGCGCAAAACGCGATACGGGCCGGACGCCGGGCCTTGGGGATCCGTCGCCACACCCTTCGGATAATCTCCGTACCAATCCGCGCACCATTCCCACACGTTCCCGTGCATATCGTAGAGGCCCCAGGCGTTCGGCTTTTTCTGGCCGACGGGATGCGTCCTATCACCACTGTTGGCACCGTACCATGCATAATCACCAAGGCCGCTGTCGGCATCGCCAAACGAGAATGCCGTCACCGTGCCCGCGCGGCAGGCATATTCCCACTCCGCCTCCGTGGTCAAGCGAACGGCCTGGCGGGTCTTCTCGGAGAGTTTCTTACAGAACTCCGTGGCATCGTAGCAGGAAACCATCTCCACGGGATTTGTCGCGCCCTTAAAGTGGCTCGGATTCGTGCCCATAACGGCCTCGTACTGGGCCTGTGTCACTTCGGTCACGCCCACGTAGAAGGGGTTTGAGAGGGTGACCTCGTGCCGGTCTTTTTCTTCGCCCATCATGAATTTGCCGGCTGGGATGAGGACCATTTTCATCGTGACGCCGCCCAGGTCCAGGGTCAACTCGGGAGGCGCGGCGGCTGTTGGCGCAGCAGGCGCGAGTGGTGTGCCGGCCGTTGGCACGGTTGCGGGCGCTGACATTACGCTCGGGTGCTCCGCCGGCCCCATGGGCGCGGGCGACCCGGGCACAGACACCACCACCCGAAATCCGTAGATGGTGGTGCGCTTGATCGGGGGGTCGAGGACCCGAAGCGCGGAGCGGTCGACACTCGGAGCAGTGAGCCAACAACCGCCGCGCAAAACGCGATACGTTCCGGACGCCGGCCCTTGGGGGTCCGTCACCGGGCCATTCGGATAATCTCCGTACCAATCCGCGCACCATTCGCACAGATTCCCGTGCATATCGTAGAGACCCCAGGCGTTCGGCTCTTTCTGGCCGACGGGATGCGTCGTGCCGCCGCTGTTGGCCTCAGACCACGCGTAGTCCCCAAGGTCTGCATCGGCATCGCCAAAACAGAACCTCGTCTTGCTGCCCGCGCGGCAGGCGTATTCCCACTCCGCCTCCGTCGGGAGGCGGACGGTCCGGCCGGTCCTCTCGGAGAGTTTTTTGCAGAACTGTGTGGCATCATTCCAGGAAACCTTCTCCACCGGATTCTTCTCGCCCTCGAAGTTGCTCGGATTCGTGCCCATGATCGCCTGGTACTGGGCCTGGGTCACTTCCGTCACGCCCATGTAGAACGGTTTTGAGATGGTCACCTCGTGCTGCGGGCCTTCGTGAACCACACGCCCCTTCTCGGAATCCGGCGACCCCATGATGAACTTGCCTGGGCGGATCAGGACAAGCTCCATCGTGACCCCACCGCCAAGGTTGAGTTCCTTCGCGGGCTTCACGTCCGGGTGCCGGCCGAGACGCCATGCCACAAGACCTCCGACTATGGGAACCGCCAGGAGCAGCAGGGCGCCGACGATGGCCCCCGCCACAAGCCATGCCGGCCTAGTCCGCCGCCCTTTGCCGGGACGCTGCGCCGCGGCCTGCGGCGGCAAGCCGCCTTGAGCGCTTCCACGCTGCTCCGGCGGCAGGGGCTCTTTCGACGCCGCCTCCTGGGTCACGGCCGGTCCGCCGGCGCTATCGCCACCGGCTACCGCAAGGGAGACCTTGGCTTGCGGCCGGCGCACGCGGCGGAGCCACAGCACGCCGAGGGCGAGCCAGGCCGCGGCCAGGACGATCCAGACCGCCGGCTCGACCCACGGGACGCGGGCCACGTCCTTCACCGACCCCCCCCGCAGCACGAAGACGGACCGGTCGATCCGCTCTTCCGGGAACTGCCAGCGCCAGTTCCTGGCGAGCTCGTTCAGGTTGGCGGCTTCGGCGCGGGCCCTCGGCCCGTCGGGCGCCACCTCTTTCAGAAGCTCCGCCGGAAAGCCCGGCCCGGCGACGAGTTCGCCGGCGCCGCCGGCCTTCATCCAAGCCAGGATGACCTTCGGGTCCAGCCCCGTTTCGGCGGCGGTCTCGACGCCGTCGCGCCCGCGGTACTTGTAGCCCAGGGTCCTCAGGTCGATCTCCATCTGGCCGAGCACGCCGACTGGCGACCCCAAGTTGGGCGGCAGGAACCTGAGCACGAGGCGTTGCCGGTTGAGCCCCCGATTGAGGGGAGGGCGGCCCCAGGTCCACCCTTCGCCCGTCGCGTGGCATTCCAGCGTATAGCCGCGATGGGCGCTCCAGGTCCCGGCAGAGCCTGGGACGGGCATGGTGGCGGGAATCGGATCCATGTGGCACTCGTCCTGGACGATGTAGCGGCGCGGGACATACTCGTCGAGGAGGACCACGGCCAAGACCGCCGCGGCCGCGCCGACGGCCAGCCAGCCGGCCAGGGCCAGGCCCATCCGGCGCGCCTGACGCCGAGACGGGGCCCCCATCGCTGCCTTCTCCGCCTCGGCGGCAAAGGCCGCCCTGACCTCCGGCCTGGCGAGCGCCACCAGGCCGCAGATGGCAGCGGGTGCGCCAATTACCACCGCCGGCGAGATCGGCAGCATGGCGAAAATGTTTCCTGCCACGGCCACCCAGCGCCAACGCTGCCCCAACAGGGCAATGGCAGGAACGAACAGCAACACCCCATAGGCAACGGCGCCCATAAAGATAAGCACGATCGCCCAGTGCTCAATAGGGACGACTTCGCGCAGGCGACTGAAGCCCGGTATAGCCACCAGACTAGCCGCCAGACTTACTATGGCGGCCACGAGGAGGCCGATGGCGGGCCGCCGGAGGCGCTCCGCGGGCTCCTTGGCCGCGTCTTGTTGTTGCGCGGCCGCGGAGGCGAAGGCCGCCCTCACGTCCGGCCGCCTCAGCACCACCAGTGCCCAGATACCCATCGGAAGGCCCAGGAACCACGTGACGGGATTGGGCAGCGGGAGCATGGCCAGGATCGCGCTCGTCCTCGCCCAGCCCGAAGACCTCACGCGCTTCATCTGGACCGCGCCGATGATAATCAGCACCCCAATGACCAGTCCCAGCGCGAGCCAGCCAAGGGCGATGGAGAGGCCCGGCAGGAACAGCGAGACGAAATCGCTGAAACTCCGTGCCGGCAGTTCCAGCGGGCCGGCGCCGGCAGGCCAGCCCAGTCTCCAGAGCACAGCGGTCAGGACGAGCGCCAGCAGAGGCATGCTCAGGCAGTCCAGGATGCCCGTCACGAGCAGGCCGATGGCCGGTCCCGCGACGCGCTGCTTGGCGGCCGGATCGATTGGCCCGCTTCGCTCAGGGGCCGGCGCCGGCTCGGCCGTGGCCTGCGGCCCGCGGCTGATGTGTTCCACGTCGGTCTTGACTTCGCTGGCGTGCTGATAGCGCCGCGACGGCTCCTTCTCCAGCGTCTTCAGGACCACCTCGTCCAGCCGCACGTCCACCTGGAACTTCTGAGACGGCGGCGCAAATCGGCCCAGCGGCAACTCGCCCGTCAGCATCTCGTAGAAGACGACGCCCAGCGAGTAGATGTCGGCCCGCTGGTCCACCTCGGCCGGATGCTCCACCTGCTCGGGGGCCAT
>Ga0209777_10007556_pt1 | contig 12043 bp, 17 predicted proteins | sample FrelakmetHBP12HB_FD_187147 | JGI IMG/M metagenome (GOLD analysis project Ga0209777, IMG submission 187147) | Freshwater lake sediment microbial communities from the University of Notre Dame, USA, for methane emissions studies -HBP12 HB (SPAdes)... | ecosystem: Environmental > Aquatic >... | reverse complement strand
CATTTATATCGATGGGCGATACTTTTCAGGTTCATGACCTGCGTGACAAATTTGATTGTTTCCTAAAAGGTCTAGAGTTAAATAGATCTGGAAAATAATTCGATACATGGATGAGGCGTCTCATCGTAGTAGTATACGATAGCCGCTAATGAGACCATTGCTGAAGATCGTCTTGGTTCTGGGTGTCCTGGTTCTGGTTGCTGGGTGCAGCAATAATGCCAATACCTCCTCCAGTAACGTGTCTTTTATTCAGGTCACAAATAATCTCAGTGTATCTTCTCCTCCGGAGACGAATGCTTCTGGAAATACACTGACTCCGATATCAGCATATGCATTTCCCGGCAAACCTCTTATTCTTCCGTCAAAGTACCAGTCAACCGAATTCATGGGATCTTTTGCAGACAGTTTTATTGGATCGTATGAATGCAGCGATGGATCAGAGACCTATACCACAAATTATACCCTTTTCACTGGCAGCGAGGAAATCTACCGTATACACTATACCCTTGTTCCTGTAAAAGACACAGAAAATTTTCAGGAGGTCCCCGTTCCGGCAGATATCCGTAATTTCAGCATATCTCCGGACGATTTTATTGCACTGCCTGATCATATCTACAGTTCACAGGTCATGATCACGGTCGGTCCAAATGTAACTGGCGAATCGGGGTCCAACTGGGCCCACAATCCTTATTTCCCCTTTTTACTGAGAGTTACTGTTGATGGTCATGATGCTTCCGGTGCGGATGATCAGCTGACGGTTACCAAATTATGTTACTTCATGTCACAGACCCGGAACATGCAGCCCTCTCCTGACATCGGACCGATGCCGCAATCAGACATCGTCATGAAGCCGAATGAGACGCAGGTTGTCAACCTTACCGTACGGAATTTTGGCGGGGGCATCAGGGAATTGTATTTTAAAATTCCCGCCCGGATCAACGCGAGTGGATGGACCTTCCCGCTGGAGGCTGATCCTGGTCAGCTGCTGGTGATCCCTGAGGGAATGCATTTTATTCTGGATCCGCCAGTTTTTACCGGAAATAATTTCCGGTTATCCAATGATACACTGGAGATCATATCTGATGCCATTACGCCGGCCGGGAATTATACGTTCCCCCTGGTTCTGTGCTTCCGCAACCTGAATACGGACAATACCACTTCACCGTATTTCCCGTTTGATGATAATTCCTACTGTGCTACAGCAGCACAATTTAACGTGGATATTGTGTAACGGGCAAATGAATGTGGTGGGAGCCTTATCCGAACACGGCTATCAACAGGATACTAAAAAGATTTATGACCCGGGTGTGTCCTATGACAAAATCCGAAAGATTCTTCCCTTATCGGTTCCGATAGACGCCCGTATGGCACAACCGATCATTCTGATCACAGGTTCAACGGATGGGATCGGAAAAGCAACAGCAAGGGAGCTAGCGTCCCTTGGTGCTGAAGTGGTCATCCACGGAAGGGATACACAGAAGGGTAACAAGGTCCGTAAAGAACTCGCAGGAATAACCGGGAGTGCGATGCCTGACCTTCTCGTTGCTGACCTGTCCAGGCAGGACCAGATACGACGCATGGCAGAAGAGGTAACTTCCCGTTATGAACGACTGGATGTACTGATTAATAACGCAGGGACATTCCAAAAGGAGAGACATCTTACAAAAGATGGTGTGGAAATGACCTTTGCCGTGAATTATCTTGCTCCGTTTCTCCTCACTCAGCTGCTTCTCTCTCTCCTTCGGAAAAGTGCGCCCTCCCGTGTTGTCACGGTCGCATCCAGTGCGCATGAAGATGTAGACCGTATTGACTGGGGGGACCTTCCGGCTCAGGAACATTACGACGCTTGGGGTACCTATGCACTTTCAAAGTTTGCGGATATTACGTTCACTTACAGCCTCGCCCGCATGGCAAAAGGAACCGGTGTAGCAACAAACTGCCTCCATCCGGGGGTAACAGATACAAAACTTCTCCGGTCTGCGTTTCCCGGTTATCCTGCAATTACTCCGGAAGAAGGGGCACGGACATCTGTCTACCTTGCTACCTCCGAAGAGGTGGCCGGGATATCGGGGAACTATTTTGATTGTCAGAAACAGGTCCGTTCATCAGCGCTGACGCACGATCGTTCGGTTCAGGATCGGCTCTGGAAGATTGCAGAGGATCTGACACATGTGAATTCGTCACTGGCTATTCTCAGTCTGTAATTATTTCACTACCGATAATGAAATGGCAGGAACCAAAACTTGGAAAAGAGAGGAATAGTTCGCGACGAATAATCCGGAACAAACGATTCAGGCAAATAACGGGGAGCAAACGAAATTGTCCCTTAGCATCCCGGATTTTAAAGAAAAAATTGAAAAGTTACTGGACCTTGATCTCTTTTTTCCCGGCCCAGAGTCCATGGAGGTTGCAGTACTCGACGGCGTGGATAACCCCACCTTTGAGCAATTTCATTTTCAGGACAACTTCCGGCTGGGAAGTAACGGGAGTCAACGAGACCTTGGCCAGAACAATCGGGTTAAAGGCCCGCCCTTCCTCTTCAAGCGTTACCATGATCCACCGTATCGAGTGTTCGACCGTGTTCGGGTGCGGCCCTACAGTAACTTTCAGATCAAAGGCTTCATCCGCTTTTACTTTTGCAGGCGCTTCAATCCTTGGCGTATGGCTTTCCCGTTTGCCGAGTGCTTCCCCGGCAGCGGCATCAAAGGTATAAATCAGGTTTCCAAATGCATGTTCAACCATATCATCACCTCATAAAAATCCATCAGTAGCATTCAATCGTTACGATATAATTTCCCAGTTCCTTTAAGGGAACCGGCGAACATATCTGCGCAAAGGTATGCGCATCTGTTAGGATCATTCATTCACCTATTTAATTTTTCGGGCGGGGCAAAAAAAGCACCAACAATAACAATTCTGTCATACCCGTCAATACTGATGTGCAGACCTGAGACCGGATATTTCCTTTCGGTTTTTTTCTTTGCTTTATCTGCTGCGAAGCAGCGATGCACCGATTTTTCGAAAAGAATCACGCATCGAGTTTATGCGGAATAAATGGATCGGATATATACCGGGTCAATTTAAAAAGCCTGGAAACAGCAGAGATCGGGAACGAATGCTGAAATAGGTAAAAAATATCAGGAATAAATCTATCCCCAGCCATTGAGTTCCATGGTGGCCCCGCCATTGGAACCACTTGTCACCATCTTGACAAAACCTGGAACACCCGGTGCTGTCCAGAAAGTGGATGAAGTTCCTTGGTAGGTTGACGTGTATTTTGAGGCAGCCGGGTAAGTACCAGCCGGGACAGATACCGGTTCGATACCGACAAATGTATACTGGACGTCTGATTTAACGTCATTGGGGTTGCTCTGCGTCGTTCCACCGGTTGAGCCACAGGACATTTCACTTGGCATTCCCTGTGCTTGTGCTCCTTCAAATCTCATGGTACAGGTGCCCTTGACTTTATCAAATTTTATATAAGCTGTCATACCACTTGTGGACATTTTATACTCGATCCAGTTATACGATACCGGGCTGGACCCGAAAATGTTTGCCCCGCTGACAACCGACCCAGCTGTCTGGGTTGTTGCCTGGGGGACTCCACTTGTAGGTGCGGGCGATGCACTTGTTGTCGTCATTCCAGTCGCAGGTGCGGCCGGACTCGTGCTCGAACATCCTGCAATAGCCATGGCTATTACAACAAACATGATTGCGAGGATTCTGATACGTGAAATTTTCATAATCTCCTCCGGGTATGATGGACATTCCCGGCAACCTCCCCGTGACAGGGAAAAATGATGTCGGGATTGAAAGGGTAATTTATATAATATCATATTAAAGAATTTCGAAAAATATCTTGTAAGGTAAGTATTTCTTCTCTGTATGACTCAGCAAGATTCCGTACGCAGACCTTGAAATTACGAAAAAGAGATAAAAAACAATACCTATTTTTTTCATACAACCCGTTCTGAAACCAAACTAAACAGTACGACTCCCGGATACTGGATGTAAACAAATACCATGACAGTCAGCCGTGACAGGGCATATACTTCAAAGAGATATTGGCAGGATGTCATTTCTTTCTCCAGACATAATCGGGTTTTAAAATGGGACATAATGAACAGATGCAATGCAGAAGTGCATTGCCAGACTTTATTTTTGAGAATGGATAATTGGTAAAGTGCAGATGGATAATATATTTTCGGGGTATTTTGTTCTCTCATGATGCGGATAATGATGATTTTGATTAGAAATTCCCTGTGAGCACAGAAGTGAAAAATCCTATGAAAATTATCATGCTCCTAGCCCTACTTATTGTTGGATGTATTCTGGCGACGGGATGTGTAGGTCAAATGAAAAATGCGACAGTGAATGATAAGACTGTCAATCCTACAATTACTTTCACTCCGTTCTCAAACATGACAAGTGTATCCGCCAACATATCTAATAGTACGGTAACATCGGGATTGAAGGGACTGTTGAAAATATCCTCAGGCGGTTGGATAGGTGAATTTCCCGTCTCTGTAGACAAAATGAGTGTTGGAGTTCTGGCAACTAAAAAACCAATAACACTGATGATAGAAGAGGGAAACCATACTGTTGAAGTTTGTTGCGGTATAATCTGTGAACAAGAGAATGTTACCATCAAATTCGGAAAACAACGGACCATTGACTTTTCGGAACAGTTAAAAAAAGATTGTGAAATTTCAGAACCTACGGCGCGAATAATCGGATATTATCTGAGTGGCGATCAGATTACTGTTAACGTGGAATTCATAAATCCCACCACGCAAACACTCACTATGTCAGCTGACATCAACTGTGGATATTCATATATCGAAAGTAGAAGTTATGATAGAGTAGGAAATTCTGCAGGAGGTCAGTTGTATTCGACGTTGAAATCTGGTGATCGTGAAACGCAAATACTAAAGCTCAACTTAGCCAGTGGTTTTAGTTATATTTATGACATACCCACGATAACCCAGACATCATCAAAATAATTTTGGTAAAAGGATATGGATCATCGAATCTGGTGTGTTTCTTTAAAAAAAATCCCCCCAAGTGATACCCCTCATTTTATCTTCCCTTATTTCCATAACCAAAGATAATGATCCCGAATCAGCCCGCAGACCTCCTTACCCTTCTCAAATCAAATGCACCGGACCTCAGGAAGCCAATTTCGGTGGTGCGGCAGGATTTTTCTGCGTTCATTGACGAGATACAGGATGGGGAAGAAGGACCTCCGGCAATTGAATCTGTGGAAATTACCCGTGGACTGCAGGGGTACTGGATCAGCGGGCCGGAAGCGGTGACAGATCAGACCGTCCTTTTTTTCCATGGCGGGGGTTTTAACCTCGGATCAACAAGAGATTATCTGGGACTGTGTGCAAGGATTGCCCGGGCCGCACAGACCCGGGTTTTCTCGGTTGATTACCGGCTGGCTCCCGAACATGTCTTCCCGGCTCCTGTCGAGGATTCCGTCACCGCGTACAAGTACCTCCTCTCCCACGGCTATCTGTCTCACCGGATAATACCCGCAGGCATATCAGCCGGGGGAACGCTCGTGCTTGATCTTCTTTTATCAGCACGTGACCAGGGATTACCCCTCCCACCTGCAGGAGTCTGCATGTCACCAGTTGTAAACATGCTTTTCGAAGGCGAATCGGTGACAAAGAACATTGATAACGATTGGCTTACTCCGGCAAGACTCAATGCAATCCGGACGGTATACCTTGCTGGGCACGATCCGGGGGACCCCATGGCTTCTCCCGTTTACGCATGTCTTTACGGGCTTCCCCGGCTCTATATCCAGGCAGGAACACACGAACTGTTGTTATCAGATATTGCTTCTTTCGTTGACAAGGCACGCTGGGCAGGAGTCCCTGTCCAGTTTGAGCTCTGGGAGGGGATGTTTCACTGCTGGCAGGCATTTGCCCGGCAGGTACCCGAAGGAGAACGGGCACTAAACCTTGTCGGGGCATTTATCCAGGATGCGATCGCCCGGTGAACAGGATTCCGTACCTTTTTATCTGGTATGATCAGATTTTTCATAACGGGATACGACAGCAATAATAAGTGTGTCCGCAATGGCTTGTTATGACCTCAAACCCGCCGCTAATACAATTGATGGTAAGGAGTAATATTATTAAAAATATTTTCCCTATATTTTCCCTAATCTCCCCATATATCTCCCCGTTCTGAACAAGGCATTCGTAATGGGGGGATCCGTTCGGAATTTTTTAAAAAGATTCATCACATTTCACATCCCACACCGATTCTATGTTTGAAAGTATTGGCAGGAGTATCGAGCTGGTTAAGACGAGCTGGAACATTCTGATGGAAAATAAAAAACTCCTCGTATTCCCGGTACTGTCCGGTATTGTAACAATGATTGTCATCGTGACCTTTGCACTGCCTCTCATTTTTTCCGGGATCTTCACGGGCCTGACGACTTCCGGGTCGGACCTCTTTCTTGTGATCCTGTTTGCGTTTTATGCAGCCAGCTATTTTATCGTTATTTTCTTTAATACGGCGCTGATAAGCTGCGTGAATGCACACCTGAACGGCAAGGAGATGTCCGTGGGGGAAGGTCTTGCCAATGCTTCGCGGCATCTCCCCTCCATTCTTGCGTGGGCGCTTATCTCAGCCACTGTCGGGATCATCCTGCACCTCATTGAAGGGCGGGCCGGGATCCTCGGGCGGATAGCCACCGCCATCGTCGGAGGCGTTTGGAGCCTGGTAACCTTCTTTGTTGTTCCGGTTCTCATCCTTGAGGATAAAGGGGTGCTGGAATCGGTGAAGGAGTCCGTGGCACTCATAAAAAAGACCTGGGGTGAAAGTATCGTGGGTTCGGGTTCAATTATGCTCATATTCGTTGCGATCGGGTTTGTTGCATTCTTTGGTGTGCTTGCAACACTGGCTATCGGAAATATGGTTGTCTTTGGTGTTGCCTTAGTCCTTTTCCTCCTTCTCGTTGTCATTCTTGCTGTCGTTGCCGCGGCAATGCAGGGCATTTTTGTCACGGCTCTTTACACCTACGCAAGAACCGGGGCGATTCCGTCAGCATTCAGCAGGGATCTTATCCAGCATGCGTTTGTCCCAAAACAGGCCGGGCCAGGAAATATCTGAACAATACTTTTTCTTTTTATCCATGGGAGGTGAACGTTTTCCTCTTTGTCCGCCAACAACTTTCATACCGTGACTTCTCGTTTTTTATCAGTCCCACCGCCATCTTTTTGGGATCTTCAATGAAGTTTGCAGGTACTCACAGGTCTGTTCTGGCACGATGACAGGTACAAAAGAGGTTGCCGAAATCTGGTGGATACGAAGATCTGAGGGCTCCCGTGGAGGAAGACTATTATATGGTTACCATGTTTGAGGATACGCCCTATGGGACAGGAACGACACCCTGGTAATGAGTGATGACCCGCTTTTTTTAACATCTGCGTGATTCTGTTTGCTTATCAGTCATAAAGGAAAGGGAGTCTGAGATCCAAAATCAAGAATGAGCCTGAAAGGGTTTTTGGTCAGGGCATGTTAAAGGTACTACCCAATACCTTTTCCATTCCTGACTTCCAACCCCTTGTATGGAAAAAAATGCAGCGTGGGAAGCGCTTCCGGGGGAAAGACCTGAAGAGAAGTTACGATCTCTTGGTGCTATGAAGGGAAGTATGCTCGATATCCGCATGCTGGACGAGATCCAACGGAGATATGATGTCGAGGTCTACTTATTTTTCGAAGAAGATCTTGCACGTACCCGGGTACTGGAATCTGTGCTTGAGGAATTTGACCCGGTACCGGAGTTCGGACGCCCTTATGTCACAGTCGGAAGTTTCCTCCGTTTCACCCGGGAGAATGACCCATCGTTCGAGCAAACCATGCGGGACTTTCCACTCGTGATCGAGATCGTGAATACAGGTGAGATGCAATCATCCGGGCATGGAACGATTGTTCCTTTCATCACCGTGCTGATGCCGTTTCTGGATGAAATGGATGTTGACGTCGATCCGACCTGCTGACCAAAACATATTTTCCTGTTCTTTGATCCCCGATCTTTTCAGTCAACAAAAAAGAATACAGGACTGTAGGACCTTCATGGACCGTCAATCCACCCAACCCCTCATGTATGAACCCTCCCTTTTTGAAGTAACAATATCCTGCGTGGGATTATCCCTTGAGCCGGCTCTCCCGACAGGAGTGACCCGTGTTTGGATTCGACGTAGTGCCACGGGAGTCGTGGGACACTATGTTGTTAAGGAAAACGTGACAATGCCTTTCCCGAGTCCTTTATAGAAAAACGATCTAACCTGAGATAGCAACACATCTATCCGGAAAACAACGGGAACACATCTATGGTAAAAAAAAGATCCAGGGCATATATCTGGCAGTTTGTTATCGGGCTTGGTTTACTTTCCGGGGCATGGACAGCGATCGGGATCGATCCCGAGGCGGTGATCCTGAATATCTTGGGAGATATGGTCGAGACTGCATACTCTGATCCCGGGGTCCGGTCCTTTCTCCTTATCCTCCCTACGATCCTGCTTGTCATCTCCATCATCGGTGCTTACCGGCAAGGAAGAGTGTTAGGGCTTATCTCGGTTATCGTAGCCTATATTGCAGGACTGTTCATCCTCGTCTCGAATACCACATCACTTGTCCTTATTGGTATCGCCATTATTATCGGTTATCTGGCAACCAACCGGCGTTTGAGGAAAAAACTGACGGGTACCTGACCTTCACCTTATAAATTCAAGAAAGACCAACTGGTATGAGCATGAGCATGTTTCCTAAAAAAAATCTATTTTTGGTATTTGACTCCTTCCTCCCCAGTAAATACCTTCTCAAATTCAGAAAAATCATCTTTTTTGAGCCATTTCTGGGAAACGACATCGCGAACAGGGGCAGACTTTCCCACTACGGCAACCCGGAACGAAAAAAATTTGCAGAATCGTTAAAAAAAATCCGTTCCGAGACGGAACTCCTGTTAGAAGATATAGAGGCATACTACGTTTACATGGCCGTACGGCAGACGCAGAAAGTGCCAGGGGATATTGCAGAAGTTGGTGTGTATAAAGGAGGTTCAGCAAAGATCATCTGCTCGGCAAAGGGAGAAAAACACCTCCATCTTTTCGACACCTTCGAAGGATTGCCAAAAGTGGAAGATATTGATATGGTCTGGCCTTTTTACGAGGGTAAGTTTGCCGCTTCATGCGAAGGCGTGAAGGAGTACTTAAAAAATGATAATAACGTGTTTTTCTATAAAGGCATCTTCCCTGTTACATCAGATCCAGTGAAAGAAAAAATATTTTCCCTGGTAAATCTTGACGTTGATACCTACGAAAGCACAAAGCAGTGTCTTGAGTTCTTCTACTCCCGCATGAGCCCGGGAGGTATCCTCCTTTCCCATGATTATATCACAGCACCCGGTGTGAAAAAAGCCTTCGACAATTTTTTTGACGGCAAGGCAGAACCGGTCCTCGAAACAGCCGGTTCACAGTGCCTTGTCGTCAAGGTATAAAAAACACTGTTTTCTGATCTGGTTTTCTTCTTTGGTATTTCTGTTTGCTTTGCCGTTAATCGTTCACGATCAATAAGCCGAAGACAAGGAGAAGAAGCCCCGCAAGCACCACAACGATACCGATCAGCCCTTTTACTGCAATTACTACTTCCGGTAGAAAGATCCAAATTGCAAGACCGCCGATTGCACATAGTACAATTCCCATGATCACCGAGATAATTCCCATCTTATCCATATTAATTCCTCAATCTCTCTTTTTTCGTAAATAGTCATATATAAGCATATTGTATTGATAAGCTTCCCGTTCTATGCATGGTGTGGGTTATAAATATTTCCACGGTTAGGAACGAATGGCAGGCAGCACCGGCATGTAAATATCAGTGACAAGGTGTGCTGCGACAAGTCCTGTTATGGTATTTTTATGGTGCGTGGATGGACCGGGGTATCCGTTTCAACCGCAGGATCTCAACCCCGATTTCCTGAATATCCTGAGTATGGAAGGAAAAGGTACGTTTTATGGGAAATATCCCGCCGACATGTTCGTCGATTTCCGCCCGCTCCGCTGTGTAGGTCTTTATAAATTGGGCAGAACCCGCATTAAAGATACTGTACGTGACCGGAGCAAGAGTAAGGGCAAGGTCGATGAACGGGCGATCGGCGTGTGCTTTCTGCGCCCCGAAGGGCGGATTCATGATAACAGTATCAGAACAGCCGAGACTTGCAGGGAGTGCCGCATCCCGCACATCAGCAATCACGAACTCAACATCAATGTCGAGCAGTGCCGCATTTGCCTTCGCCACTTCGATCGCTCTTCTATCAATATCGACACCTTTTACCCGATCTGCACCAAGCAGGGCAGCTCCTATGGCAAGCACACCTGTGCCGCTGCCGAGATCACAGACATTCTTCTCCTTAATATCTCCCTTCAGGAGTGCATGGAACAACAATCGTGCAGCCAGAGGGGCTGGTGTCTGGTATTGTTCAAGTGCTGCACGGGGACAGGAAAATCCTGTAAGTTGCTGGAGTGCCATCTCAAGATGTTTGAGCTTCATACAATCTCATCGATGGCGTACTCTTCCCATGTCCGCGTACCGCAGAGTATCTCAAACTCCTGCGGTGAAAGGACCGGCACCGGAAAGCGTGCCTGGTCATCGTACGCGAGACGGGGGCACGCGGTATTGACGTAACAGTCAAACCCGAGGTTCAGCAATTCGTCCGGGTTAATCTCCCTCATGGTAACTATGACTGCATTTTTCGAAAGCCGGGAAAGCCGTCTCGCGAGTTCCATCCGCTGCTGCCCGCTTTTTGTGCTGACTATGACTCCCACGGTTCGTGCACCCCGTGCTTTCTCTATAACTGCGAAACGGCGGCGAATAAGTGAATCCCCGCGTACTTCCTGTGCAATTCCGGTGAGCGGATCCAGTGCAATCACACGTCCATTGGTAGCGAGTGCAATACCGGTGGGGTGAAAGAGTCCTGTACCTACAAAAAGAATCTCGTCCACACCGCTCACTCTTGCGGCGGCGAAACTGCACCCGAGCACCTGCCCGCGGATCGGGGTGCGCCCGCTCCCTTCTGCAACAATGCCGATAATCCCTTTAGATTGCAGGAACGTCTTCATTGCCGGGATCTGATTAACGTGCTGGACCGTTGTGACAAGACCAATGGTTGTTCCTTTGAGAAAGGGAAGTGCATTTTCCAGTACTGCTACATCAAACGCCACTTCCCATTGTTCAAAGATTACACGCGGCTGTTCACTAACCGGAGCATGCCCGAAATGGACGAGCACATCAGCAGATTCGAGGGTCTCAAGCGCAAGATCACAGGCACCATAACAGGGATCACCACTTACGATCACCTCAAAACCGGCATTCTTCAGTGCCGCGACCACTTCTGCTGAACGCCGCTTCAGCCCCTCCGGAAACTGGAGGGCGACTCTTTGCGCCCCCCTCTTTTTAAGGCGTTCAATAAGGTCAGAGATGTCGTTCAACAACATACACCTTATCTGTCACTTCTATCTTTACCAGTGATTTATAGGGGCGTCCAATATCCGGATCACCGCGCCGAATGGCAATACAGACATCCATGACTTCAGCGCCAGCAATTTCAAGCGCTTTTAACAGAGCCCTCATCGTGCCACCTGTACTCACCACATCATCAATGATCACGACCCGGTCTCCTTTGTATACGCCGTTCAGATAGAGCTCACCTTTCGAATAGCCGGTTGTCTGGTGAACGGCTATCTCGCCAGGTAATTTGTATGCCCTTTTGCGCATAATGGTCATGGGGATATCGGTCATGATGGAAAGGATCGAACCGATGTGAATGCCCATCGCCTCAACTACGACGATCTTTTCCACGCCGGTCATGTCAAGCATTTTGACCATTGCTCTGCATACTTCGCGGAGGAGTGCGGGGTCTATGATCGGTACTCCATCGGTGATCGGGTGGATGAAATAGTTATATTCTCCCCGTTTTACCATCGGGCAGGTCTCAAGGGATGCCACCAGTCTTTCAAGCATA
>Ga0209777_10007555_pt1 | contig 12043 bp, 13 predicted proteins | sample FrelakmetHBP12HB_FD_187147 | JGI IMG/M metagenome (GOLD analysis project Ga0209777, IMG submission 187147) | Freshwater lake sediment microbial communities from the University of Notre Dame, USA, for methane emissions studies -HBP12 HB (SPAdes)... | ecosystem: Environmental > Aquatic >... | reverse complement strand
ACCCGGGCCCGGCCGGCCCCGAGCGCGCCCAGGTCGTGAGACGAGCGAAGGACGCCCGCAGCACTGTGCTCTCGCGGGCCGCGGCCATGCGGGCAAGCGCCAGACGTGTGATCGTCCCGCTCATGAGCTGGGAGCTGGGATTCTCGAGATGCTGGACGTCTTCCACGAAGTGCCGCCGGAGGTCGTCCGGCTGCGACCAGAGCGGCGAGCCCAGCTTCGCGGCGTCGAGAGCCCGCTTGAGGGCCTCGGCGTCGGTGACGGCTGAGAAGACGGTCTTCGGCTCCGGGTCGGCCACGACCAGCGTCACCGGCCCGATGGCGACCAGCCGCGCGGCCTGGTTTTTGACGGCCTGGTCGATTCGGGTCAAGTCACTGCGGTGTGTCAGCTTGGGGGCGAGGTAGAGGACGACCCGCGCCTGGGGCACCGCGACGGCCGCAGTTGGCACTGGCACGCCTCCCACGACAGGCACCGCGGGTGTCGCTCGCGTTGACGGCGCGAGTCTCTCCACGGCAAGGACACGCGCCGGGATGCCATCCTCAAGCACCGTGACCTCGTCGGCGCTTAGCCCCTCGACCCGATTGAGGCCACTCGCATGCGCGCGCACGAGGACCCGCACAGCCGTGACGTTCACCCGGTCCCGGGTACCCCAGCCAGCCGGCACGACCGGCGTCGGGACGGCTGGGCCAGCACCGGGAGCAGCCTCGGGCGCGGCGGCGACCGCGCCCGCCGGAGCTGTGGACGTCCGTCCGACGATCACCACGCCGCGCTCGTCTTCCCGCATCGCGAAACGCGCGGGGTCGAGTTCCCCCTCGACCCAGGCGATGCGCTGCGCGTCGAGGTCGCTGCGGAGCGCCTTCATTGCCGGCAACAACGTGCCAGTCGTGACGCTAGGCCCCGCGGGCCAGTCGGCGCTGATGCCGTTCCTGACCCGCCACACGACGAGCGGCACCATGATCTCCGAGAGATAGCGACGAACCTCTGCCGCCGAAAAGACGCTCTCGTCCTTGTGCCGCCCCGAGAGCACGAGCACGACCGCGCGTTTGCGCGGGGCACCCGCCGCGTGCAGGCCGGCGGCGGCAATCGCGTCGGCGATGCGTACCTTTTGCTTGCCGCTGGCGCTGGAGAGTCGCACCAGCAACTGAAACCAGTCGTCCTCGACAAGCAGCCGCATCCGGCTGAGCTGGGGGTCAGCCACGACCCCGTGGATGCGCTCGGCTTGCTTGAGCTGCGCAAGGACTGCGGGGCGGCTGCTCCTGATGGGGTCCCTCGGAACCGACCGGTCTTCCCCGATGAGGTCCGATATGTGTTCCCAGACACGCTCGAACGAGGAAAGGGCCCCCGGTTCGACTACGAAGGTGACCTCGTAGCCGGCGTCATCCACTGAACGGACCGGCAGCCCTCCGATGGAACCGGGCGATGCCGACGCCGGCGCGGGGAGCACCGGAATCGCGTTCAGCGCGGTCTCCGCGAAGCCCGCGTAGCCCGCTCCCAGGACCCTCGCCTGCGATGCGCGACGGTTGTCCTCGAACGTCACGTCCACCGCTACCAGGTGCTCGACTCCAGGTTCGGCGTGGAAGTGGAACTCGTGCTGCACGCCGCGCAGTACGGGCTTGCCATCCACCGAGAGCGTCATGGTTGCAGGTTCGAGCTTCCGGGGGTGCGCCCAGCCGATGGACACAGTGCATTCCCCGGCGGTCGGCTCGCAGGAGCCATTGAGGCGCACCTCCGCCTCAGCGCCGGGGCGGTTGATCCAGCGGGTCGTGCGCTCGACGATAGTGCCCCTCGCGTTGGTGCGCATCAGCTCGAGCAAGTGCACGTCCAGGCGGGGCCCAAGCTGAACGGTGCATTGCGGCGCGTCGGTGGTGAGGACGCAAGCAGCCTGCCCGTCGATGAGGAGCTTCGCCGGCGGGCTTCCTGCCGGACCAAGGTTCGCTAAGACCGGCAGGAGGCCGACAACCAGGCCCACGGGGTAGGTGAGAATCTCCATGGCGACCTACCTCCCTCCTCGTGACGCACCTCGTTCCGCGACCGTGTTGGGGAGTTTACCGAAAAGGAAGCGACGGCCACGAGGGGTCCCTGTTTCGCCGTCGCCGTTACGCTGGTGCCGATTGTCCTCATCGCGCCGCCTCGTCGCCCCGCCGTGCCGCCAAGGATACTTCGCCCCGCTGCTTTGTGGGGTGGGCGCTCTTATTCTGTCTTGTGGGGCGGGCGCCCTCGCCCGCCACCGTCCTCATTCTGCCTTGTGGGGTGGGCGCCGTCGAACAGCCCACTGCAGGGGACTCGCTTGCGCTCGCTTCTAAACGGGGTATCGTAAAATGGTATGAAATGGCGCCGCTCTGGAAGGAGGTCGTGACGGATGGCGAAAGCCTCGTTGACGCTTTCGAATGGGACGGTGGTCCAGATCGAAGGGACGACCGAAGAGGTTCGCGATTTGCTTCAGTTCTACGGGGAAGGCGCGGAGAATGCTCCGCCAGCCGGCCACAGGCACGCCGCTCGATCGAGAGTCCGTACAGCGAAACGTGAGCGGGCTTCATCGAAGGGAGCCGCGGGCGACACTGCTGATTCCGCACCGGATCTCTCCGGGATCGTGAACCTGGCCAAGAACTGCGACGACGCGGAACACATCGAGAGTCGGATTCTGGATCGGGCGAGCCAGGTCGATCGAACCCTACTGCCGCTCTACATAGTCCACGAGCACCTGCAGAATGCCTTCGGGCTCTCCTCTGGCGAGATCAGCAAGATCACAGCTGATCTTGGTGTCCCGGTGTCTCAGCCGAATGCATCGAAGACACTCTCCGGCACAGCGGCCAAGTACGTGATCGGCGACCGCGTCCGGAGAAAGGGGCAATTAGTCCGCTACAAGCTCTCACGTCGAGGCCTGAAGTACATGCAGGCTGTGATCGCTGGCAAGTCCGATGAAAACGAGGGCTGACTTTGCGCGGGCACTCGCGCAGAGACAGCTCTCGCACCGCGATCGTGCGGTCGCTCTGCTCTGGTACTACCGGCACACCCAGGAGTATGAAGAGCGCTCAGCTTCCGAACTGGCCACAGATCTCCATGACGAGGGGTTTCCGAAGCCGAACGTTACCCGCTTGGCCATGGACCTCACGCGAAGTCGTGACACTGCTCGCGGGAAGCGACTGGGGACGTTCCAGGTTGATGTGCGTCGCGTCTCCGCCCTGGACGAAACCTACCTCCCCTTGCTGGGAACGAAACAGGTGAAGGTGTCTGGAGCCGTTCTTCCCGCAGACGCTGTAGCCGGGACGCGCGGGTATCTCGAACAACTCGCGCATCAGATTAATGGGACCTATGACTGCGGGTTTTTTGATGCGTGCGCCGTCTTGTGTCGGCGCCTTATGGAGTCTCTCATCATCGAGGTCTACGTTCATCTGGGACGACAAAACGAGATTCAGCAGAGCGGCGTGTTTGCCTCTCTGGACCGGCTCGTAGCGCACATTAAAGGCGACCGTAGCGTCGCCCTTGGCCGGACGACGCCCAAGACAATGGATGACGTGAAGCAGCTTGGGGACACGGCGGCGCATGATCGCACGTATATCACGCCGCAGGTTGACATCGATGACGTGAAAGCCCGTTACCGAAGGCTGATCGCCGAGTTACAGCGTTTCGCCGGGATCCGGGCATGATGAGCACAGGCATAACGCCTATCAGCGGCATGCAGCTGACAGCGCGGCGGGTCGCCGCTGAGCCGGTGCGTGACACGGCCTATGATCGAATCGGAGGTGGCTCCATGAAGTATGTCAAGCCCGAGCGCGTCTGGATCTCCACGCATCCTGAGTTGGGCGAGCGCTGGATCCAGGAGCGCATCGCGGAGGACCCATCGTTACTCGGTCTTGGCGATCTGATTCTGAAGGACAAGGAGCGCCTCCAGCCTCACGCTGGCAGGCTTGATCTCTTGTGTCAGGACGCCGAATCAAGCCGGCGTTATGAGATCGAGGTTCAGCTCGGGAAGACCGACGAGTCACACATCATTCGCACCATCGAGTACTGGGATGTCGAGCGCAAGCGGTATCCCCAGTACGAACATACGGCTGTTATCGTCGCAGAAGACATTACAAGTCGCTTCCTCAACGTCATTGGGCTCTTCAACGGCTTTATTCCGCTTGTCGCGATCCAGATGCAGGCGGTGCGCCTGGGTGAGCAGGTGTCCCTCATCTTCAGCAAGGTCCTGGACCAGACACACCTTGGCTTGGTCGAGGAGGATGAGGCCGTTCAGGAACCCACTGACCGATCGTATTGGGAGAAGCGTGCAACTCGAGCCACGCTGGAAATGACAGATGAGATAGTTGCCATCCTCCGTAGCTTTGACCCCGAGTTGTCCCCAAAGTACAACAAGTTCTACGTCGGTCTGGCGGACCATACCGGCCAACCGCGCAACTTCGTCATCTTCCGCCCCAAGAAAGACTGGCTTCGTATCGAACCGCGCCTCCAGAAGTCGGCTGAGATTCAAGAGAAGCTTGAAGAGGCTGGCCTGGACGTCATGGACTACGACGAGCGGTGGGGACGGTACCGGATCCGGTTAGCCAAGAGCGACGTAAAGAAGCACGAAGTTCTTCTCACCGAGCTGCTGCGAAGGGCTTACGACGAGGCAGGGGAGTAGGCCGCCTCACCGCCAATAGGGGCGCCGCTGTCAAGAGGTACAGCTCCCCCAGAATCCCTCTGCTCGCCTCGGCTCGCAACGGTGGCTGAAACGGAGCGTGAGGTGGCGCTGGCAAAGTCGCACAACCATCCCCATGGCGGCGTGCTGACACCGCGCAGGCCACTGATGGCACGCAGAGACAGAATCACCGCCACGATCAAGCGGGAGTGGCTCAAAGAGATCATCGCGCGCCGAAAACGCGTCGAGTACCGCGCCCTTAAGCCCTACTGGACCCTCAAACTCTCACGGGTGCGGGTACCCTTCGAGCTTCGGCTTATCAACGGCATGCGGCCAAAAGCGCCTGAAGCCACGGTTCTGATCTCCAGATTCACGAAGAGCCTCCGAAACCGTGAGTATCGTCTCCACATCGCTCGTGTTCTCGAGGTCAAGCACTGGGACCGCCGCCGGGAGCGTCCGACAGTCGCCCGCTCGAATCGCAAGGCGTAGCATCAACCGCAGATCAAAGACGCCGCCTAATCTCTCGTTGCAGCTGACGCGCTCGCGCCAGCCGCTGAGCTTGATCTTGTTGTCCGGCCCGGGTCAAGTCCACATACAATGGCCCAATGGAACCCCAGGTCCTCTCCTATCTTGAGATGTGCTCGCGCGAAGGAGTCAGTCTGCAGCAGGGGATGAGCTTCCGTCTCGGCGGGCACTACTCGGTCATTCTCATGTCCGTGCGCCCAAACGCCCCGTACCGCGACGTTCTCACCGACGACGGCACAACCCTAATCTACGAAGGACACGACATTCCGAGGACAAGCCCCTCCGTCGATCCCAAGTCGGTTGATCAGCCAGAACGGGTGTCGGCGGGTTCGCTCACGCAAAACGGTAAGTTCCACAAGGCCGCACAGGAAGCGAAGGCCGACCTGCGGTCCCTGGAGCTTGTCCGGGTATACGAGAAGATCCGCTCCGGAATCTGGGCGGACAACGGCCTCTTTGAACTCGTCGACTCGTGGCTTGAGCATGACGGGAGGCGCAATGTCTTCAAGTTCAAGCTCGTAGCGATTGAAGAAGAAGCTAGCTCTGGAGGTTCCACCGTTGTCCGCGATCGGGGCCAACGCCGCAGGCTGATCCCCACGCCAGTGAAGCTCGACGTTTGGAAGCGGGACGGCGGCAAGTGCGTCGTGTGTGGCGCAACCGATGAGCTCCACTTTGACCACATCATTCCCTATTCGAGGGGCGGCACCTCCCTGGCCGCCAGCAACATCCAGCTACTCTGCGCACGGCACAACATCGCGAAGCGAGACAATATCGAGTAGTTGGGGGCGGCTGACAACGCGCCACAGCGCACCCGCTTACGCTCGCCGCTGAAGCGCGGTATCATCAGGCAGAAAGAGCGCAGCAGGCTGGCGAGTGTGTGGGGAGCGCAGCGATGAGCTTGTTCACGGACCAGGTGGATCTCTTCTTCGTTGGCAAGCTGGTGCTCGGTCTTGGGTTCATCACGGCGTTGCTTCATTTACTGGCTGCGGTCCTTGTCCTGCTGGGTGGTCACGTCCTATCGCGTTTTCTTCTCGCTCGGTCACCTGGCCTGGCGGGAGTCGAGGCTGCGGGCTGGGCGATCGTGTGCTGGGTGGGTTTCACACTCATGGAGCGTGCTGTGTCAGACATGCAAAAGGAGGCAACATGGCTTGGCGGAAACTGTTTGTCTACGGAAGGAAGCCGGCGCGGGGGCTAGCAAAAGCTGCGCCAGGAGCGCCACCGGCAGGAGGTGCATTCATTACGCCTCACATTCTCACCTCCTACGCAGGTGCGTCAGTGCTAATCGGTATTGCGACAAAGTTCTTCGTGGCGATCGTGCCGAGCGCCGATGGCCGTATCGTGGCTTCTGTTGCTGCGCTGCTCATGGGTATGATCTTGTTCGTCATTAACGTGACCGACCCACAGGCGAAGCCTTCTGGCCGGCGAGCATGGTTCATAGCCTCGGTTGTTGGCGCAGTCAACATCCTGTACCTTGTTGCTCTAGCACTGGGATTTTTTGAACTCGTTGCTGGTGCTGGTGGTTGAAGTAGCTTGACTGGCGGTGCGCACCACTAGCGAACAACCCTGGACAGAGCCGCCGAGCCCTTGCGTTCGAGCGGGCTCGCTGACGCTCGCCGCTAAAGCGCGGCGAGAGGCATGAAAAAGGGGTGGGCCGGACCGCCCGGCTGACGCCCGTCGGTAAGACCCCGCCGTAGCCTGTCTTGAGCTGAGGGCGTTTGTCTGGCGATGGTCCAGGCATGGACGATGATTGGATCATCGGAAGGTGCTCCCGAAGGTTGCAGCTCGGCAGTAGATCGGGTGGGATCGTCTATGCTGGTGGAGCGGCGAAGTTCATTCGGGAACCGTCGATTGAGTCGTGAAAGGACTGCGGGCATGGCACATACGGTCTGTCCCTGGTGGCTCGGCTACCTGCTGTTGAGCCCCGTCCGCAAACTGCGCGAAAACCCTCGCAAGGCCCTCGGGCCCTTCGTGCGGGAGGGTATGGTGGTGCTCGAGCCGGGGTGCGGCATGGGGTTCTTCACGCTCGAGGTCGCCCGCATGGTCGGACCAACCGGGCGCGTCGTGGCGGTCGACCTGCAACCGAAGATGCTCGCACGTCTCACGCGTCGCGCCTCCCGGGCCGGGCTCCTGGATCGGATCGAGTCCCGGAGAGCCGAGCCCGCCGCGCTTGGAGTCGGCGACCTCGCGGGCCAGGTCGACCTCGCGCTCGCCCTGCACGTCGTCCACGAGCTGCCCGACCCCGTCGGCTTCTTCAGCGATGTCTACGCCACCCTCAAGCCAGGCGGTTCGCTCCTGCTCGCCGAACCGCGCGGGCACGTCTCCCAGGCCGAGTTCGGCGTGTTTCTTGCGGTGGCGCAACGCGCTGGCTTCCGCGCCTCTGGGAGCCTTCCCGGCTTCTGGGGCCGGACCGCGCTCCTCGTGAAGCCCTAGCCTGGGTTTCAGCGCCGCTTCACCTTACCAGCCACGGCGCCAACTCGCCTGCTTCCTCATCGCGAGACGCGCGTAGAATGAGCGATGCGAAATGAGGTCCTCTCCAAATGTCCTTTCGCAAGTCCTCGCCCAAGCCCAAAGTAGCTCCTCGCTCTGCTCTGACCTCCGACCCTCTGATTGCTGGCGCCCAGCCTAAGCAGCGCTTGCAGCCGACACGCCAGCCGGTGTGCTTGCGCAGCGGGCCCACCCTCGTCCATCATCGTGCCATGCCGAATGCGTGCAGCTCACCTTGCGTGCCGCTGAAGCGCGGCGTTAGGCGTCAGCGAGAGGAGCACCACAATGGAGTTGAGCAAGGAAGATCGTGACACGCTCGAGCGTCTCGAAGAAGAACTCTGGCGCGAGGAGACACGCTTCGACAAGAAGCGCATGAGCGAAGTTATAGCGCCAGACTTTCTTGAGTTCGGGAGGTCTGGTCGCATCTACAAGAGAGAGGACTCGTTGGCTGCCCCGCAGCAGCCCATTGACGCGGTGTTTCCTCTGCCGGACTTCAGAGCGCGCTTGCTCCATCCAGATGTTGCTCAGGTCACATACAACAGCGCCGTCAAGTCTGACGGAGTCATTCTGCACGCTCGGCGGAGTTCGATATGGTCACGGACTCCGAGCGGATGGATGTTGAGATTTCACCAAGGCACACCGTATGACGCCTAACAACCAATAGAGGCGACGCTGTCAAGAGGTAGGGTTTCCCTGGACGTCCCCCGGAGGGGACGTGGGAGCTCGAGCGACGGCTGCGGTACGCCGAGCCAGGTCGTCACGTCCACGTCGGCGCGCCTCTCGTCGAGTGTTAGGCGAGCGCGCCTTCACCGAACAGCCAAACGTCTCTTCGTGGGCGTTCCGACCGACGAAAAAGGTAGTAGCCTTGGGCATGGCTGAGAGTTCCGGTGCGAAGTGTCCACGGCCGTGCAGGGTGGGACTCTGGGCCCGACCGGGCCAACGCGCGCGTCTGCCGGCGGTCAGTTCCTCTTCGTACCGGGAGTCATGATGCCTCGGCGGCCGGTGGGGAGCCTCAGTGCGCGATGACTTTAGCGACGAGATAAAGCGAGTTCTAGCAGAACGCGTCAATTACCTCTGCTCCAAATGCCGCGCGGGCACTGCCGGGCCTCGTGTTGACGAACAGAAATCCCTCAGCATCGGTGTCGCTGCCCATATCACCGCCGCAGCGCAGGGCGGCCCACGCTACGATCCTGACCTCACTTCAGAGCGGCGTCGTCACGCGTCGAATGGAATCTGGCTCTGTCAGAACTGCGCGAAGCTCATCGATAACGACACATCTCGGTTTACGGTCGCCGCCATTCGAGATTGGAAGAGTAAAGGCGAGGCGCTCGCACGTGTGGAGGTCGGCCGGCCTGTCCAAGGGGCGGATCAGCCTCCGTCGAACGAGGAACTTGACCTACTTCTTGGTGCGGGCGAGGAAGGGGAACTGTTTGCTATCCGGCCCGGTAATGCTCCTCCCTTCATCTCGACCCATGGCGGCACATTTCCGTCCGGTCGTGATCTCAATGAGGAAACCTCAACTCACTACATGGAGGCCCTAAGATCACTTTGCCATGAGGGTCTTGTTCATTACGAGTCTGGTTGTCGCTACCAGCTCACAGGCGCAGGTTTCCGTTTCGCGAGGGCCCTGCGTGCGGCGCTCAAGGAACAGCACGACAATCTGAACGCGTAGCAGCCAAAAGAGGCGGCAGTGTCAAGAGGCACAGCTTCCCACGAATCCCTCTGCGCGCCTCGGCTCGCACCGGTGGCTGGAACGGAGCGTTAGGTGGCGCTACCCTCGCACTACGGAGATCACTCATGAAGCGAAAAGCCGCTCTTCTGCTCCCTGCCGTTGGAATCGTGCTCGCCTGCCGTACGTCGGCCCCACCTCGCGCCCCGCAAAGCCCGGAATTTCTCGCCTCTCCACAGGCCATAGCGCTTTCTCTGCCTTTCTCAGATGCGGTTCGCGCGGGAGACCTCCTCTTTGTCTCGGGGCAAATTGGAAACGTACCCGGCAAAGAGGAACTCGTGTCAGGCGGAATTGGTCCTGAGGCAACGCAGGCGCTCGAGAATATCAAGGCTATCCTTGAGCGTCACGGCTCCTCGCTGGACGCTGTCGTCAAGTGCACCGTCTTTCTTGCCGACATTCGGGAGTGGGCCGCGTTCAATGTGGTCTATCGCGGCTACTTTCCGGCCCACTTTCCAGCACGCAGTGCCTTCGGGAGCAACGGACTAGCTCTCGGAGCGCGGGTTGAGCTCGAATGTACCGCCTACGCGCCGTCGTCACGTCCGTAAGGAGACCGCACCACCCAACCACGGGTTGTACGGGCCTCGCTTGCGCTCAGCGCTGAAGCGCGGCGCTATGGCGCCCAACAAGAACCCGAGGTGGCTTGACGTGACGGGGTCACTACACCGGTCACTTGACACCGGCCGGCTTGCGGAGCTTGTCTTTCTGCGGTGCGGCAGGTTTGCCGACGCCCGCAAGGTCCCTGGCGAGCTGCTTCTTGTGGGCCATGTTTGACTGGCGCGCGATCACGATGCGCTGCGCCTGCGGTGAGCCGGCGCCGTGCATCGACTCGGTGCGATACCCCACAGCGGCCGCGCCGAGGGTCAGGTTCTCGACCAAGCGCATGACGCGCATGCGGTCAAGCGTCGGCGTGTCGGACTGGCCGACGAGGAGCTTGTCGACCCAAGGGCCGGTCTTTTCGGCGAAGAGGTCCTGCGCCGACGGCATGGTGACCATGAGGCCACCGGCGATGTCTTCGGCCAGGCGGGCGATCTCATAGGGGAACCGCGTGACGTTCTGCTTGCAGACGTTGGCCAGCAGCATGTCGATCTGGTAGTTGCCGGCCGGCATCTTCACGCCTTCGGCCGAGCAGGCAATGCCGCACGAGAACAGCGTCTCGTTCAAGTGCGTCATCTCGATGAGCTTGTCCTTGATGTGGCTGGCTTTGGGGACGCCGTTCATGTCGGCGGCCAGAGCGGCGGCGCCGATCAACACGTCGCCGACGCCGACCTTGCAGCCGCCGTAGCTCTGCCGGTGGTAGCCGGCGAAACGCTCGATCAGGGCGCCGGAGAACTCAATCTCGCCGGCCATGTAGACGCGCTCCCAGGGCACGAAGACGTTGTCGAAGACCATCAAGGCCTCTTGGCCGCCGAACTGCCGGTTGCCGACGTCGAGGTCGTTGTCTTCGAGCTTGCGCGTGTCGCACGGCTGGCGGCCGTAGATGTAGAAGATGCCGGGCGCGTTGGCCGGGGTCGAGAACGAGACGGCATAGTCCTCGTCACCCTCGCGCATCGCAACGGTTGGCATGACGAGGATCTCATGCGAGTTGCAGGCACCGGTCTGGTGAGCCTTGGCACCGCGCACGACGATGCCGTCGTCGCGGCGCTCGACGATGTGCAGGTACAGATCGGGGTCGGCCTGCTCGTGGGGCGCCAAGGCACGATCGCCCTTGACGTCGGTCATGGCGCCGTCGGCCACAAGATCTTCGTCTTGCAGGAACTGCACGTAGGTGCGGAACCGCTCGTGGTAGTCGGTGCCCTTGGCGTGATCGATCTCGTAGGTGACCGAGTAGAGAGCGTTGATGGCGTCCATGCCGACGCAGCGCTGGAAGCACGAGCCGGTCTTCTGTCCGAGCAGTCGGAGCATCTTGACCTTCTTGATGAGGTCGTCGACCGACTGGTGGATGTGCGTGAAGCGGCTGACCTTCTTGCCCGTCAGGTGGCTCGTGGCCGTCATCAGGTCTTCGTATTCGGGCTTGGCGGCGAGCTCGTAGGTCATGGCGATGCAGTTGAGCGAGGGCCGGATCATCGGGTGGTTCACGTAGTCGTCGACCTTCTCGCCGAACAGATAGATCTCGAGATCGAGGTCGGCGATGCTCTGGATGAAGTCGTCGGGTGTGCGTAGCGTCATGGTGCCTGCTCCTTCCTAGCGCGAGCGTGCGTGCGCACGTCTCGCGAATCGGGAACCCGCGACCGCCAGCGCGCAGCGCATGTGCCCTGACTCGGGCGATGTGGGCTTCACATCGATGAGGCTATCACCGAAGGAAGCAAGCGACTGACCAAAACCCGAAAGCTGGTCCAAGGGAAAACTGCGTGCAACTCAGCCCGTAGAAAAAGCAGAAGAAGCTCGAGGGCGCCATCCGCGAGTTGGTCCGGCCAGCGGTGGAGCGAGCGAGACGCGAGGGGTACGAGCAAAGGTAAGTCCTCGCCCAAGCCCAAAGGTGCTCCTCGCTCTGCTCTGACCTCCGACTATGTCTCACTGTGCCCTGTCACCCGCGCGGCCTGACCGGGTGAGCTGTCGGGGCTACAAGCGGGCGTTCCTTCGGATGACAACCGGGTAACGAGGCCTCACACTCATGGGCATGAATACACGATCGAACGATAGGAGCCGAGCGAAAGGGAAACTAACGTGTCCAATGGGGGTCGGTCTGATTTTCT
>Ga0209777_10007554_pt1 | contig 12044 bp, 7 predicted proteins | sample FrelakmetHBP12HB_FD_187147 | JGI IMG/M metagenome (GOLD analysis project Ga0209777, IMG submission 187147) | Freshwater lake sediment microbial communities from the University of Notre Dame, USA, for methane emissions studies -HBP12 HB (SPAdes)... | ecosystem: Environmental > Aquatic >... | reverse complement strand
CCGATGCGGCATTTGTTATACGAACCAGTTCATCAATCTCGGCATCGCTCAGGCCGGTCAGTTCCACCGCTATCGAAAAACCTTTTTCGATCGTCTTGACGTGCCTGACTTCGCCGATGTCCTCTACTATTCTTGACGGTTTCGTTTTCCCATGCAATGCCTGATTCTGAGTATCACCCTTATCGAGTTCGAACATCACCAGAACCCTGTCGCCTACTTTCACTTCCATCGGCTCTTCTATCCGCAGCCCAGGTCCTGCCAACTCGGTAACAACCGCTGGAAAAAATTCCGGCGGCTTCAAAAATTTGTCGATATTGCTCGATAAATTCTGCCCCGCTGCGGAAACCCCCGTTTTGCTTTCACCTTTTACCTGATGTGTTTTTTCAAACGGGAAATGTGCAATAAAACCCGGCTTACCTACCGGAACACGAAGGAAACGGCGGCGGTTCACAAACCGCACCTCATCGCTATGGTTTAAAACCAGCACGTTGCCGTCGTAACCGACAACCGTTGTGTCAAACTCCCAGACGGATGCCCCCAAATAGTAATGCACCCGCCAGGCCTCGCCGAAATTGATTCTCAGCGGTGTTACGAGCTTGGCCGTCAGCTCCATTTCTGTATTTTCTATAACTGCCGCCTCAATCTCGTCTGAAACACGGTCCATTCGGCGCGTTATATGAATGTTCTTGCCTGTTGGTATCTGCCTGCTGCTCAGTTTCCCATATTTGCCCATTGTCCCTGCCGACGACGAAGTGAGCTGGCTCTGAAAACCCAGTTTTTCGCGAAGAAAAGACAGTTCAGTCTTCAGTTGCCTGATTTCTTCAGGCCCCTGCCCTTTAGCAATGTTTTCTGCTATAACCACCGCCGCTCCGCGGTCAAAAGCATCGTCCATCGTGAAAACATTGTCCTTTTGGCTGATCCCCGACTTGGCTGCCACAGCGACTATTATCTGAAGTTCGCGGGCACTTAATCCTTTTTTTTCCGCATATTTAAGGAACAACTCGTTGGCGGCTTTTCTCTTCTGCCTTATCCGGCGTATGCTTACCTGCAAAAGCAACCCCATCAAAACGACAATCGTAAGCAGCGCACATATAGTAAGCTGGCGGTGTGTCATAAAGCTGCTGTTGCTCTCGAACTGTCTGGCAGCCTGAAATCGCTGCTGAGGCGTCAGTGCCAGTGTCCCGATGTTTAACAATGTCGTTATTATATGGGAGATTATCATTCCAGGCTTTCTGAAATTATCAGGCGATAAGGCGCGTCAACTCCTGAAGTATTTCGTTGGCAACCTTAATGGTTCTCGCATTGGCCTGGAAGCCGTTCTGTGCCTGAATCATATTGACAAACTCCGTCGCCACATCGGCATTCGATTTTTCCAGCGCACCGCCATGAATTGTGCCTGCACCGCCGCTTCTGGCCAGGGTGGCAACCGCCTCACCAGAGTTGGCCGAAGGGATAAAGTAGCCGTTGCCGACGCTTTCCAGACCCGATGTGTTTTGGAATAACCCTATTTGCAAAGCTGCGATGTCCTTCTTGATGCCGTTGGAGAAGGCGCCGATAACCATACCTTGGTTATCAATTGATACCGAGGAAAGTCTGCCTGCTTCATATCCGTCCTGTGACCTGGCTACTGCTGTTGAGTCTCCGGCAAACTGTGTTATACCGTTCAACTTGCCTACGGTACCGAGATTTATCGCTATAGTTTGTGGACTCGCCGGATTATTATCAAATGCGATTTGAAACTGCGGTATGGTCAAACCCTCCAAGCCGGCATAAGAGCCGTCTTTGGCATTGAAGGTCAGGCCGTTGATTCTCCTGTTTGCCATGTCTATCTCATGAATATTACCGGTAACAGAAGTCAATATCATATCCCAGGTATTTGGGGTATCCGTTCGGACAAATGCCCCTGAAAGACTATGTTTACCGCCTTGAGAATCATAAACTGTAATATTAACATTTTTAACTTCCTCGCCACCCACCGTTGTCATCTCAAAATAGCCCGGCATCGTCAGCTCACCGTCGCCGGAATAAGCCAGCGTTATGTCTGACTTGCTGTAACCGCTGGTGTTATCAGTTATCCGTATTTTGCCGTCGACCAGCGAAGCAACTGCTGTGCCGCCTAATGCCCCTTCCGTAGCCTGACCCTGAGTAGTTTCAGTAATAGTTCCTGAAGGAGATGTCCCGCCTGTCAGGTTGCTGGTGTCAATTGTCATCAGGCTGACATCCTGGGCAGCCAAATCACCGGTGAATTCAACTGCAACCGCTGTGTCGGGCAGGATGCCCCCCGTACAGGTAACATTGCCGGCACCTATGGAGGACAGCCCTTCCAGCAGGCTTTGTACCGCGGCCGCTGTGCTGCCATACGGGATATCAACACTCTGACCGCCGTATGTTACTTGAAATGTTCCACCTGTCGGCGTACCTGTAATAGCGATTGTCTGTTTTTCGTTAACACCCGAAACACCATTATCGGTATTCAGCCACGTCAAAACATCGCTCAACTTTGTGTCACCGGTAATGTTAAACGTCCCGCTCAGAGCGGTACCATCGTGGTTGAATCCTGTAAGTGCGATTGTTCCAGCGTCACCTGCACCCATCTTTCCATCAACACCTGAGCCGCCTGTGAACTGGTCGATGTCCTTAAAAGCTGTGGTCGATTCCGCAGTCACCCCGCCGCCATAAGTATAACCGATATTCGAAGTTAATACCTGAGCTTGTGCCGTCGGCAGGGATGAATCCGCTGCAAGGTTGCCTGATATATCTATCTGTGATGTGGCATTTGCCGCCATTGAAACATCGTACGGTACATGAATATTGCTGCTGCCCGGAACCTGGAAACCGTCGCTTTCACCTACCGAACCGATACGCTGAACGAAATATCCGGTAGCGGGGTCAATCAGATTCGAATTTGCATCAACCGCAAATGCACCTGCACGAGTGTATAAATTCTGCTGACCGTCACTCATCACAAAATACCCGTCTCCTTCTACCGCCAAATCCAGAGGATTGCCAGTATTTACGATATTGCCCTGCGCCATATTAGGAGTTATGCCTGCCACTGCTACGCCGCTGCCCATCTGAACCGGATTTGTACCGCCGATAGTTGACGTCGGCTGCGAGGCCTTTCTTATCGTCTCGCTGAGCAGCTCAGAAAAGGTTATCCTGCTTGCCTTAAAGGCGGTCGTATTGACATTGGCCAGGTTGTTGCCGGCCACGTCGAGCATCTTCTGGTGTGCTTCTAATCCCGAAACCCCGGCTGACAATGCAAAACTCATTTTTATATCTCCTTATATTTTTCCAATCTCAAATTCGATTTTTAGTTATTGACTGTGATTATATCACCCAGACCTACAACCTGGTCGCCGACTACCAGCATATCCTGCCCGTCTTTTTTATAAATCTGATTTACAACACCGTGTACAAGAGTTGTCTCGCCTGTATCACTTGTCATCGGGAATGAAACATCTTTGCCCATAAGAGAGTTGGCGTATGAACCCTGGACGTTTGAAAGTACCTGCGAAAAATTGGTATTCATCGACTCGAGCTGCTGCAGTTGCGACAACATCGCCAACTGAGTTGCCATTTGATTGTTGTCCATCGGCTCCAGCGGATTTTGGTTCTGAAGCTGCGTTACCAGAATCTTCATATAATCAGTTTGAATTTGACTGGCTGAGCCGACTGTTGATACTGTTGCCATTGTTATTTACTCTCTTAAAAAATTTTATTTCAAATACATCCTTCAGACAGACATCAGCAACCCAGCAATTACTGTGCCAGAAGAAATTAAATTAAGCCTGTATTCAGCCGTAACTACTTACAATAAATGATGTTACCGTAAATAAAAAGGCAGGAAAACACTACTGTAAATATGGCTAAAAATTTTCCACAGGAGATTTTTTCCTGCATACGGAAAAATTTTCCGCCTTTTTTAACGGCGACAGAAGGCGTTCTTATTCCTCGCTGGTCCTATAATAAAAATAACGTCCCATAAAAATTCATAATTAAAAATAGTCTTAAACTCCGCAATTTTTATTTTTTATTTTTAACCTTTGATATTATGGGCCGGTCCCATAAAAAATTAAAGCCGGCTGCCGGTTTCTGCCGATTTATTGGACACTCACATAATTTAGATACGGTGACATTCACTGACGTTTGTTTGGAACAAGGATGGTCTTAAACAGAATTGTTGCAGTAAGCAGGGAATCAGAGGTTCAGCAGTTGGCACGTCGCATCGGCAGCGAAATATTCGCAGCCGACAACATTGCTGAGGCCTTCGATATCCTCAGAACGGCCGACCCTGATTTAATAATCATTGACACCAATATCGGCTTATGTGATGTCCGCCAATTCCTTGATATACATCTGACGCAAAATAAAAATCCCGAAAATGTCCCCGTAGTGGTTGTCGACTGCGGCCAAACCGGAACTGATTCATCTGAGGAATTCATACGGATGGGAGCTTGCAATTATATAAACGGCCCGCAGGATTACCATCGCCTCGAACTTATAGCAGCCCAAATAAAAAATAAATCCCAAACAGAAATCGAAAACTCAGGGAAAAACCTTAAAGACTTTTTTGCCGAAGATTGTGCCGCCGCTGCTTCCATAGTCGGCCTGAGCAAGGCGATGCTAAACAATCTCAAAATGATTAAACTCGTCGCTGCCAGCAGATGCAACCCCGTTCTGATAGTCGGCGAAACAGGAACAGGCAAGGAACTGGCAGCAAGAGCAATTCACAATTTACGGCATCAAAATGAGCCTTTTGTAGCCGTAAACTGTGCCGCCCTGACAGCTAATCTGCTGGAAAGCGAACTCTTTGGCCATGCCAAAGGTTCTTTCACCAGCGCCGACAGCGAAAAAACAGGTCTGATGGAACTGGCCGGCTCAGGAACAATATTCCTCGATGAGATAAGCGAAATGCCGACAGACCTCCAGGCCAAGATTCTCCGCGTCCTGCAGGAAAAAACTTTCCGAAAGGTCGGCGGAATCAAAAACATCACCTGCAACGCCACCATAATTGCTTCGAGCAACCGAAACCTGCAAAAAGAAGCCCAGGCAAACCGCTTCCGCCTTGACCTCTACTACCGTCTGAATATCTGCCCTGTGGTTGTCCCTCCTCTAAGAGCCCACGACCGCAGGGACGACATAGCCCTTCTGGCTCAATATTTTTTGAGAACATCGACCTTATGCCCGGACAAAAAAGGCAAAATAACATCCCTGACTAAATTAGCCCTCGAAGCCCTGCAAAAACACGACTGGCCCGGCAATGTCCGTGAACTCCGCAACGTTATCGAAAGGGCAATCCTGTTAGAGACAACGGACAAAATCGGCCTGGGCAGCATTTTAATCAACCCTGCCGACTGCAATGAATCCGCCAACGGCTGGACAGCACCTTCGGCAGGCCACATCAGGGAGTTTTCATTAGCAAAGGCCGAACAGCAGCTCATTGGCCGCGCTCTTAAAGAGACCGGCTGGCAAAAAACCCAAGCCGCTGCTCTTCTCGGTATAACCAGAGCCACCCTCTACGCAAAGGTCAAGCAGTACAATATCAAAAAGAACCCAAGCAGCGGCTCGGCCGACGAGTTCACCGAAGCTGACAACGAATCACAAATAGAGGAATTTTCCTCTTTCTCCCCCGAACCAGCGGAAGTTATGTAACACTAACCCAGCCGGTTTTTCGGCTGTTGAATCGTACGTAAGTCCTTATTTGGTAAGATGGGTAAGATTTTGGTGTTAAATTGCGTTTAGTCCTTGTCAATAAAGGGGTTAAAGCAAATTTTTTGGTTTGCAAAAAGTGACAAAAACTGACACGAATTGAGCATTTTTTTGACAAAAATCGTTCACTTTTGAACACTTTTTTACACTTTTTTACAAAAAAAGTCAGCTTTTTGACACCCCTGTTAAAAAAAGCATACCCCTGTTAAAATGGGTAAAACTTTCCACCACCAAGACCCCAAGGCACTAAGATTTTTGGCCACTCCTTCGACTTCGCTCAGGACGGTGAGCATGTCGAACCGAGAGGGCTCAGAGAACACTGAGTTATGGAAGGGTTTTGTCGGCGGTTTGCCCTCGAAAAAATTTGCTTAAAAAAGCAAGCTTTTACCGCAAAATTATTTCGTATCTCGTCGCTGGTATCTCGTATCTCGTAGGGGAAAATTTATCGGGGGGTAAAGAGATTTTCAAATTCCGATTTCCAACTGCCAATTTAAGATGAAGATGCGGAAAATATGAGGGTTGACAAAAGAGGGGGTAAAATGAATATTTTCTATTGACTAATTGCTATTGGAACAGCAAGATAATATAAATGTGGATAACGCGGATTTAAGAAAAGAGAACTCAGGAGACAGAATTCAGAACATAGAAGGAAAGAGAATGCAAACAAAATGATTGACGAGAAAAGGTGGTTGGGTATTGTTAATTTTAGAGGCACGGAGAGGCAAAAGTGCACAAGAGCATAAGGTAAAAGTAAAGAGAGTTTCGAGTTAGCGGAACAAGACTAATGATATCTAAAAATAACAGGCCGATGGCCAATAAAATATAAAGGAGATAAGTATGGCGGTAAGTGAATCGAGATTAATAAAACGTTATTGGGAATTTTGCGAGAAAGATGAGATAGGTCGTATCCCCAAAAACACACGTGGGATATATGTTCTTTTCGAGAAATGTCCCAGGAACAAGTTCGATGTTGTCTATATCGGTATGTCTGGCGGTGAAAAAACTGGTATTCGAGGCAGGCTTGGAAAACACCGCAGTCGTAAACGCGTGTGGACTCACTTCTCTGTTCTTGAGGTTTGGGACAATATCAGAGAGGAAGAGGTGATGGAACTTGAAGGTATATTGCGCCATATTTATCGAAAGGATTCACATGCCAATAGGCTTGGTATTCAAAAATCCTTTAAGAAACTTTCTAAAATCGGACGTAAAACTCAGAAAGAAGGCTGGTTGAAGTGATCACAGCCCACGGCGGCTGGGCAGACGCTTTTAGGCGATTAAATATAAGATACCAGGAATGATAAAAATTATGGTTTTTAGTTTGACTTTTCTGATTAGTTGCAGTATATTATCAATAGACGACTCCCCCGCGTTAAGCGGGTTGGGCAGCCTATATGGCTGCCTGTTTTTTTTGCTGTTATTGCAGGGAAGTTCCCGTGAAACCACGCACTATTGTCTATGTTGATGGGTTCAATTTCTACTATGGAGCCGTTCGCGGCACGTCATACAAGTGGCTGGACATGGAGAAGTGTTTCCTGAAGTTGCGCCAGGGTGATGAGATACGGCGAATATGGTATTTCACAGCTCTGGTTGAGGGAACAAAAGGCTCTCGCCAACAAGCCTACCTGCGAGCCCTTGCGACAAAGCCGCTTGTACAGGTGATGCTTGGTAAGTTCAAACTCAAGCAAGTCAAGTGCGGGGTCACAGGCTGCACATATCCCGGCTCTAAGGTTTTTGATATGCCGGAGGAAAAACGCACTGATGTCAACATCGCACTTCAACTGCTGGACGATGCGAATCGTGACAGGGCAGATCAGTTCATAATCGTTAGCGGCGACACGGACCTCGTGCCTGCTCTTGAGATGGTCAAAGCCCAGTGGCCAGCGAAACGGCTGGTAGTGTATGTGCCATCGCGGAATCCTATACGGGGCGCGGCTGTTGAACTGCGAAATGCAGCAGATAAGCACAAAACATTCCCGCAGGCGCTGCTAAAGGTCTGCCAATTCCCCGCAAGCCTCTCCGATGGACGGGGCGGTGTTATTCATAAACCAGCCGAATGGTAGCTGTCGGACATTGCTAATTGTGCAGTCTGCAAAGTATGGGGAAAAGAAATTGACGAAGTAACAAAATGCAAGGGTGGGGACAAATTGTACCCCCCTTGTATAATCAGGAGCAAAACATGGAAGAAATGACAAAGATAGTGGTATTCAGGAAGAAAGAAATCAGAAAAACCATTCATAACAACGAATGGTGGTTCTCAATAACCGATATTATCGAGGCCCTGACGGGAAACGAAAGACCCCGCAAGTACTGGAACGACCTGAAGAAAAAATTGACAAAAGAAGGCTATTCTGAGTTGTCCGAAAAAATCGGACAACTGAAACTACAAGCCCAAGACGGCAAGCAATACCTCACGGATTGTGCAAATACCGAAACCCTCTTCAGGGTAATCCAGACAATTCCATCTCCCAAAGCGGAGCCGTTCAAACGCTGGCTTGCAAAGGTGGGGTACGAACGAATACAGGAAATCGAGGACCCGGAAATTGCGACTAAACGCACACGGGCATTATATAAAGCCAAAGGATACAGCGATGACTGGATTGAAAAACGCATGCGAGGAATCGCTATCCGCGAAGAACTTACCGACGAATGGAAAAAACATAACGTTAAAGAAGAGAAAGAATACGAAATTTTGACGGCTGAGATATCCAAAGCAGCCTTCGGCCTTACTCCAAGTCAATATAAAAAACTTAAAGGATTGAAACGGGAAAATTTGCGCGACCACATGACCGATTTGGAACTTATTTTCTCCATGCTCGGCGAGGCTTCAACAACGCAGATTACAAAGGTTGAGCATCCGGACGGTTTTTATGAAAATAAAAGCGTTGCGCATCGCGGCGGAAATGTCGCTGGTATAGCGCGAAAAAAACTTGAACTGGAAACCCGTCGCAAGGTTATTAGTGGGGAAAACTATCTTCAAAAACCACAGAGCAAGAAACTGAAAGATAATAAACAGTAGGGTTTGGAATTGATTATTGATGATTGATTATTGATTATTGTGGAGAGATTGCCACATGCAATTTTTTGTAAGTGCTTTTAGCTGTAATGGGTTGCGATAAAAATTTTAAAAAAACCATTTGACGGCGGGTATCAGCTATGGTTAAAATCCGCTGGTTTTTTGAGCCTATTTTCCGGCTAAATATCTTCTAAAGCTGTTTTCAGGAGGTTAATACAGGTTTATTGAACGATTGAAAAGGAGGTTACGGACACAGATGTCTGACGCAAGAAAAGTATTGAAAGACAGATTGGCAAAAGAACACTACACCAGATTAATGGCTTTGGAGAATCCGAAGCTGCACGAGTTCGTGGCCAATGCAATTGAGCTTACGAATCCCAGTTCGGTTTTTGTCTGCACAGATGCACCCGATGATATGGCCTATATCAGAAAACTGGCGATAAAATCAGGTGAGGAAAAACCGCTGAAGATAAAAGGGCATACTATTCACTTTGACGGTTTCTTCGACCAGGGCCGCGATACATTCAGCACCAGATACCTGCTGCCTGCGGGTTCAAGTCTTGGTGCAAGTTTGAAATCGGTTGAAAAAACAGCAGGCGTAAAGGAAGTGCAGTCTTTTCTAAAGGATTCGATGGCCGGCAGAGAGATGATTATAGCATTTTTCTGTCTTGGCCCGACCGATTCGGAGTTTTCGATTCCATGCGTACAGATAACTGATTCGCCTTATGTCGTTCACAGCGAAAGTATTCTTTATCGGCTCGGATATGGGCAGTTTAAGAAAATCGGCTCTTCGAGCGACTTTTTCAGGTTTCTTCATTCCGAGGGCGAACTTGAGAACAGTGTAAGCAAAAACAAGGATAAACGCAGGGTCTATATCGACCTTGAAGAGGATTTGGTTTACAGCGTCAATACCCAGTATGGCGGCAACACGATAGGCCTCAAAAAGCTTGCCCTGCGATTGGCTATTCAAAAGGCCTCAAAGGAGGGCTGGCTTGCCGAGCATATGTTTGTCCTCGGCGCCCACGGGCCCGGCGGACGCGTTACATACTTTGCAGGCGCATTTCCGTCGGCCTGCGGAAAAACCTCAACATCGATGCTGCCGGGTCAGACAATCGTCGGCGACGATATTGCTTACTTTCGTAAAAAAGCCGGCCAGATGCGGTGTGTAAACGTCGAGAATGGTATTTTCGGAATTATTGCCGATGTTAATCCGAAAAACGACCCGACAATTTATGCGGCGCTTACAAGCCCGATGGAAGTTATCTTTTCAAATGTCTTGATTGATAAGAATCTCAAACCACACTGGCTTGGAATGGGCAGCGAAATACCGAGTGAAGGAGTCAACTATTCCGGCGAATGGTTCAGGGGCAAAAAGGACAGCGAAGGCAGCGAAATCCCGCCTTCACATAAAAATGCGCGTTACAGTCTGAGCATAATGGACCTTGCCAACTGCGACCCGGCGATTAACGACCCGCAGGGCGTGCCGGTGGGCGGCGTCATTTATGGCGGCCGAGACAGTGACACCTGGGTGCCGGTTGAGCAGGCATTTGACTGGAAAGAAGGCATTATTATAAAGGGTGCTTCGATAGAATCAGAAACCACCGCGGCAACTCTTGGCAAAGAGGGCGTGCGAACATTCAATCTAATGTCGAATATCGACTTTGTATCGATTCCCTTAGGCAGATACATACAGAATAACCTTGATTTTGCAAAGGGCATTGATAAGCTGCCGCCGATTTTTTCGGTCAATTATTTTCTAAGGGACAAAAATGGCAAATACCTCAACGGCATCGCCGACAAGAGGGTTTGGATTCTCTGGGCGGAACTTCGGGTAAATGACGATGTAGATGCTATTTCGACGCCGACCGGCCTGATACCAAAATATGAGGATTTGGCAAAATTATTCAAAGAAAATCTCAACGCAGAATACACACGGGCCAATTACGTTCAGCAGTTCACCATCAGAATACCGGAAAACCTTACCAAACTCGACCGCATTGAGGGCGTGTATAAGGAAAAGGTACCCGATACACCCAGGATTGTTTTTGATACTTTTGCTGAAATTCGCAAACGCCTCAAGGCGGCAAAGGAAAAACACGGCGATTATATCAGCCCGTTTGATTTGATGGCCAAATAAAAGCTGCAAAAAGCACTTAATCCCTTTTGTATTAAGGGGTTACTGGTTATACAACAGCTTGTGCGGTGGATTTTTTGCCTTTAATAAAGTCATTTTCCGAAGGGTAATGCGGGGTTTGCACAGCCATATTTTGATAAAAATACGGAAAATCCTTAGGAAACGTCCGATAATTTCCGTTGACTTTCCCATTCCGATAGACTAAACTGATATGTAAGAAGAAGTTTGGACAGAGATTGTCTGCGTTGTACACATGCTGGGTAGTCTAAGGAGGGGCTCCACACATTTGGTACGACTGGTGCGCTATGAACTTAGTATGGGTGCTGTACGTATAAACATATAGACGTACCTAAGTAATTTTATAATAAGGGTGATGGTAAAAGATGAGAGATGAGAGTAGAGAGTTTGCCCCAAAGGTAGAGTCTGATTTCGCAGAGCATCGGGAAAACGGGCAGGTGGGGAGTTTCGTGCCCAGTAAAGATAGATTTCCAATTGCCGGCGGGGATTTTATCGGCAGGTCGCCCGCGTTTAATTCAATTCGCGAGATGATAAAAGCCATTGCCGCAAGAAAGTGCTGCGTGATAATCACGGGCGAAACCGGCGTTGGAAAGGAAATGGTTGCCAGGCAGCTTCATAGTGCCGGCGACCGAGTTGACAAAGTTTTTGTTCCAGTTGACTGCACTACGCTGACTGGTCAATTATTTGAAAGTCAGTTGTTTGGCCACACCAAGGGCGCATTTACCGGTGCGGTTGATAATACCCTCGGTTTTTTCAGAGCAGCGGACGGCGGCACCATCTTTCTTGACGAAATAAGCGAGATACCGCTTGAACTTCAGGCCAAACTGCTTCGAGTTCTTCAGGATGAAATGGTAACTCCCCTCGGCTCGACAAAATCCTATTCGATTAACGTGCGCATTCTTTGCGCGACAAACCGTAATCTGCAGGAAATGGTAAAAAAAGGAGATTTCCGCGCTGATTTGTATTATCGCCTAAACGTGATCAATCTGGAAATCCCGCCGCTTCGTCAGCGCAAAGAAGACATTCTGCCTTTGGCTGAATATTTCCTTGCAAGTCATGCGGAGTTTTATAGTGAGCCACCCAAGGTTTTGAGTGAGGATGTAAAGAAGCTTCTTCTGGGCTATTCCTGGCCCGGCAATGTTCGTGAGCTTGCAAACGCAATCGAAC
>Ga0209777_10007553_pt1 | contig 12046 bp, 11 predicted proteins | sample FrelakmetHBP12HB_FD_187147 | JGI IMG/M metagenome (GOLD analysis project Ga0209777, IMG submission 187147) | Freshwater lake sediment microbial communities from the University of Notre Dame, USA, for methane emissions studies -HBP12 HB (SPAdes)... | ecosystem: Environmental > Aquatic >... | reverse complement strand
TCTCGGAACCAATGAGGCTGGCGGCGCACCATCGCCTGAGAATACTTGTTGCGTAGCTCCACCCGAAAAATTGCATAACATCTGCAACAGAACGGCTTTAGCCATTACTTTATCCTCTGCCGCAACATCAAAGTTGTTGGCACAGGCTTGACTTAGTAATTCTGGTAATGAGCATGTCATGGTTTATACCTCACAAATTGTCGCGGTTACGGGAAGATTCTGACCGGCAATGGAGTGGAAATAACATCCAATATCGCCGGCACTTCCGATTCCGGCATAAGTAAATTGAAATGATGGTGAACTTACTTTCAAATAAGTAACTCCATAGGAACCATCGTTCATGCTGGATTCGTTTGCGCCGAATGTTACCAGATAGGTTCCACCAACTTGCAAAAGGGTCGCCCCGCCACCCCCACCGCGAACATAAAACCTTCCTGAATTGTCATAAACCGACCCTTCTGGAATCAGGTTTATACATTCAACCGGCTCGACTAATCCTTCGCTGAGATTGCAAAATAATTGTAATTCAGCGGCAATTCCCTGCTTGTCATCAGCAGCAAAAAATCCGTTGGCACATGCCTGTTTAATCAACTCCGGGACTGAATAATTATTGCTGGCCAAAGACGAAACCAATTGCAAAAGGATTGCATCAGCGGCTTTTGGGTCAGACTCTACCAGAGTCAAAAAGCCGTTGGCGCAAGCATCGGCTTGCAAGGTTGCTAAGGAGCAACTGGCCATCAGTCATTTTTAGTTTCTGCTACAATTGGACGAATGCTTGCCCAATTTGCATTTGAGCAGCAAGTATGCCTCTTGAAGCTGTTTGTCATCGGCTTCAGCCAAACAAATAATCGGCTGGATGCTGTCTGGATAAGTCGCCCCGGACGTTTCGGCATTGACGCAATCAAGAACAATGTCAATCTGACGGCGTTCCGCTTCTTCCGCGCCACAAAGGAACTTGGCCGCATCAGAAAGCAGGGTTGTGGTCATGGCCGATGTATAATCTGTCCCACAAATAGCCTTCAGTTCCAAGGCCATGCAATAGATTTGAACGGCTTGCTGTATTTTGGGAGAAATGGTATTCAGCTTCATGCACTTGGCAAGAGTCAATAACGTGTCCGCATTACACGCCGAATTACTGCCCGCAGTTGGATAAGATATTTGAGCCATATTATTCAATTCCTTTCCCGTTGTCAGAACTTCCGGCTTCAGTCAATTTCGATTTCAATTCGTCACGCCAATCGCCACCCTCAGAGCCGGGAAAGCACACCTCTAAATCCCCATCCTCATCCGAACCCATGACTTCCAGAGTGATTTTGTCACCGGCCTTATACGACTTTTCGCCAATGACATCTTTGGGGATGAAAAAACTATCGTTCTCGGTGGATTGTTCTTGGGGATTCTCGCCACCATTAGGTTGTTCGGTTTCCAAAGCCTCAGTTGCAGGTTGGTCATTCATATTTTGATTTGGGCGGCAGGACTATTAATCCCGCCGCCCGTTGAATTGCTGACCTTAAACCGAGCAATCGGCGCAGTTGTACGGATACAGGTCTTGGTATGCGCTGGACGGAGCAGCGGCACAGCGGGCAGTGTTCAACACCGCTTGCGGCTCGCGCTGCGCCCAGATGACCATTTCGATTTCGGGATAAATGGTCTTGCTGCCATATTCGTACTCGGACAGGAAGTAACCCATGTTCTTCTTGTCGTTCTGGTAGGCGCAGGTTGTCCCGCTGCACGGGTCGAGCGCGGTAAAGTAATCGGGATTCTTCCACGACCACTTGCCCATCAAATTACGCGAAACAAACTTCATTTCGGGATTAACCGGGTCAGTCGTTCCCGTGTAAATCTTGCGGGATTCCTTGTTATAGACGTGGTACATCTGGTACTGAGCATTTTTGTACGCCGTATCGAACAGGGGCCGCTTGCCAACCGTGGTGTTGACATTCTCATACGGCCAGATGCGTTGCAGTACGCCAGCACGAATGCGTTGCGCCCGCAACGGTTCCGGGTCAATCTTGAATGACCAATTGCCAACCGAGCGCATGGCCAGTCCATAACTGTAAAACTGACCGCCCTTTTGAAAATCAGCCGAATTGAACATGCGAACCAGTTCGGGATTATGCACGGTCATTTCTCGGTGCGTCTGCAAGTCGGACGTAAGCAGAAACATGCCATCCGGCGTAACCATTTTGTTGAAATAGCCGTTGTATTGCAGGTTCTCCATGTGGTTGTCGAGATAACCCATGTTGATTTTGCTCACCGGCAGATTGGCGTCTGCGCCAAAATCATACTCGGTCGGGTCGGCGGTGAATGCCGGCGTGACAGTCACATCGGCGGCACTGCACGAATACCAAGTAACGGCTTGAGCCACAACCAACTGGCGAATGAAGTCGGAAATGATGCTTTCCGGGAAATCCTTGATGCCGTCCACGATACCCTCAACTTGAGCAACCGCTTCCTCAATGTTGCGAATCTGGTCGAAACAGAACACCGGAGTCGAGTATTCCCGGCGAAACTTCACATACGTTGACCGCGTAGAACCCCAACCGAGGAACTTGCGCACGATATTGCACGGCGCAGTGAGACAGGCATCGGCACTCATAGCCTCCCATGAGGCGTTATCGTTGGGCCGGGTAACGTGAATCCTGTCCCATGTATGCGTTGTGCCCGTAAAGCTGTCCCATTGGACAGACGGGTACATGCTGGAATACACATACGAAATAGGGAATCGGTCTTTGGCAAGCTCCTTGTCCCAATCAGGGACACGTCGGAAAAGGAACGAATTGAATTCGGCACATTGGGCTGCTGTAAGTGGCATAAATTTATGTTTGTTTTCGCGCTATTGGCGCGGTTATTGATTTCGGTGATTTGCCGGTTTCGGTTTCCGACTCCCTGCGGTTCGACGAACAGCCGCGATTTCGACTTAGCCGATGTTCTGATGGCTCAGAACTTTTTCAGTCGGGCCTTTGCTTTTGGCATACCCGACATTGAACACCTAATTCAACTTTATCGTTAATGCAAGTCGTGCTTGACAAATTGGCGTTCCTTGTGGAATAGTCATTCCACATGGCTATTGACAAGTTCAAGTGGTTAAAATTCAGGGTTACAGAAAGCGAATATGAAGCTGCTCGAATAGCCTTCGCCAAATCTCATGGCCGATGGTTTTGGCAATGGTGTAGAAAGATTTTCGTCAAAGCAGTCAAGGAAAGCGAAGAAAGGAAACTGAGCGAATGAAAACACCGACAGAACAACAAGCTAGAGAGGCAGATAAGCTGCTTCGAGAAACCGAAAATGTAAACCGGCTTTCTGAAAAACTTATCGAACAATGTGGCGAAAGGTCTGGCGGGATAAGAACAGATTGCTTAAAAGAAATAATATCATCCTATTGCCAATCACAATTCAATAAATGAAAATTCTTGGTCATCGCGTTTTGATTGCTCCAATCAATTCCGACAAGTCATCGGGTGGAATTTTTCTTCCTGATGCCGCTAGTCCAGACCGGGTTGACCAAGAGGGCATTGTAATGGCCATTGGTTCTGGGATTAGAGAAGATTTGCCTTATCGCAAGGGGAGTCATGTTTTTATCGAAATGTATAAGGCTCAAGCGCAAGAGATTTTGGTCAAAGGAATGCCGGCGCGTTTTATAGAACAGAGCGCAATTGTTGGGGCACTGTCAGCGACGGGCGCGTTTTATCCGATTGGCGACAAGATTTTACTCAAGCCGATTAAAACCGTTTGTTCTGGAAGCAAAATCATACGGCCATCGGCGTATGAACATGGCGAGGATGAATTAATGACCTGCACCGTCCATCTGCTCGGCAACGGCGTCAGGAATAAAAGGGGCGAGTATTGGCCATTTGAAGTCAAGGTTGGCGACTTGGTTCTGATTAAACCCTTTGCTGGCCGTGACGTGGACACAAACGAATGCACTTTCAAGCTGGTAAAACAAAGTGATATTGAGGCGATTTATGAATAACAATGACATAGCAAAACAAATACTAGCCGAGGGCCAACTTGAAGAAGATGCGCGTCAGGCGCAGAAATTCATCATTGAATACCAAAACCTGATGAATCGCATGGCCGAATTCTCCAAGCGAGTTGGCAACCCAAACAACCCGATTGCAACTTGTCATGGGATACTCTCGGCCTATGCCATGAAACATCTGGAAAGCAAAATAATCACGCCCAATGACTGATAATTACAAACTCGGCGTAGTGGCATATCTGCCACCCAAAAGACTATATCCAACGGATTCGTTCATGGCCAACATGAAGAATTTCCCGACCAAGAATCCATTGGTATTGTTCAGTGACGAATACGAGGCTGAAGGTGTGATTAAACTCAATGGCAATGTCGAAATTGCCAAAGACCCCAAGAACAAACTGGCCGTCAACAACCTGATTTTCTTCACCGGAACGAGAATCGCCGCCAGCAAAGGATTCAGTCACGTTCTGTTGCTGGAAAACGATTGTCGGGTTGGCAAACGATATTGGGATGAAATTTTGTTTGAAGAATTCTTGTCCAAGAACGTCAACGCCATAGCCGGCGGCAGCATTGCCATATTCAATCCATCCTGCTACACCCGCGAAGCCGCTGCGCGATTTGAAAAGTATGTTGCCGATTCTCTAGCCGACCGACCCTGCCCAATGTCCATTACTGGAAGTTCCAATCTGGCTGAAAAACGTGACTCATGCGTATTCCCAAACGGGGCATTTGCAATCTACAAGATGGATTGGATTATCAAGACATTCCCGGAAATCACGGCCCAAGGCAAAACAGTTGAATTGGCAAGGCGCGTTAAAACTTGGGATTACGCCATTGGAATCAAGGCTTGGGAAGAATTCAGGGAGCGGGTTTATGACATGATAGTGCCTCTGAATAGTGTCTATTCCGGTTACGGCAACATTATGTCCACTGAGGATGAGCGCAAACAGTGGTTGATTGACGGCAAAGTGATTGGCGTTCACCAGATTAAATCTGACTGGATTGGGCCAGAACCGAAACCGGAACAGGATTTATTCACGCCACAAGTGACAATGGAAATTCCAAAGCCACCCCCGACACAAGACGTAACTGGCAAAACAGAAATCTTCATTGTGACTTACGCCAAAGATTTTCAATATCTAAACCACTGCCTGCGTTCAATCAAGAAGTTCGCCAAGGGATTTTCGGGCGTAACAGTTCTTGTCCCGACCAAGGATGCCAAAGAACTTCGTCAAGTCATTCGTAAGTCTGGACTCGAAAATGTTAAAGTTAAACACGGTTATGAATGGGCAAAGAAAGGAATGTGCTGGCATCTGGCGCAGGAGTGCCGCGCCGATGTATGGTGTCCTGATGCGGATTATATTGCCCACTTTGATTCGGATTGTATCTTTACCAAGCCGGTATCGCCCGAAACCTTTTTCAAAAACGGAAAACCACTGCTCAGATATGAGCCGTTTGCAACCTTGGGAATAAGACACCCCGGCACAATGGCATGGAAAATTGCCACTGAAAATGCCCTACCGTTCCCGGTCAATGATGAATTTATGCGCGGATTGCCGCATATTTATCACCATTCTGTTTATGCCAAAACCAGAATACTTGTTGAGCAGAAAACCGCGATGCCATTCACGGAATATGTCAGGTCTGGCCGCAATGAATATCCGCAGCAATTTTGTGAGTATGTAACGCTTGGGTCAGTCGCGGCGCATGAATTCAGGGATGATTATTACATGGTTGATTTATCCAAGGAATCGAATCCCGACCGAAGCCCATATCCGGTTCAGCAGTTCTGGGGGCATGGCCCGCTAGACCAACCTCAAGAGATTTGGGTTGATGGAATAAAGCGAACCGTAACCCCAATTAAAATGATTGAGGAAATACTGAAATGAATTGTCACTCAAAATATACGATTCTGAAAAAAGCTTTCGACTTTCTTCAAGACGAGTTATGGCAACAGCAAACTGAGAATTATTATCTGGTTAAATTTATTGAAAATTTAAGGAAAAATCCCGAAATGGAAGTTATTCGTTACATTGATGAAGTTTTAATGGTTCTAGCCCATCATTTAGAAGGAAGGAGATTTGTGTCTGGAAATCAAATAGCAATGTGGTTTAGAACATATAGCCGAGAAGAATTCTGGAAATGTATGGTGGAGCAGGCCAAAAAGGACAGTGTAAAAAAATCAAAAACAACTCGGATTACTAATAATAAAAACCCCAAATGAAAATCCTTGTCTGCACCATAACCCATGATTGCGTTGACGTAATCGGATTTTTCCTGCGTCACTATCTTTCTTTTACAGACGAGATGGCAGATTATACCCTTGGTTGAAACTATGAATGTGATTGAAGGAAAACTTGTTGGATTGATTCAGCGCGAAGATGGCAACTTTTACGCCCGGATTCTTCCGAGCAAGACAACTGCCGCTGAAATCTCTGTGCCAATCACCAGAGAAGAATTTTATTCGCTCAAACTGGACAGCAACATCAAAATCATGGTTGAAATCGTCATATAACCGAACTAATATAAACTTATGGCAAGTTCCAAAGACCTTTTCCTGCGCAACGAAGAAGATGTAAAAGCGGCATTGGCAATCACCAAGTCAGACATCTTTTTCAAACTGTTGGCCTATGCCCGCGCCGAGTTCACGCAAAGAAACCCGACAGCCGAACAGTCCACAGGCGCGAATAACTTCATTTCCATCCTTGCAGATTTGCCGGAAGAAAATACCGAGGAACCCGAATGGGTACAATCTGGCCTGAAACATGATTTGTCTGTTCCCGAACGCACTGAACCCAAACAAAAATAATACCTATGCCCGCCGAAACAGCCGCCCCACCCGTTACTGCATCAACTGATGCGCCGACCACAACCGCGCCCTCAACCACTGCCGCGCCTGCCGTTGATAAACAAAAGCTGGCCGACCCCTTTGGTGAATTGAAGCTGCCCCCAAAGGAAAAGGTTGCGCCAGAGAAGAAAGACGACAAGACCACGCCGGCCACAACTGTAACCAAAACCGACAAGACGACCGCTGTTCGCAAAGACCCAATCAAAGAACAACGCGAACGGATTGAACAGCAGAATCAGACCATTGCCGCTACTACCAAGGAACGTGATGAACTGCGCCAACGTGTTACTGCGCTTGAATCAAAGGGCGGCGGAGACACGGCAGCAATGACCAAGCTGGTCGAGGAATTGAAACAAAAGAACCAGCAGCTATCAGGCGAGATTTCAGCCCGCGATTATTCCAAGTCTGAGGAATTTCAAACCAAATACGCCAAGCCATTTGATACGGCTGCGACTTATGGCAGGAAAGTCATTGAATCGTTGCAGATTACCGATGGTGAAGGGAATGTTCGGGATGCCAAGTGGGAAACTGATTTTGCCCCGATTTATCAACTGCCACGCGGCGCGGCCTTGCGCCAAGCCAAGGCGATGTTCGGTGAAGATTCAAACGCCATTTCATCCGTCATGGCTCAATACGACAAACTCCATGAATTGCAGGACGCCAAAGACATTGCCCTGACCGAGTGGCAAAAGGGGGCAGATGAACGCGAACAGAAACAACGCGCCGAGGGATTGGTTCGCCAGCAAAACATCGAAAAAGCCTTTGAACTGGTCACGAAGAATTACATGGAGAATGACGCCGAATTTCAAATCAAACCAGATGACAAGGATTTGCAGGGTCTTTGGGACAAGAGCCAAGCCCTTGTTGACAAGTCCTACTTTGGCCGGGACAAGCTCGCACCGCACGAATTGATTCTGCTGGATGCCGCTATCAGGCTGCGGGCAATCAACGAACCCGTGCTTCGGGCAAAGGTGGCAAGACTTAGTGAGGAATTGGCCGACTATAAGGCGAGACTGGACGAAAAGGAAACCTCGACCAATGGTAGCACCCGACGAACATCAGCCGCAACAGCGACAGCCGAGCCGGAAGATTGGACGAAGGAATTGAAAAGCAAGTTGGAAGCAGCCGCTTAAGGATTAACGTCGGGAATTGAGAATGTTCCTGAACCTTTCGCCGGGATATTCTGTCTTAGACCGGGAATCCCGGCTTCAATGAATTGGCCGACAGTCTTGGGTTTGCGCTCAATCAAATTCCATTGATTGTCCAAGTCAGACAGTTTTGCGGCCTGAATAAGAAGCTGCGGGTCAATGGTACTTTGGGCGAGTTGTCCCCAATACTGAGTTTGTTCTTGCTCAGTTCCAAAAACTTTGTCTGCCCTCAAAATTTGACCAATGAACGGGCTTTCTTCAACCAACCCCAACATGGCCGCTTTCGTCCCGTAGGTAAATCCCTTGTCGGTTGCCGTATGAGAAATGTGTTCTTCTGATACGCGCCGGATGGTTGACCCAATTTGCATCAATTCAAACCACGGCGCATGAGTGGCCCATCGGGGAATATCCACGCCGCCAATCTGAAATGCGCTGGTTTTCACTTCTCCCGGCTTCCGCTTCTGCCGCCAATCATAACCCCCAACATTTGTAGGATTGAAATAGCCAATCGCCATCAATCCAAGCCCGATTGACCCTTTCTTGAACTGGCGCATGATGCTGTCTGCTACTGTCGGGTCGAGAGTGTCAAGTGTTCCGCGAATGGCATGGAACATTGTTCGGGCCGATGCAACTGGCGTTCCATATATGCCGGTTGCGGTTTCTCCAATAATGTTTAATGGAACCCGGACAACGGGCATCAGGAATCTTACAACTCGTGCAGTTACTTCGCCAGCAACGGGATATTTCTTGGATTTCTCCATCATTCCGACTGCCTGATTAAACATGTCGGAACTAAAACCGCGCTGCATGAAGATACTTCTAAAGCCATCATTCAACGCCTCGGTAGCGATTCTGGCCTGAACAAGCGGGTCGGTAACATCAATTCCATTATTTATGGCGTGTTGAATCCGTTTGTCCAGTGACAGGGTGAATTCAGCGCGTTTGATAGGCGCTTTCATCATGCCGTGAAGTTGGCCAAAGAAGTTGGCCCAATCCTTGTCCAGAATCTTGTCGCCATAGGCCACGTCAATATCAGTCTCGCCACGCCGCGCCGTTTGCCAAGCATCGTTCATGCCCTTGCTAATTGCCTCAGTAATCCCATGCGCCATTGCTTTCACATTCAACCCGCCCTCACGCGGGGCGCGGGCGGCAACCCTTGAAATGTATGGCAGTTTGGAAAGCACACCTCCAACTGGTTCTTCAAGTGCGGTTGCGCCAACTCTGGTAATTGCCGCTGCGCCAAGCTTGCCGAATACAACGGGACTGGACAATTTGAAAGCCCGCTCCCATTTCACAAATGTATCTGCGCCTTTTTGCCACCATTTACGTTGAGCCATTTCAGCCAGCATCCGGTTATGCCTGAAAGTCTTTTCCAGACGCAATTTATCGGCTTGTAATCGCAGGGCAGTTTGGTCGAGTTTAATCGGTTCGGGTTTTGGTTTGCGCGAGTAATCGCCGGAATCAATCTTCTCCTGCAAATCGGCAATGCGCGTCTGCATCCGTTTCTTCAATTCATCCAGAGATGAACGGAGTTGGGTTTCGGGGTCGTCAATCGGAACTTGAAACTTGCGCTTGGCGTCATTGACCTGCTGGATAAGTTTGCTTTCCTCACGGGTTACTTGGCGACGTTCAAATCCAGTTTTAAGAGGTGGTCTGCCCTCTTGCATATTTTGCAACTTTAAGACCTGTTGTAATTGTCCTTTGATTGTTCTTAATTCAACTGATACTTGGTCTTTGGAAAGCTGTCTAAATTCTCCATATCCAGCAATCGCCCTTTGTGTTTCATAGCGAGTAAAAGTTGGGTCAATTTCAGTTAAAACTGAATGAACTGCATCAGTTAATCCATCGCGGGTTTTGATGCCTTGTTCGACAAAAATGCGGGCGAGTCTTTGAACGGCGTTGGTTATTTCGTTGCGCTTTCCACTGGCAATCTTCTTGCCGATATTCTCGGCAATGACGGCTTTTTTTGCTTCCAAATCGGTTTTTCTGATTGCACGTTTGACCTTGGCGGCAGTTTCTCCAATTCCGGCCATCTTTTTTGTCTGCATTTCCAAGGCTTTTTGTGAACTGTCCCAAACTAATTTCAGATGAGGAACAACCCTTTCCCCAACCAACCTTTTCATTTCGTTGGCCCATTCAATTGACATTTCCCCGGCTTTTATTCCCAATGAAAGAATTCTAGACACGCCCAAATCCGTCAAATCGGCCAATACATCAGGACTGATTGTAAAAGTTTTTCCCTGCAACCGCTTCAAAGCGGCATCGGCGCGGGCATCAAAATAACCCTTAATCTTATCAGCAATGATTTTAATGTGCGGCTCAACTGGTTCTGGTTTTGCTTCCAAGGCAATCTTGTCCAAAGCCGCCTTTACTTCCATTTCGGCAATGCGCTGGTCGCGCTGAGAAAGATGCTGCGTCAATTCATCATTCAGCCGCTTGTGTTCGGCAATCTGACGCATCAATCCCTCGCGCTCGTCATTGGTCAATGCCCTGCCAAGGGATGCGCTCAAAAGACGTTCCTGAGTGGCCATCGTGTAATCTTCGTAAGCCATTGCCTGACGCCAGCGGCCTTCCCTGCCCCATTCGCTGCCACGCGCCTTTATCGCATCGAGTAGAGTGTTAAATTCATCGGTCAATCTGGCGTATTTAGCCTTTGCCTCAACCCGCGATGCTTCATCGCCTTTCATTGTCTTTTCGGCAACATCATTCAGGGCGTTGAAAAGATTTACCTTGTGTCGAAGCAGTAAGGCAGATTCATCTGCCGACAATCCGCGCTTGGGATTGGCAATGACGGCATCAGCAACAGCCTTGCCCGCTGTCGGGTCTTGGGCAATCTTGTTTCCTGCCCTAATCCACGACTCAGCCATGCCTTGACGTTCTGTGGGCGTAGATTCGGGCAATCCAAGTCCTGCCCTCTCAAGTTCTGCCACGGCATTTTTAAGACTTGTTGCATCATAAGATTCTGGCTTTTGCGATGGCTGAAATGTTCTTGCGCCCGGCCCTTGAGGAATTGACGGGCTTCCGGGGCCGGATAGGTCGGTGGGTTTGTCAATCTCAACAATTCGACTTGCTGCTCCTGTCTGTCGAAAAGCCTGAACGCCTTTGAATGAGCCTTGCGCTGTTGGCGTAGCGACCGATTCAGCGACCGGAGCGTTTTTAGTCTCAACTTCAGGTTGAGTAATTTGGATTGGAACAGCACTCCTGAAATTATCAGCAACGGTTTTTGCTTTAGTCAGGATTTGTTCGGGAGTTGCGCCTTCTGGCAAGCTGAATGTTGCTCCATGAACCGGGTCGGATTCTGGAACGTCCCTGAACGTAAAAGACAGCAAAGGTTTAATCCCCGGAAATTCATGCTTTCCGTCATAGGAAAACCCCATGTCCTTGCCAATAGTCGAATAAACTGCCGTTTCCTGTGCCTGTGGCTTCGCTGATGGCGTTTGTTTTGATTTAAGATCAGTCTCACCCAACCTGTCTGTGTCGGCAGCTATTTGGACTGCTGTTGCAACATCGCCCTTAATGGCGTCAGGATGGTCTGCCATTTCCTGATTGGTCTGTTTTGCCAGTTTTTCAGGGTCTAATCCCTGTTCTACCGCCTTTTGCTGGATTATGGGATGGTCAGCGGTTACTTCGTCTTGCGGTAAGCCATTCTCCCCGCCTTGTGGGGCGGCAGTCCCTTGTTCTTCGGCTGGAACTCCTTTTTGCCTGTCACCGACGATTTCCCGTGTGCCCATGCTTCCGCTATCTGGGGGTGTTTCGCCCAAAGGTAGCGCCTTTGCGATTCGCTCTTGAATGGCATTTTGTCCTCCTTGATATTGTGCTACAATCTTTTTTGCTCTATTTTTAAGCTGATATGGCCACCCGGCATTTTTGAAATCTTCGTCTGTCCAATTTGCAACTTCTGGTTTGAATCCTTCGTCCAAAAGAGCCTTGGACAATTCTGGTGAAACTTCTGGTTTCGGAATTGGGGCGGGGTTTGCTCCTTTCGGCAGTGGAAATAAACTAGCTCCGGTCAAAATGGGAGAAATATCAATCGGCGGGATTATGGCTTCTCGCCCAACCATCGGAGCC
>Ga0209777_10007552_pt1 | contig 12046 bp, 23 predicted proteins | sample FrelakmetHBP12HB_FD_187147 | JGI IMG/M metagenome (GOLD analysis project Ga0209777, IMG submission 187147) | Freshwater lake sediment microbial communities from the University of Notre Dame, USA, for methane emissions studies -HBP12 HB (SPAdes)... | ecosystem: Environmental > Aquatic >... | reverse complement strand
GCCGCCGGTCCTTGAGAACCCGTACGTGAAGATCAGGATCCCCATGGGCTCTTTTGACACGATCCATGCGCGGCCCTTAGTACAAAGAAAACATATGGCGAACCTCACGACGGATTTCTTCGAATCATTGAAGATACCGATACCGTACAACCAGTCGATAGACATCTCGGATCCGACGATCTATGATAGTACTCAGTTAGTGAACATCTTCATACTAGGGGGCCCGGGCAGTGGGAAGACGACACTAGCACGATCTATAGGAGAAAGCATCCACGACTACTACAACGAGACCTATGGAACTAGCGTAGTACACTGTATAGAGTCCTCCTACATACCAGAGGCTATCTCAGCTATGGATCCTTCGAAGTCGGTCTTCGTACTATCTATAGACGACCCTATGAGAGAACAAGATGCGAGGAAGCCGAACGACCCGGTAGTCGACGAAGCCTGCCAGTCGTTCTTCGAGATACGCCACCTCCTCATGAGGAAGAAGGTAGCGTACCAGCTCAAGGAGTATCTAGGAGTGAATAAACTACCGAAGGCGGATGAGCAGCTCATAGCTATGGAACGCTGGATAGAACTAGCGGGCAAGTACCCGCTTAACCTCGTCAAGTGTAGCGGGCTCATCTTCACGATCTTCGGGCCGCAGGTGCCTCAGATCGACCAGCGTCTCCATCTCGGGAAGATGTGGGAGATCTATAAGGCATACGGGTCATTAGATGTCAAGCGTAGGGCAGCACTAGAAGCGGAACTAGAGGATCACTTCTATATCCAGCACCTGAAAGAGAACGAGAAGCTCTGGCGGGTGGACAAGAACCTGGCGTACATGTCACGAAGCCTGATCAAGGATCCGTTCGGTGAGAAGCGATGCGGATGGCTCTGGGTGTTCCCGCCGAAGAAGATGGTGTTCCAGCACATCGAGCGCGGAGAGCATCGGCACCAGGAACGGCTCAAGGACGAGACCGAGATCCTGGATGAATGGGCGAAGTATCTCTACGAGCACCGGAAGGAGCTCCACCCACCGTACATGCCGCACGGGATGATCCACGACCGCAGGGCGGCCATCAACAACTTCTTGAGGGACATACAGAGCGATGCGATAGATCCGAGGACGAACGAACACCTCTCGGCACAGGACCAGACGTTCTTCAGGAACACACGGAACATCGTCTCGGCGCTGGACGACCGCATTTCGAAGATCTTCGCGATCTCAGCAGACGAGGAGAAGATCAAGGCGATGACCGAAGCACTGATCGTGAAGGCCGAGGAAGAGGACATCAACCCGTTCCAACGATCGGCTCAGGCGATGTTCAGGGCGCTATCGCACAGGATCGAAGGAAGGGACGAGGAGTTCCTTCGGAAGAAAGGGATCTGGCCGAGGATCTACGATGAGATCATCCTCCAATGGACGAAGAAATACGGGGCTCCAGAGGAAGAGGATGACGTGCCACCACGGACGGACGGAGCGGTACGGGTACCGATGCTCGCCGAGCAGATGAGACAGATGATGAAGACACAGGTGAAAGCAGAAGAGACCAACACGCTGAAGTTCAACTTGGATATCAGGGATGCGGTCAGCCTAGTGCTACAGGATCGGCCGGACATGGAGAACGGGGCGGACATCTACTGCCACATGTACAGCCTCTGCGACAAGGACCACATGACCTGCCGGGAGATGTCGGTGAACTCGATGACATTCTACGGGCAACAGATGACGGAAGAACAGATCCGTTACAGGAAGGAGCAGTTCGAAGGATGCCTGAACCAGAAGGTCGGCGACCTGTTCGAGCTGTGGTTAGAGGCCGCGCTGAACGAAGGCTACGAGCTACCGGGAATCCTCGAAGAGATAGAACGGGCGGAGCGCATGGGCGGCCAGGGGAAGCCGGATCTCGTGATCCACCACATCGACGGAAAACTGTCCGTCGGGGCGGCGAAGTGCTATACGAGCCAGAGGACCGAGAGCTTTGAGAAAGCGGAGTTTAATCCCGAGCTTATGTACCATAGCCGGCTGCTACGGGACAAAGGGAAGATATTTATGTTCTATCGGAATCTGGGGATCAAGGACATGTTCTCGGTGAAGGTGTTCGATTCAGCCATAGAGGTCCCGGAGAACGTCTTCTTCTCACCGAAGGACGCGGGGAAGTTCGTCTTCAGGAAGAAGGAAGAAGAGACGCATGACGACGCAGAGGAGCCAGCGGGGGAGATCTGAGTGTGCCACATCGGGTGTATGAGGGAAGGAGACTATGAAGATACGAGTGAAAGGAAAGGTGCTCCAGATAGTGCCTTGGGAAGACCGGAACGAGTACGTACTGGGAAAGTTTGAGTTTGGAGACGTGCCGAAAGACCTGATCATCATCGGTAAGGATTTCGATCAGAGGCCGTTCCTCCAGCAGTTGTTCCATCGTCTCACGATCAAATATGACGACTGGTTGCTGGAGCATGGGATCGAGATCACCGTAGAGCGCCCACATCGATTCGAAGTGGGGAAGGTTGTGGATGTCGAGATCGACATAGACGTCAGTGAATGAGGAGGTAACAGCATGGTAACAGAGAACAACGAAGACGACGCATTGGTATGCGCCGTCTGCGGCAGAGGATTCTACAGAGAGAACACGAAGATGGGGAACCTCGTTCTGCACTATAAGAAGCATATCAACAGATACGGCGGGCATTACCACGGTAGAGCGATCGGAGAGACGCCACCGAAACGGCACATGTGCAAAACGACGACAAAAAGCAGCGGATATCCTGAGTAGGTGGACATATGAGCGTCTATCCGTCAAAGGAAGAACTGGACTATTTTGAGAACTGGGACATCCAGAGGGATGGCTGGCAGGTGCTCGTCGACTATCTGCAGTCTCTCTGGTGGAACGGCGACAGCGGAGTGAAAGTCGGAAGGAAGTATCTGAGCTTGAGCACCTGGGGCTGGAGCGGAAACGAGGAGATCATCGACGAACTGCAGAAGACGCTCTTCTGGACGTTCTGTTGGTACTCATCGAGAAGGGGCGGCCACTACAAGTTCGAGCTGAAGAAGATGTACAGATATCCGAGCCTCAAAGAAGGGGAGGAGAGCATCAAGGATGCGCTTAAAAAAGCAAGAGCACAGCGGACGAGGCACACACGAAAAGATAGGCCCCGGTAGCTACATCGTACTAGAAGACGACATGACGGTCTTCGGGGGCATCGGCCACTCCATAGGGTCCGTAGCGTTCGTCTACAGGACAGAACACCGGGTGTCGAGGAACCTATCAAATCCAGAAGACAGCACAGTAGTGAACGGAAAGTGGCTGGCGGGGAACCATAAAGGAGACAAGTTCACGGCGATCTACGCTTCACGGTTCAAGAGGATATCGAGGCCGGAAGCAAGGAAGATCATCAAGAAATACGCCCACTGCCAGAAGTGTCTGAGTGGAAAGAAGATGGATCAGGACTGTGATCAGCTCCTGAAGAGGATCGTGGGGGAATGTAAAGGCATCATCCCAGATCCAGAACCAGAGTTTTGAGGAGCAGAACATGATACTATCAGATGGAGATATACTAGAACGTTGTAAGGAGCCAGAGCCGATGATCGCGCCATTCAATGAGAAGCAGCTGACGCCGAACGGATACGATCTGGCGATCAAGGAGATCGAAGTGGCTGGCCAGATCATGGAGCCGAAAGAGATCGACGGGAAGCGGATCGTCGTGATCCCGCCGATGAAGCGGTTTATCATCCTGACGAAGGAGAAGCTGATCATGCCACCGACCGTCATGGCATTGTTGGCCGTGAAGACGAAGAGGGCGAGGATAGGGGTGTTTCTCTCCCCTGGGTTCATCGACGCTGGGTTCATCGGACAGTTGAACCTGTGCTGCCTCAATGCAGACGATGCCCCCATAAACATCGATATCGACGCGACGTTCGTCCAAGTCGTGTTTCCTATGCTCACCAGAGGAGCTGACAAGGTCTATGCCCAGCGATCCGGCAACTACCAGAACCAGAACAAGATCATGAAATGATGGGGATGCGATGAACCTATTCAAGAAGAAACCACAGAAAAAGGTCTATTGTAATGAATGTCGGTTCTTTTCACCGTGGCCAGAATACAGCATCAATCCAGACGAATGTCATCATCCAGAAAACTACAAGCAGAAATGGATCAAAGCAGATACTGTTCAACCAGGACATTATGTCACCGTAGGGCCATTGAGCTATGCAAGCGATGTGAACCATAACAACAGATGTAAAGGATTCACACGACATGGAGAAGAAACAAAGCCTCTGCATTAAAGGTGATAATGCCAGGAAAACCTTTTTGAGCAGAAAGTCGATACATAGACAGAGGCGTGTGGGGATCTTTTTAGAGAACCCCATTCTCTACAACCTCACCCCCCACACCCCCTCTCAGGTGTACTATGCCGATCCACAGAGGAACGACGACGAAGGAAGGGAAGCGGTGCGGCTATTATCAGTTCGGAGAGAAGGAGCGCGGCGGCAAGAAGTATTGCTATCCGCTAGGGAACGAACGCGCACGGAAGCTCGCTTTAGCAAAGGCAAAAAAGCAAGGCCGCGCCATCGAAAGCAGCAAGCACAGTCGGTAAGAAGGATCATTTCTAAGGAGGTTAGACTATGGAAGAAAAGAAGACATATCTACAAGACGTCATGGATGCGAAGTTGAACGGGGTCTTATCCCTGTTCGTCGCTGAGATCCAGGATGCGTTGGATACAGACAAGCTATCGAAGGCAGAGAAGATCATCATGGTCCGCAGGATCATGCAAGGATGGATCGATGGGTGTAAGCTCTCCCCGGAGAAAGTGAAGAAGATCCCGAGAGCGCTCACGGATGAGTTCGCATTCGGCAAGCTCGGGTTCGATGCGATCCTGGAGTTCATGGAAGGGAAGGGCCCCTATGCCGACAAAGGTCGTCCGTAAAGGGACCTGTATCCATATCCTAGATACGGAGACTGGGGGCGGGGCGACCTACAGCACACGTACCGGCAAGATGTGGGGTGCCACAAAGTATTTTGATGAGCTAAGCGCGGCCCTAGTCATGACATTAGATGCTCCAGATCCCTTGGCATTCCTCATGTACTACCCGGCTCCCAAAGAGCTCGTGGAGAAGCGGATGAAGGATCTGAAGCTCCCGATGAAGGTGGAGACAACCGATATGCGTCCGAGGTTCGAACGACTATGAGCATTCTGAAGATGACAAAGTTCCCGAACATGACGATCGAAACGATCGATAAGAACTACCAGAAGAAACCAAAGAGATGTCTCTCCTGTATGCATCCATTGAAAAAAGGGGAGGAAGTCGTCAATATCTATTCCACTCATACCAGTAGGTGCGATATGATGCATAAGAAGTGCTTCGCCTTAGAGCTGGTGGCTCTGCTGCCCGACTACATTTCCATGGTGAAGGAAGCGGTCGACATGCGGCCGAGATACGAACGATTGGAGGAATAACATGGATAAAGCACAAAAAAACACAACCATGAAGCACAAGAGGATCCCCCATGCAGTGAACTTGCTCATAGTGATGGCCATCTGCTTCATGTTCGGCAACTACCTGGTGGGCCTGCTGAAGAGGAATACCATGGAACCAGTCGACTATGTCCTGCTGGGATTGCTCGCAGCAGTGGTATTCTGGATCATCGTCACCGATTTCAGGGATGCGCGGAGGATCGAAGACTGGGAAGAGCCCTACGAACGCTACAGCGTCCAGGTCGCGGACGGCCAGATGATCGATTTCCCGATCGTGGTGAAGCACAACTGCCTCAGAAGCATGTCCGCAGCCATCGATTGGGCCACCAAAAACACGGCCGATCGGCAGAGCTACCGGATCATAGACCTGGCAGACGGCGCCGTCATATCGATCAATGGCACCCCGATAGCCAAAAAAGAGGATCTCCACTACCATGCGACACCGCCGCTAGGCAGTCGGAGGTAGAAGGACAAACCTTTAAGTCATCAAGAACGATATAGCAAGTACTAGGTGGAGGAAGAATCTCAGGTTTCTTTTTCTCCATTTCCTGGCACTGCCTCCACCACCTCCTCTAAGAGCTATATTCTTGAGCAAATCTATAGTACTACGAAGCGTATACTCCATAGTACGACGAAAAAGATGAGGTTTGAGGAACCTGGAGAGGATAGGAAGGATACGACAGGAGGTCAACTATGATGGAACTAGAGTCCCGGCGAGAGCGCTGGAAGCGAAAAGCAGAGGATTTCAAGGCCCAAAAAGAGCTCGAATTAGGGGTCCAGAAGGCCAAAATGGGCCTCCCGACAGGAGGGAAAAAGAGGGAAATTAATTCAATTAATTCCGATAATTCGGAAGTAATTAAAAAGGCCCAAAACACCTATTCCACCCCCCAATTACACCAGATCTACCAGTTCAATGTGCGGTGGGGGGTGGCCCTCACCATCGTCGGCACGGCGCTGATGATCGTCGCATTGGCCTTCATGGGAGTGGTAAGCACCCCTCTAGGGCGAGATATGAGCGGCGGGCTCATCGGATGGATCGTCGGAATGGCCCTGTTGGGCATAGGGGTGGCTGAACTGCTTCACAGTAGGGGGACCTGGGAGGTGATCCAGCGCAGGGAAGTCGGATCGGAAGGGGAGTTAGGGGGGGGAAAAACAGCGCCTTTGGACCCAAAAAAGTAGGTTTCCAGGAGGAAAACAGGCCGTTTTCCCTCTCCAACAGGAGGGAATCTCGGGGTGGTTTTAGTGTCAAAATCCCGGGTTTTGTGCCTATTTTAGAAACATTATGGGGAGATGTACTAGGAAACTATGGGGGAACTATGATGTACTACGGATGGGGATAGCAGAAGGTACCGGGAATGGGAGATGTATTAGGGGAGTACAGTGGGCTCTGAAAAGTATTTTTCCTACTACTCACCCACCAAGACCGCCTACGCCCCTTTCCTCCTCCTCTCCTGTAGCCTTCCTATCGTCCTCAGGCGCCGATCCCTGGTTTTCATTTGGCCTTTTTTTCCTTCTGTTTTTTCTCTTTTTTCCTTTTTTTCTTTATTTCTGCGTTCGTTTATTTTTGGAATAATTAATTAATTAATATTGTGGGCGGGGGGCTGAGGAATGGATAATTGGGGTATGTTAGGGGTATAAAGACAGGGGTTTCTCCGAGAGCCTCAAAGCACCTGTTTTGTCGGCGTCGGGTGAGTAAAATTTTTCTTTTCTCAAAACAAATAAGAAAAGAAGCGGGGAAACCAAGCAGCCGAAAGAGAAAAAAAAGAAAAGGAAAAAAGAAAAAAAGCCTGACTGGCGAGCAGGAGGGTTCGAGCCCCTCCACAGGCGATGCCCGTAAGGGCAAACGTCCAAGGTAAAAGCCTAGAGTGACTACCAGAAAAGGACTCACTTCAAAGCCTGGCTGGACGTAAAAGATGGCCACCAACAGGGATTCGTTCCCCGTAAGGGTATTAAAGACCCTAAGGAAGGTCGCCCGCTCAGTGCGCTGAATAGAACCATCTGAGCCTCCAATAGTGAGGCTCGCCGAGAGGTCGGAGGCACAGTTCATAAGTCCTTATGATGATGGCTACTGGCTATACCCAGGATACGGCATACTCGAAAGAGATGCGCGTATACCATTGGGTTCCTGAATATGCGCCATGCGTAAGCCCGCATAGGATTGCCCACAGGGCATACTACACAGGTTCAGGAGCGTAGCGGGTGAGGACGTCCGTAAAGTAGGCACCAGTGCTGTGCCGAATAATCGGGCTGGGTTGAACACATGAACATATGACGCCGAGGCGCTGGCCGAACATCGCCGGTGAGTAAGCCCCCCCAGGAATATTTCCTTCCCCATAAGGTCTAACGGTAGTTTACCCGCCGAAAGGCGTGAGAGCGACCCGTAAGGGTTTTCTCGCTGTTACTGAGCAATCAGTCGTTCAAATGAGCCCGCCTCCAGAAACGGAGCTGGCCTAGCAAGCCTCTGACACAGGTGGATGCTTAAGCATACCGTCCTGTCTACAGCACTTGCCTTGGCTGGAGGGTGATGGAACACCCAGTCGAAAGATTGGGGCATACGATGTGACGCCTTGGCCCATAATTAGGGAAATGAGACTAGAGGTCGATCCTGCCCAGGAATTTTTTCCTTTCATAAGAAACAGAGCCTTCCAACGTGAATGCCGTCTCGTAATGGCATACCTCTGGTGTAAGAGCCATGTAAAAGACTGTGAAAGGGTATGGGCCAAGGTACCAAAGACAGCCGGCCGTGAGGGGTGACGCCCAAGCGGTCGGCGAACACAAATATGTCCCCCGTGGGAGGGGACGGTAAAGCGGCCATGATCTGGCCGTCTGGAGGGGTGCCCACCTTAGCCCTCCAGCCTATTCTTTAATATCTATGTCCGCACCGGGGTTCAAAACCCCAAGCGGGCACGTGAAAACTTATGGAAGCAATACAGGAGTCTGCCTACCCAGCAGGCAGCCAAAACATCAGCCTGGGAAGCATGACAGAGACGACCATCATCCACCTCTGCTCAGCGATCCGGCAAGAGCCGATCGTCGAGGACTGGCTGATGAAGCACGTCGAGACGCAAGAAGCGCTCTGGGAACTCGCCCAGATACGCAACGCGATGGTGACCGCATGATCACGCAGAAGCTGTTCCACGCCGTCATCATCGTGATCCGTGCCAACACGAAATGCACCATCGTAGTAGGCAAAGCGATTGGTAAGGTCGCGATGAAGGCAGCCATCTACAGTCAGAGGGCACTGATATGGTTCGCCAGCCATGTGATGGTGCCAAAAACACCCTAAACAGGAGTAAGTGAATACTATGGGAAGCAGCAGTGGACGCTCACGGGACATGGACAAGATACGGACTAAAGCCCTGAGGCGCCAGATAAAGAAGAAATGGGAAGCCATCTCAACCTATAGACGAGCACCAGATGTAGGAAAAACCGTCCTCGTCTACGACAGCATGAATCCTGGTCCCAAGATAACAGTGAAAGTGATCAAGACGCAGATGCACAACGGGGCCTTAGAGATAGTGAACATAGAATGCCCGCACTGTAAAACGCCAATTGGGTGGCATGAAAAGTGGAAAGGATTCATCTGTATGAAAGCAACCCATCCGAAACGAAAAGGAATATATGAGATGGTGAACCCGGAAAAAAGAATGAGCAGAAAGGTGTGAAGAAATATGGCAACAGCAACCAAAGTGGAAGTAGGAGCTGGAGAACTCTATAACGGATATCAGGACGTCGTCATCCTTGGACAGAACACCAATGGAGAAACGGTGATAGCGAATCGCCACTTTACCGAGAACGACAAACTCGTCCTGGTGTTCGTAGAGACGCTGACTCCTATGGAAGTCGAACTGGCACGGAACTAAGGAGCACCATGGACGAAAAAGAACGTATGGAGCGCCTGGAAATCCTCGGGTGGCTCTATCGTCTGGCCACCAGGGACTACAAATAGGGGAGCAATCCCCTTCTCTCTTTTCTTTCATGCCCGAACGGGGTTCAAGACCCTTATCGGGAACAATAGGAGAGAAACCATGAAAGCACAGCAACAGTCTGTCCAGCCTGCGGACAGCGAAAACAAGCAGCAGGTACGAGCGACCGTCATCACCGAAGAGGCACCGATCCAGACGACCTTGAAGGAAGGCTGGCGCCGGTGTAAAGGCCTCATCATCGCACGGGCACAATATGAGGCGATGCCAGAGCACATGAAGGACACCGTCCAGGTCCTCTCAGACCACATGGGTGAGGTCACCCTGCACGGAGAATGGGACGCCATCGACGAAGTCATCGACTTCGTCGCGCACAACGACGAGATCCCTGGTTCACGAGGCATCGAACTGGTCTATTGATGGAAAGGTGAGGACATGAGAACGAACGTGAATGGGACGAGCATCACGATCCCCGGAATGGCGGAGATCGAGCTGAAGCAGGTATGCAGGGGGATCCGCAGCAACCCAATGGAAACGCAATGGCTGCAGGACCATCCAGAGACCAAACAGGAGCTGGACAACAGCCCCCTGAACGCGATCGTCATCACGGAAGACTAAGCGAGCTGGCGTGATCCAGACCGGCGCCGCAGCGGTTCCTGCGGCAAGTTAGCAGGAGAGAAAAAAACATGAGTTACGCACGATTTGCAGAAGGAGACGTCTACGTCTATCAGGAGACGGAAACAAAGAACATCGTATGCATCCAGGAAGAGGAAGGCACCACCAACAAATGGAAGACACACGAGACAACAACAAAAGAAGAGATGCTGACCTTCCTGAACGGACTCAAAGAAGCCGGAAAGGACACGAACGTCGCGATCCAGCGGCTGACAGAAAGCATGATGGCCACTGTAATCGAATAAAACACCTCGATGATGTTCTGGGCAGAACCCCCCAGACCCGGCACCGCAGCGGGGAATCTGCGGCACAGTCTAAAGGAAGGAAAGACATGGATGGAACGTTCCAAAGTTTCATGCAGGGGAACAAAGACCCGGTATATCGGGCATGGGCTGCGAAAAAGAAAAAGCACTACGAACAGAAAGCACAAGAAGCCGCATGGATGCTCAATCACATCGTCGATGCAGAACGAAAGCTGTATTCCGGCGATCCAGCGCTCCAAAGCCAGGGTGCAAAAGAAAAGGAGAAGTACCAGGCGAAATGGGAGAACTGGGCGCGGGCGAATCCAGAAGAAGCCTCGATGGTGCGGAAAGAGATGAGCAACATGAAAACAGCACATACGCCGACCCTGCCTACGAACGATGACGCAAAGAAGACGCTTGTCGGTTGGGCGGTGCTCGGCTCTGCGCTCAGACAGAGCAACGAAGCGAAGAGTAAGATCTGTCCTGAATGCAAACAGGAAGGCCTGCTGCCATTGAACGAGCAGCACACCGCATGGGGCTGTGGTCTGTGCGGATACAACAGTGAATACTAAGGGAGCGTCGTCTCCCTTTAATTATTTGGAGGAACAAACATGGAAAAAGAGTGGATGAAAGAACTACGTGAGAAAAGGAAATGCATGCGCAGCGCGATGATCGTTGTAGAGACGCACGACAACAGGCGTTCTATGGAATTGATAACGGAACAGCCGAAGATATATAGAGAGAAAGACTGGCTGCTCTTGGAATCGATCACATGGGCGGGCAGCAAAACGATCATTGAGAATGCGGATCTCTCTTCGGGGAACAAAGTCGAGATGGAGTTGTCGGGCACATACAAAACGCTGTTCGATATGCTAGGCTGGGTGGAGCAAAAATTAACGACTGAGCCGACAGCGCTCATCATCAAGAACATCGTGAACTTCGATCCATACCTAACGAACGTTCTGTACAGTTGGGCAAAGAACACAAACATGATGATGAGTGGATCGACCATCATATTGTTTGTGGAGAACATACAAACGGACAGTTCGCCCATAGGACTGCCGCAGAGCATCGTAGAATGCGTCGACATCATCAGGCCGGTCAACTCGACCATGACGGAGAGGGAGAGCGATGTGCAAATGTCGATAAACATCGGTCTCATGGAACAAAAGCATAAAGATGAGCTCGTCAAGTTACTTGATGGTCTGAATCTTGATCAGATCGATCTCGTCTTGACAAACATCGCGATTCGACATACAAAAATGGTACAGATCGCCCCGCTCATCGACGAACTCATACCAAAGAGGTATTAGAAATGAGCTATGCAATAAACTTGGAAGAGATAGAAGAAATCGACGATATGGATGACAGCAGGACCGAAGACGACGTCTTCGACCGCATCGGGGAGATCCCCGATATTCCAGACCGACCATGGGATCTAGAAGAGCCAGACGACGACGAGGATGAAGGGGGCTGGTGGGTAGGATGTGCGATATGAGAACCGAGGCACGGTGCGAACAGAAGAAAGAGGAGGGTTGAGAACAATGGACAACATCGTCTTGGATATTATGCTGGTGGTGATCTCTTTCATCGTCATCGGAGTGACGATATTGAAGGTCATCTTCTGGCTGCAAGAACGCAAGCAGGTACGACGATTCCTACGGACGAGGGACTTCGAGGACGCAAGGCATCTGCCCATATCATCCCTGACCGAAGACGAACAGATGCTGGCCGTCGAAAGCCTGAAA
>Ga0209777_10007551_pt1 | contig 12046 bp, 6 predicted proteins | sample FrelakmetHBP12HB_FD_187147 | JGI IMG/M metagenome (GOLD analysis project Ga0209777, IMG submission 187147) | Freshwater lake sediment microbial communities from the University of Notre Dame, USA, for methane emissions studies -HBP12 HB (SPAdes)... | ecosystem: Environmental > Aquatic >... | reverse complement strand
AAACACTCAGAACCCCGAGGTAGGCTGTCGTGATGCGGCTCGCTGTCCTGATCGTGCTCATCCCGCCGTTGGCCGCGTTTGCGGCCGATACCGTCCAAAACGGATCCCTCGTCTGCCAGTTCGGCGGCCACGGCATGCCGGTTCGAATCCGGTCGGCGCGGCGGGTCTGGCTCGGGGAACCCGCGCGGTTGAGTCTTCGGAACGAAGTCACCGACGTCTCCGGCATCCCCGAGACCGAGTCACGCTGGACCGCGGGCCGAAGCGGGCTGCAGTGGGACCTTCAGTTCACCGTTCCGGGAAAGCGCGCGGGCTACGAGGTCACCATCGACCTCCCCGTCCTGGCGCCGGGGCTGCGCATCTTCACGCCATCGAACGATGGAGAGATGGACGTAGCGGCGCAGCCCTCCTGGCGTCCTGTCCGCTACGGCCAGATGGCGTGGGATACCGGCAAAGCCTATGTGCTTCCCCTTATCAGCGTGATGGACCCGAAAGCGGACGAGGCGCTGACCGTGGCGCTGCCCGCAGACGCCGCGATCCCGCATCTCCAGTTCGAGTGGATCGGCGGCCGCGTGCTGCGCCTCACCCTGGCGCACCGGGCGATGGGCGACGGCAAACCTTCGCCGCTGCGGTTGCTCTTCTACACTCATGCCGCCGATTACCGCGGAGCGCTGAAGGCGTACAGCAGCGACTTCCCCGCATACTTCGAGCCCCCCCTGCTGCGCGGCGGCGCCGAGGGCGCCTTCTGGTACCACCACATCCACCAGCATCCGGATTTCGCGGAAATGGCGCGGCAGCGCGTGCGGTACATGTGGTCGAGCTTCTGGTTCACCTGGCTCGGAGACTACCTCCCGGACGCGGCGGAGTGGGAACCCTACACCTACGCGCGCTGGTGGAAACTCGGCGAGAAGATGAATGACGAGAAGATCAATGCGTTCATCCGTTTGATGCGGGAACACGGGATCGGCGTCTACGCCTACTTCAACCTGACCGAGTACGGCGGCGCAGGCGGCGCCACAGGGGATACATCCGCGGCGGCCCGCCTGCTCGGGGAGAGATTCGCGGACGCCCTCATCAAAGACGAGCGGGACCGCGACATCCCTACCTGGGAAGGCGCCATGGCAATGAACCCGCGCCGCGGACTGTCACTGTGGCCCGTTCTCGAAGAACAAGTGCGCCGGCACCTCCGGCGGCTGCCCGGAACCGAGGGTTTCGTCATCGATCGCCTGGACTGGGCCAGCCGTTACGATTACGGCCACGATGATGGCTTTACGATGGTCGGCGACCGTCCAGTGGAGAACATGACCGTTCCGGTCGGCGAGGCGGTGCAGTCGGTCTGCCGTCTGGCGCACGAGGCGGGCAAGCGCGTGTTCGTGAACCAGTTCTACCGTCTGGAAGTGCTGCGCGACGTGGACGGCTATTGCCACGAGAACGACTACGTTCCGGCGCTGGCCTACCTGGCGCCATACCGGCCGGTGTCGGCCTGGCACATGCGCACGAACTACGATTCGGACCTCCTGGAATTCGAAAAGCAGTTGAAACTCCGGCTGCAGTTCGCCGTGTTCCCGCAGATGATTGCGCACGAGTTTCCGATCTCGCAGCAGAAGCCGAACCCGGGTGCGGCGGACATGCTGGAACTGTACGCGCCGTTGTTCGATACCCTGATCGGAAAACGTCAGGTGCTCGAGCCTCACTGCGTCGCCGCAACCGGCGACAACGAGGTCAACCTGTTCATCAACGGCGCGGGTGAGTACGTGGCGCCGCTGACTTCGCGCACGCGGCACCGTTCGCGCGGCGCGGCGGGTGCCGAGGCGGTGGACATCACGTTACGTGTGCCGGACGCCCGTAAGTTGAAATCCGCCCGCGTTTACTCGGCCGACGGCGAACCCTACGACGCGGCCGTCTCGGCGGAACCGGGCGCCACAGTGGTGCGCGTTACGCGGCACGGCACCGCATCGGTGGTCGTGGTGCGGTAGAAAGAGCGTTGGCTGTCTGGCTGCTGGCTGCTGGCTTCTTGCTTCTCTTCTTTGCTGCCCGCTGATAGCTCTCCAGAAAACGGCCCCAAACGTTCGTAAGTCATTGATTCTTCGTTCGACCGCAGGGACGTTTTCTGGTTCAATGATTCGCGGCCTTGCGCCGCGTCAAGGGTGCTGAAAGCCGAACGCTTCTGGGCTTCTCGCCACCTCACTTCACCTTCGCCACCCGCGCCGCATATCCGCCGCCGAAGGCCATTGGCGCAACCAGGAAATCGCCGGCCTTTACCTTGATCTGCCGTTGCGCTATCCGGTCCGGGTACTCGGCGGCCTCGTCCGGGTCGGACCACACCTGCGCCGTGTACTCTCCGTCGCCCAGGAACGAGAGCGGGATCTTCACGGTCTTCGCACTGTCGCCGCTCATGCCGCCGATGAACCAGTCGTCGCCAGAGCGCCGGGCCAGCACGATGAACTCTCCGGGGTACCCGTCGATCGCACGGGTCTCGTCCCAGACCGTGGGCACCTGTCGCAGGAAGTCGAGCCCGCCGGGGCTCATGCGGTAGTTGTAGGGCGAGTCGCAAAGCACCTGCAGCGGGCTGAAGTACACGACCATCATCGCGAGTTGGTGGGCGCGCGTGCCCATCACAAACGGTCCGGGCTCGTCCCCGCCGACCGCCCGGAACGTCTTCACGGTCTTGTTGCGGAAACCGCCCGGCGTGAAATCCATGGGGCCCGCCAGCATGCGCGTGAACGGAATCGTCACGGTGTGAGCCGGCGTGACGCGGTCGCTCCACTTGTTGTACTCGTTGCCCATCACGCCCTCGCGCGTCAACAGGTTCGGCCAGGTTCGCTCGGCGCCCGTGGGCTTGTACGCGCCGTGGAAATCCACCATCAGATGGTGTCGCGCCGCGAGCTTCACCAAGCGGTCATAGAAGTTCACCATCCACTGGTCGTCGCGCTGCATGAAGTCCACCTTCACTCCGGCGACGCCCCATTTCTCGTAAATCGGAAACACGCGCTCCATCTGCTTCTCGGCGTTCGACCACTCCAGCCAGACCCAGATATCGACTCCCTTCTGCTTCGCATAGCGCACCAGCCCGGGTACGTCGAGCTCGGGGATTGACTTGCCCAGGTCCGCCGCGGGGTTGCCCGCCGAGAACGCCGGCTTGGCCGGATCGAAAGGCTCGCCGTACCAGGTCCAGTCCACCAGTTGATACTTCCAGCCCATTTCCGCCGCGAAATCCACGAAGTATTTCATCGACTCGGTGCTCATGCCGAGCTTGCCGTTGAAATCGGGAGCGTAACTGCCTGGCCACCAGCGGTCCCAGGCGCAGTGGCCGGGCCGGATCCAGGAAGTGTCGGCCAGGGCATTCGGCTCGTTCAGGTTCTGGACCAGGTTCGACTCGATCAGGTCGCCCGGCCGCGCCCCGATCATCAGCACGCGCCAGGGTGAGGTGCGCGGTGCTTTGCTCGTCACGACCACATCCGGCTCTTCCGGGTGCGGCGAGAGCGCGGTCACGAGCGCGTTTGCCGCCGTCGGAACGGCGGTGAAGTACATCCCTGCCCAGTCCGTGAGATTGGCTTCCGTGATCGCCACCCACGCGGGTCCGGCCTCGACCAGCAGTGGGCAGCCGATGATGTCTCCCGGCCGGATCTGGTTGAGCGGCATCTTCCGGAACTCGCCCTCCTGGTGGCTCACAAAACCGCCGTAGTTCGCCGCCCAGACCGTGTGGTTCCCCAGGAAATGGAATTCCGTGCGCTCGGATGCGAGATGGAAGCCGCCAATCGCCGGCTGGCTCGGCAGTTCGTAGCGGAACGCCACGCCGTCGTCATACGCGCGCACGATGAAGTTCAGCTTTCGAGCCGGCGACACGCTCTCTTGCACCGCCAGCGTCAGCTCGTTGGCGTGGTCGCGAACCTTGCTGCTCGTTCCCCAAACCGGGCGCCAGGTCTCAGCAAAAGTTCGGCGTTGCTCGCCCGTGATGGCGAGGTCGCGCGCCAGCGGCGGCATGCCCCTGAAGTCCAGGCGGAACGGCGAATCGGACAGCAGTGCCTTCCCATCGAAGCTGACCGCATAGTAGAGCCGCTTCCCCGCCGGGTACGGCTCCAGGTTCTCCTTGACCTCGACACGGACCGAAATCCGGCCGCTTGGAGACGTAACAACGGAGGCGCGGAGCGGTCCGGCCAGGAACGACAGGGCTAGTGCTGCGAGCGTGAGCAGCATGTCGGTTTTGCGCATAGGACTCGATTCTAGCCTGCTTCTCTACGATGCTGTCTGTTGCGACGCACGACATGCCCACGTGGCAGTGTTCGTCATGCGGACCCTGCGCGACGGTGACAGGCCGGCAGTGTCCACTTCAAAGCGGGACACAGCGGCCAGTCCCTCTCGAGGTCGCTGCCCTCGGCGGTCCCGCCTCCGTCTTCTGGCGTCAGACTTCCGCAGCACCGCAGCCGAAACTCACGCCGAGGCGAAGACCGCGTAGCGGGTCGTGGTGCGGTAACCCATGCGGCGGTAGAGCGAGAACCCGGCGTCGCTCGACTGGAGGACGGACGGACAGCCGCCCGCGGAGGCGGGTGTCTGGTCAAGGGCGTGGCGTACGACGGCCTCGGCGTATCCCCGGCGCTGGTGTCCGGGAATGGTGGCCACGGCGTAGACGCCCACGGTGGAGGCGGTGGTGAACGTGGCGGCGGTAGTGACGGGTACGCCATCGAGGTCGCCGATGTAGCCGGCGAAGCCGTCATTCCAGGTGCGCTCGGACTCGTAGACGGCCCGCGCGATCTGCAGTGGGATGCCGAACGCAACGGACATGATGCGGCTGAACTCGGCCCGCGCGGCCGCTTCAGAGACGGGGCGGAACGCGAGCGACGGAAGGCGCCGTCCGGGTGCGGCGAGGCGGGCGCACTCCATGCCGGGGAGGTCCACGACAAGGCGCATGCCGCCGGCGTCGAAGATGGCGCCGACCAGCGGCCGCATGTCGTATTCGACCCAGGCCTGACACACCCAGAACGACCACTCGAGCTTGCGGTTCGCGAAGAACGAGGCGGCGGTGCGGATGCGGTGCTCGAGTTCGACGGGGTTCGACACGGGTGAGGTCAGGATCGCCGAGTTGAACATCGAGAACCGGATGCCCGAAGAAGTGGTCGTGACGCCGGAGAAGGCGCGGGTTTCACCCGAGCGGCTGGCGCGGCCGAAGACCGCGAGCGTGGCGCAGATGTTCTCCTCCATCGCCTCGAAGCCCGGCATGGCTGTATGAGAGCAGAGTGGGAGCGGCGGCGTCAACGGCGAAGGCAGCGGTCAGCGAACAGCAATCAGCGAACAGCGAACAGCAGTGAGCAATGAGCTCGGACGCGGCCGCGCAGCCGCATCCGGGGAGTAGGATACCAGAGCACTCTAAATGATACGAGAGCACTCTAATGAGTTGCCGAGCCGATCCGCCTCAAAGCAGGCTGAGGGGATCGACATCGATGACCAGCGAGGTGGCGGGCCACTTGAGGTCCGCCGCGTAGGCGCGAATAGTATCGAGCGTCTGTTTGAGCGGCTTGCGGCTTGCGGCTTTGATCAGGAGCTGGTAGCGGTACTCGGCCTTGAGGCGTGGCACGGGCGCCTCCGCGGGCCCGAGCACCTTGACGTGCTCGGGCGGCGGCGTGAGCAGTGAGCCGAGAGCTGCGGCCACGCGCAGCACGTCCCCGCGGCTCTCACTGCGCACGATGACGTTGGCGAGCGCCGCAAACGGCGGGTAACGCATCATCTTTCGGTATTCGAGCTCGCGCTCGTAGAATCCGTTGTAGTCCTGGGCCGCGGCGAAGCGAATGGCGTAGTGGTCGGGGTTGATCGTCTGAATCAACACGGTGCCGGGGAGGTTGCCGCGGCCGGCGCGCCCCGCGACCTGCGTCAGGAGCTGGAAGGTGCGCTCGGCGGCGCGGAAATCGGGCATGCCGAGCCCGGTGTCGGCGGAGATGACTCCTACCAGGGTGACGTTGGGAATGTCGTGGCCCTTGGCGATCATTTGCGTGCCGACGAGGATGTCGTAGCTGCCCTCGCGGAAGGCGGAGAGGATGGTCTCGTATTGACGCTTTCCGGTGATGGTGTCGCGATCCATGCGCGTGATGCGGGCTTCGGGGATGAGGCGATGCAACTCGTCCTCGACGCGTTCGGAGCCGGTACCGAGGAAGTAGATGTGCTCGCTCGCGCACTTCGGACACACTCGCGGGACGCGCTCGGCGTAATTGCAGTAGTGGCAGAGCAGGCGCTGATCGCGGCGGTGATAGGTGAGCGTGACGGCGCAGTTGACGCACTGGATGCGCTCGCCGCAGGCGCGGCAGGCGACGAAGGTGGAGAAGCCGCGGCGGTTGAGCAGGAGCATGGTCTGCTCTCCGTTTTCCACACGCGCGCGAACCTCTTCGATCAGCCGGCGCGAAAATGTGCTCTGGCGGCGCGTCTCGAGGAACTCCACGCGCATGTCGATGAGTTCCACCGCAGGGAGCGGGCGTTGCTCGATGCGTTCGGGGAGCCTGAGGAGCGTGTACTTTCCGCGGTCGGCGTTGTAGCGGCTTTCGAGACTCGGAGTGGCGGAGCCGAGCACGGCACAGGCGCCGGCGGCCTGGGCGCGGACGATGGCGACATCACGGCCGTTGTAGCGCGGCGTTTCCTCTTGCTTGTAGCTGCCGTCGTGCTCCTCGTCGATGATGACGAGACCGAGATTGGCGACGGGCGCGAAGACTCCGGAGCGGGTGCCGACGATGACGCCTGCTTCGCCCGACCGGACGCGGCGCCAGTGCTCGGCGCGCTCAGAGTCGCCGAACGCGGAGTGAAGGATGGCCACGCGGCCGCCGAAGCGGTGGAAGAACTGCCCGGCCATGGCGGGGGTGAGCGCGATCTCGGGCACGAGCAGCAGGGCGGTGCGGCCCTCGGCGAGCACGGCCTCGATGGCGTTCATGTAGACCTCGGTCTTGCCGGAGCCGGTCACGCCCTGCAAGAGAAAGGTGCGAAACTCGCGGGCACGGACGGCGTCACGCATCTGTTCGTAGGCCGCCTGCTGCCAGGGGTTGAGGACGTGCGGAGCGTGGGCAAAGGCGGAGGAGATGGGCGAGACTTCCGTCCTCAGCGCGAGGATGCCGCGGCGGGCAAGCACACGGGCGGCCTCGCCTCCGTTTTTGACGACGCCGGCCACGTCCTTGAGGTTGTGGGATCCGGGGTGCAGCTCTAGGTACGCCAGCAGCTCGCGCTCGGCCTTTTTGTACTTGCCGGGCGGCGGAGGGGTGACGGGCTCAACGCGAAGATGGGAGGCCGGGGCGCGGAGGGGATCGCGTTGCGCGTCGATGTCTTCAGCATTAACAAAGCCGCGCTTTTCGAGATTGCGGAGGAGGCGCGTTGCGTTCGGCACGTGCCGGGCGAGATGAGGCAAAGACAGCGACCGGAGCTCGAGCATCTGCATCAGCTCGACGGCCGGATCTTCGACCACCTGGGCGAGCGTGAGCTGGCGCAACGCGTCGCGCCCCGAATCGGTCAGCGTGTACACCTTGCCGTGGCGGACCTCGCCGCCGGCGGGCGCCATCGCGCGAAAAACCTCCCCGAGCGGGGCGCAGTAATAAGAAGAGATCCAGCGGCCAAGACCGAGGAGGCTCTCGTCGAGAATGGGTGCGCTGTCGAGGAGGCGGAGCGCGTCGCGGATCTCGGCATCAGGAGCGTCGTCGTGGCAGCGGAGGACGAAGCCGGAAAGCTTGCGCGAGCCGAAAGGTACGAGGATGCGGCAGCCGGGTTTGACTCTATGGCGGAGCGTTTCGGGCAGCGAATAAGTGAACGGCCGGTCGAGCGGGACCGGGAGAGCCACGTCGCAATACTCGGGAGAGGCGCTCGAATGGGGGATCTGTTCCGTCAAGAGGGGTTCACGCTCCACACATTGCTAGTGCCGCCACTTGTAGACAATCTCTATCGTAGTCTCGAAGATGAGTCTGGAGGGCGGGCCTGCCATGGCCCTGCTTTGGCGAGAGATTCCGATACACGCAGAAGCTGCTTTGGCCGCGCAGTCGGGTCAGTAGCTGCCGAACCAACGATTCAGCACCTCTTGAGTTTCGGGAACGTGGCGCCGCATGACTTCGATCTTACGCTGCAACAGGTCCGCCAAATTGGTGCTGTACCCCCAGGTGGTTTCCTGTGGAAGCAGAACCATGCCAATCTCGCCGCCCTCGGAGACGAGACTCCGCAACGCCTGCGTGTTTTCGATCTCGTTTGCGACGATCCGATCGAAGCTCGCAATGTCGGCTTCAACCTCGGTCTTGAGGCCGTCCTCGATAGCTTTCTTGGAATAGCGATCCAGGATTCGCTGGCCCTCATACAGGTTCGCGCCTGTCGTGTAGACGTGGCTGAGGAACCGCAGTTGGCGCTCGTGCGAGCCCACGTATGGCCACTTCTCCGCCGCTTCGGGATGATCCTTCAGAAACGCCCGCAGGGCCGCCGAGCCCTGGCGCAGCGCCGCCGCCATCCGCAGCGATTGAGTCCGGTTCGTCACGTACCAGTTCTGCTCCGGCGGTCCCCCTTCGTTGCGGAAGAGGTGTGCGTGGCCAAATCGCAAGTCGCCCCCGAAGGTGTAGGCCTGCCACCAGTCCCGTTCGTCCGCCAGAAGCGCCGCCTCATCCGGCACGAGTGGCCGGACGAGCGTGCGGCGGGAGGCGTACTCGGTCCCGAGCGCGAAGCCCAGGTTGTTCTTGTTCATCTCGACGGCCGTTTGGATTCCTTTCCAGGCGGTCAAGAGCCAGGCGCCCCCCTCGGGCCCGCCAAGGTCACGCGCCACCTGCTCCACCAATTCGTTCGCCGGCTTCGCGGGATTCAACAGAAATTGTCGGTAGATTTCCTGCATCGCGCTGCGGGACTTCACCGGCGGCGAGACAATTCCGCCGAGCGTGTTCAGCCCGTCCAACTTCAATGCCAGTGCGCGGTGCAGGCGGTCCGCCAAATGGTAAGGAACCGGAAACTCCGTGGTTGGCGCTCCATCGAACCCGAAAAAATGCTGCTGGTAGTAGAGCACGCGGCGGCCTGTCGCGCGCTGCTGGTCGAGGACGTGCAGGTCTACTTCTAACGGATCGTGGAAAGTCAGGCTCCAGGAGGCCCACTGGCCGGCGGTGAATTCGATCTCCCGGGGAACCCTGTCGAAGAACTGGTCGAACTCTCCACGGCTGCCGCCGTGCGGTTGGGCTACCAGCCGGATGTCATGGCCGGCGTCACGAAAGCCCTCTCGGATCGCCATGAAGAACTTGCTCATCCTCTCGCCCGCGGCGATCTTCTGGCAGAAGGCTGGGCCGTTGCGCCCCGCATACAGGCCGTGCTCCCAGCAGAACCCCGCGCCGCTGTCCAGGAAGATGACATGCATTTCCGCCAGGAGGGGGACGGCCTCCGACAGGCGACGCGCAAGGGTGCGGTAGTGCTCCAGCACCTCCGGACGGTCTGTGCAAAGGGAGTAGCGCGGTTGCATGCTTCGCAGCGGGTGATCAACTCGCGGCCCGCGAAGTTCGGGGCGCCGTTCAAGAAACGAGTCCGGCACGTAACGCGGCTCATACGCCATGAATATGGGTTTCAGGCCGAAGGAGCTAACGACTTCAACCACGTGTTTGAGGTCAGCCAGGTTTCGCGCCAGATACTCTTTGTCGAAGACGCCTTCGAACAGCGGAGACGACACGAACTGGTCCATCGACGGTCCCCAGTAGGTATACCAGGGGTAGGGATCCCGCGGGTGGTTCTGTTGCGGCAGCGTCATCCCCACGAAGCGGTTGCACTCCATGCCTGTGTAACCGAGCCGGACCGCCTCGCGGACGTGCCGCTCCAAATCGAATCCGATCGCACCCTTGTTCTGGCCGGTCAGCAAGGCGTCCCACAACACATACCTGTCCTGGAACGGGTAGGTCACCCGCTTGTCGGAACCACCCGTTACCTTGGCCGAATCCCGGAGCTGATCCTCCAGCAAAAACACGCCCTGATAGACCGACAGCGGCGTGCATCCCTCCACGGTGACGCTCAGAGCATCCGCAGCAGCCCACACCCGGAAGCCGTTTTCGGCTGCCTCCGGGGTGGTTCGCAGAACGATTTCACGCGGGCGAGGCCGGTGCGATATCTGCACCTCGATGCCGTGCCGGTCGCGAAGGAAGGACTGCAGGTCTCGAGCAGCGCGTGTGACTGCCGAAGGGCTGGAAGCCGGCGTACGGATCTGCCATTCCTTGGTCACATCCGAGCTTGACGGCATCCCGCCAGCGAGTGGCATCACCGCCAGGCACAGAAACCCGGCCGCCAGTTTGAAGTCCTCTTTGTTCATGGATATCCTCATTGCCTGCCGCGGATCTGCAGTTAGTTGAGTTGCCAATGTAAGCAGTCAGCAATCAGCCACGTTCACAACTGCGGGTACAGCGGCTTCAGGACGGGGTAGAGCGCCTTGAAAACCTGGTGCCCGCGGCGATAGACCTCGACTTCCTCGGAACGCGGGGAGACGGCATCGACTTCGCGGATCACGGCGCTGCAGGCCTCGGGGACGGAGGCATAAGCGCCGGTGCCAACCATGCCGAGCACGGCGGCGCCGTAGGCCGACCCCTCTTGCGTTTCGAGCACGACAACGCGCTTGTTGAACACGTCCGCCAGCATCTGCCGCCAGAAGGGGCTGAGTGCGCCGCCACCGGAGGCGCGTACGGACTGGACCTCGATGCCGAGTTGTTCGATGACGTCGAGGCAGTCCTTCTGGCTGTAGCTCACCCCTTCGAGCAGCGAGCGGATAAGGTCGGCGCGCGTGTGCCGGGCGGTGATGCCGATCCAGCCGCCGCGGGAGAACGCGTCCAGGTGAGGCGTGCGCTCGCCCATCATGTAGGGCAACCAGTAGAGGCCGGAGGAGCCCGCGGGCGCTTTGGCGGCCTCAGCGGTGAGGGCGTTGTAGTCGGCGCCGGGCGCGAGCTGGTTGCGGAACCACTGCAGGCTGAGACCGGCTCCCTGCGTGACGCCCATGACGTGCCACTTGCCGCGGACGGCGTGGCAGAAGGTGTGCACGCGGCCCAGCGGATCGTAGGCGACCTTCTCCATGTGGGCGAAGACGACGCCGGAGGTCCCGAGCGTGTCCGACACGATGCCGGGTTCGACGATGCCGTTGCCGACGGCGCTCGAGGCCTGGTCGCCGCCGCCGCCCGCGACGGGCGTGCCGGGAGCGAGCCCGGTGGCTTCAGCGGCAGCAGCGCTGACGCAGCCGCTTACCTCGGAGGACTCGGTCGAGAGCGGGAGGATGGAGCGATCGAGGTCGAGCGCATTCATCATTTCGAAAGACCAGCGGCGGTTAACGACGTCGAAGAGCGACGTGCCGGAGGCGTCCGAGACCTCGGTGGCGTACTCGCCCGTGAGGCAGAAGCGCAGGTAGTCCTTCGGCAAAAGCATCTTACGGACGCGCTCGAAGGCGGCGGGCTCGTTGTCGCGAACCCAGAGGAGCTTGGGCAGCGTGAAGCCGGTGAGGACGGGGTTGGCAGTGTACTTCAGCACGTTGTCCCGGCCGACCTTCGCGTTGACGAAATCCACTTGCGCCTGGCTGCGCTGATCGCACCAGATGAGGGCGGGGCGAATGACGTTGTTGGCCGCGTCGAGAAGCGTGAGGCCGTGCATCTGGCCGGAGAGGCCGATGCCGCGAACGCCCTGGCCGGAGACGCCGGCGCGGTCGAGCACGCCGCGAATAGCGATGCGGGCCGCATCCCACCAGTTCTCCGGGCGCTGTTCGGCCCAGAGCGGGCGATGCATGATCATGTCCTCGTGCGGTGCTGTGAAGCCGGCCTTCACCTTGCCCTGTTCGTCGATCAGAAGGGCGCGGGTGCCACCGGTGCCGACGTCGATTCCCATCCAGTACATGAGCGCTCCTTTTTGAACTCCCTATCTTAACGAAGGAGGCGAGCAGAAGGAGGATGCTGGATAAGTTCGGCCTGGCCGACTCCCTTACGGTCGGTTACCAGGATAAGCCTGGCTGATCTTGTGAACTGAAAGGAGTTCACCATGTAAATTGCCTGTTCAGCATGTAGCCGAACGAGCGTGGGTTCCAGCAATGGGACTGGCGAGTCGGGAGGCG
>Ga0209777_10007550_pt1 | contig 12047 bp, 13 predicted proteins | sample FrelakmetHBP12HB_FD_187147 | JGI IMG/M metagenome (GOLD analysis project Ga0209777, IMG submission 187147) | Freshwater lake sediment microbial communities from the University of Notre Dame, USA, for methane emissions studies -HBP12 HB (SPAdes)... | ecosystem: Environmental > Aquatic >... | reverse complement strand
ATGCTCTCCACTTCTTCCATCTAGCCAGCCCTGATTTGCTGCTGGGTATGGATGCTGATCCTGCCATACGAAATGTTGTCGGTGTTATCGGTGCTAACCCGGAGCTTGCTACCAAAGGAGTGCTTCTACGCAAGTTCGGGCAAGAGATGATTCAGACGCTTGGTGGCAAGAAAGTCCATCCTAATTTCTGCATCCCAGGTGGAGTCAACAAAGCTCTTCATCCCGATGAGAGAGACAAGATACGCAAGGGAATAGATGGCGTTATAGCTGATATGCAGGTCGCTGTTAATCTTATAAAGGGTTATCTGGCGCAACATGCTGATTTAGCTAACAGTTTCGCCAGCTTCCCCTCTAACTACATGGGACTGGTAGATGCTTCTGGCAATGCGAAACTATATGACGGGAAGTTAAGAATTAAAGACCAGAAGGGCAATATACTTGAGGATCAGGTTGAGCCAAAGAACTATCTGTCCATCATTGAAGAGAAGGTAGAGAACTGGTCCTACATGAAGTTCCCCTATTATAAGAAGTGGGGGTATCCAAGAGGAATATACCGTGTAGGTCCTTTGGCACGATTGAATATGGCAGAGGGGTTTACTACTCCTCTGGCAAATAAAGAGATGAAGGACTTCAAGAAGCTGAGCAAGAATGGTATTTTGGAGGGTTCACTCTACTACCATTATGCCAGAATGATTGAAGGTCTGTACGCAGCTGAGAAGACTAAGGAACTAGTGGAAGATAATACTATCTGCGATACGGATATCAGAGTATCATCCAATAAGTTCAATGAAGAGGGAATTGGGATAATCGAGGCCCCAAGAGGGACCCTTATACACCACTACCAGGTAGACTCCAAAGGAACTATCCGTAAGGTGAACCTGATTGTATCCACCGGCCATAATAACCTAGCCATGAATAGGGCAGTTGAAAGCGTAGCTAGGAGTTTCATAAAGGGCGGGAAGCTCACTGAAGGAATTCTTAACAGAGTAGAGGCCTCTATTCGTTGCTATGACCCCTGCCTGTCCTGCGCCACACATGCTCTGGGGCAGATGTCTCTAATCGTTCAATTGGTCTCTGCCAATGGCGAGGTTATTGAGGAAGCCCGCAGAGGTTAGAGTCGCAGCTTAACATCTTACTTATCTCGTAGAAAAAGCACTGGCATTAGGATGCCAGTGCTTTGCTTTTTGGATTGGCGTGGAGCATCTCTCATAAGCTTTTGCGTATGGGTGCCTACCAACTTTGTCTTTGGACGTAGTTTAGTTTTGAAAAGACCAATTATTGAAGCCAAGAATAAGGCTTTTTAGTCTATGATTCCTTCACGCCCAGCTATATGGTAAAATTAACCAAGTGGCAGTAAATTACACTACAAAAACAGCTACTATCCATCCGGTCTTAAACATAATGGATTCATGTATGGTAGTGGTAATCTTTCGTATAAGGAGGCAACCCTAATGCCAGTAGCAGCTTGTGGTGTATCTTGCGACGTGTGTGGGCTCTATGTAAAACGCATCTGCGGTACTTGTGTAGCCGGTACTGATGAGAAAGCCCCTAAAAAGCTGGCTGCCCAAATGAAGCTGCTCAACAAGCAGTGCCCCATTCTCGCCTGTGCTGTAGAGAGGAAAGTCGCTTACTGGGGTACTATTTGCGAAGATTTCCCTTGCACCAATTTCGAGTCCGGGTTATGGGATGGCCCCTTCCCATATAGTACCCAATTTTTGACCATGTTCAGAAAAAGGCTGGGCAAGAAGTAAACGTATTATCCCGAAAATAATTCTATCAGCCCCCCTGTATCTTCCACTCTTGGATGGATGGGGGGAAAGCTGGGGGGACACCCCCAAACCCCCGCCAAAGGGGCAATGCCCCTTATGGAATCCCCCGTTGAAAATAGCGGAGAGTCCAGAGAGGCTACGCCTCTCTGGTGGGGGAGTCGGGGGTATCCCCCGATCTACTTCCACCCCCTTCTCCTGCAGGAGAAGGGGGCCAGGGGGATGAGGTATCAGTATTTTCATGCTTCATGGTGATGATGGCAGCACCAGTATGACCGATTCCTCATGGCAAAATGTTCAGGTTTTAATGCATGTATGGTAGAATAGACGATAGTATTTTAGCAGGAGGTTTGCTGTGGGCAATACTGGTGAGAATTTGGAATTCGCCTTTGCTGGGGAAAGCCAGGCGAGCCGGAAGTATACTTTTTTTGCAGAAAAGGCTGCAGACGAAGGCCACAAGCAGGTGGCGCGCTTGTTCCGCGCAGCAGCGGAAGCTGAGACTGTCCATGCTCGCAATCATCTAAAAGTCATGCAGGGTATCAAGTCAACTAAGGAAAACCTATTAGCGGCAATTAGTGGCGAAAACCACGAATTTACGGAAATGTATCCTGGTTTCATAAAACAAGCTGAAACCGAAGGCAATAAGAAGGCAAAAGAAAGCTTTGACCTGGCAAACAAGGTTGAACAGATTCACTATGGTTTGTACAAGAAGGCACTTGATATGGTCGAAAAGGGCAAGGCAATGGCTGAGAAACCGTTCTATGTTTGCCAGTACTGCGGCAACACGATAGAAGGTGAAGCTCCTGATAGGTGCCCTGTCTGTGGTGCACCTAAGAAAATGTTCAAACTCATAGATTAGATTCATCGCTGTTGGGCATATAGGAATTGAAGCACGTGTGCCGGATGCTTTTTGAAGCCGAGGCTTCAAAAAGCAAGGATACCAGAATGGCAAAGCGGAGGCTGAAGCTCGTCTTTCCACCAGAACTTATCCGTGAGCCTATGATCTACCACCTTGGAGAACAGTTTAAAGTGGTCACCAACATTCTGCGCGCCAATGTGGAGATAGACAAGGGGTGGGTGATATTGGAGCTTGATGGTGATGGGGAAAAGCTAGACTTGGCAGTCGCCTGGCTCACTGCCAAAGGGATTAGCGTCAAACCTGCAGACGCCAGCCTATCTGTCTGATGTCTATCTAGTACAGCGATCTCAGTTGTATTTTGCCCCAGAGCCCCAACACATCGCCTTTCACGATAGCCACACCGCTGAGTCCGGGTATGTGCTGTGCAAATTCGATTGCTTTGGGTATGTCTTCAGCAGACTGAACTCGATTGCCTATGGCTGTGGCCGCGGCATCGGCTAGGGCTGCGGATGGCGAAAACACAGTCACCGCATCAGCTAGGCCAAAACTGAGAGAGTGCCCGACCGTCCCCGAGGAAGTGCAAACGCCGAGGGGGGTGTCTTCTGGCTGTATCACAAAGGCGATCTTGCCCGTGAGAGGTGACTCGCCAGCATAGACACCTACCAGCCTGGGGCGCAAAGACCTCATAAATATATCTCCACCATTCTCTACAATAACCTCGTCGGAGAACTGGAGTAACCAGGTGCCTACCTCTCTGGCTATGGCTCCTGCCACAGCCGCCATAGGCCCAACACCTACCGCTTCAGCAGCCAGGGCCATATTCCTGGCTACTGCCGGTGCATTATCTTCTACACGCATTGGTTCCAGAGTCAGGGCGAAAAGAGGGTGCCCTTTGATGTAGTCTTCAAGACCAGCGCGGCATTTTTGGACTATTTCAAGAGCCTGGCTTGAGAGGTCGCTCTTGGCACTGATAAGAAGGTCAGTCTCATTGACCATCACGGAGAAAGCAACCAGGTCTTCACTGGTAACCCACTGCCGGTATGTTCTCGGCTGATACATGGCAGCTATAAGCGTGTTTCCATAGCTCTGACCGGGCAGATTCTAAGGCAAAGATCACAAGCGATACATTTATCACTTACGAAGTCGACCCTGCGGGTCGTTGGGTCTACCACGAAAGCATTTACTGGACATATAGTAACACAAGCGCCACAATGCGTGCATCGCTCTTCCTGGCGAGCTATGTCCTTTACTAGAGGTTGAACCTCTACCCCGGTCTCTTTCAAAAAGCGTATGGCCCCATCATACGCTTTGCGTGCTCCAGTGAGCTCCAAGACCAGGAGTCCCTCTTCCTTTGGTGTCACCGACGCCTTGAGAACGTTGAACTCCATATCATAATCTTTCACCAGGTGATATATTATGGGCTTGTCCACCAGGTTAGGCGGGAAATGCAATACAATTTTCTTTGATATGCGCATCGGACTGCCCCTCCTTTTCTAGATAGAACGTTCCTCCAAAGGCTTGAAGACGATGCCGCTTTCGACTCCCGGGAGTGGCGCCACAGGGTTGGTGAGGAGAAACTCGCCGCGCTTGATCCACTCTTTAAGAGTAGCCGCGATTTCTGAAGCTTTATAGTAGCTTGATAGTGAAGCGGTAGGAACAGCCTTTTCCAGGATTTTGATGTGTCCGCTTCTAAGCTCTGCATAGCTGACTTCTCCTAGCACATCTGGCTCTCTTTCCGGGTAGGTTTTCGAGTAGTCAACGATGGGTGCAAATATATCGGAGTCCTTCACTGACGTGTAACGCAATATCTCCTCAGAAAGGATGGGTATGGGGACTCCGATGCCCACGGTCAATGTGGATCCATAGCCGAGGAAGCTCGTCCCTACCAGCCATCGGGAGTTCATCTGCTTCAAATCGCCGATCACGGCCAGTGTACCGGCGCCTCTCTTAGGCACCCCGTTTTCACCCCTCAAGACGTTAGGGTTATGTTGAGTCCCATGCCATGCCACATAGCCAACGCCGCCACCCAGGAATATCTTTGTACCTATACCAATAGTCTTGTAGTATGGGTCATTCATCAAGGGAGAGAGCTGCCCTGCTGAGGAGAAGTTGGCATTGCCCAAACGCGGCTTCAAAACTCCCATGTAAGTATACAAGGTGCGGTCGCTCAGATTGACAGCCACATTGTAGTTCTGATAGGCATTTCTGATGTTGAACAGGGTGGCTTCATTGATGATTTTGATGTTGATCCAGGTTTCGATCTTTTTACGCGGATAGCAGTCAGTGCCATAGGCTACAGCCACCAGTAAGATATCCTTGCCAGCTACCAGGTCCTCGATAACATGCCCTCCACCATACTTGAAATCTCCCGGGTAGTTGCGATTTCTGGGGTCATCGTCGGGCGTGGCGGTTGCACCGATAAACAGGTCAACTGCTGCCAGGCCGGTATAGGCTGGCACGTCATTGAGGTAGACTCTGCCACCACCAAACTTTATTCTAGGTTTGGAGTGCCCTGTATTTAAAAAGGCACCAGACGAGCACATTGGGCCGAAAGTGCCAGTGGTCACCACGTCGATCTCCTTGGCTGCTCTGGCTACCCCTTTTTTCTCAACAACACCAATGACCTCTTCCGCCGTGACCACCACCGCCTGCCCTTTGGCAATCTTTTCATTTATTTCCTCAATAGTCTTAGTCATTTACATTTCTCCCGTCTGATGACACCTATCTCCCCGAGATGGACCTTTTGTAAGGCTCCAAAACCATGCCTCTTAATGGGAATATTATAGCCCATCTTTGTTCTTAATGCATTTCATCAGCAAGATGGAATTTGACTAACGACTGGCCAGTAGGCACAGGTTGAGCTTGTTTCATTAGTCTGGCATACCTCGTTGTGATATACTACCCAATACTTGTTCTTTGATAGTATGTTGCCCAGACTTTAGAATAAGGTAAGTTATGTATCAAAAGACTACTCTGGATAATGGTTTGCGTCTGGTCACCAGCCAGGTGTCCACCAGCCGTTCGGTGTGCTTGGCCTTCTTCCTGGGCGTTGGCTCTCGTTATGAGCAAGCCCCGGAGGCGGGCATTTCCCATTTTGTGGAGCATCTGTGTTTTAAAGGCACCAAGCGCCGCCCAAGCTCCCAGGAGGTATGCCTGGCCATCGAGGGAGTTGGGGGGATGCTTAACGGTGGCACAGATAAAGAGGCGACTGTTTACTGGTGCAAGGTGGCTCGCCCTTATTTCTCCCTGGCCCTGGATGTGCTGGTAGATATGCTGCGCTGCTCCCTTTTTAACATCCAGGATGTGGAGAAGGAGCGGGGGATAATTATGGAGGAGGTCGCCCTCAGCCGGGATACGCCCAGCCAGCTTGTTGATTTACTCATAGACGAGGTGCTCTGGCCGGACCAGCCCCTGGGACGGGATGTTGCTGGAACCAGGGAGACAATAACTGGCCTGGAGCACCAGCGATTGCTGGATCACTGGGCAAATTACTATGTGCCGGGGAACACCGTGGTTACTGTGGCCGGAGACCTAGAGCATCAGGAGGTGCTGACTCAGGTGGTTCAGGCTTTGGGCGACTGGTCGGGTCGCCAGAAGCACCCCTGGTTTCCCGCTAATAACGATCAGAACAGCCCCAGACTGCGAATAGAAGCCAAGGATATTGAACAGATCCACCTATGCCTGGCTCTGAGGGGCTTGCCTGCTAATCACCCTGACCGTTTCGCACTGGATTTGCTCAATGTGATTCTGGGCGAGGGCATGACCAGCCGCCTTTTTCTGGAGGTGAGGGAAAGACTGGGTTTGGCGTACGAGGTGCACAGCTCTAACAACCACTTCTCTGATGCAGGCTCAATGACCATATATGCCGGGGTGGAACCAGGCCGTCTTGAGATGGCTCTTGGCGCTATTATTGGGGAGTTGGCTCGTCTGCGTCAAGACATCCCTCAGGCGGAGATAGTCAAGGCCAAGGAATTCAGCAAGGGACGGCTGCTGCTGCGCATGGAGGACACCCGTAGCGTGGCTGGCTGGTTAGGTGGCCAGGAGTTGCTGCTGGAACGCATCCTGACTGTGGACGAGGTGCTGGCCAAGATTGATGCCGTTAGCCCAGATGATCTGAAACAGATGGCCCAGCAGTTGATCATCGGCAACAAGCTAAATCTGGCCATGGTGGGCCCTGTTCGTCAGGGAGAAGAGCATCTGGAAAGTTTGCTGAGGTTATAGTTGGTCTATTTTGTGGGGTTTATGCTTTTACCCTTGAACCCAGAATGAAGACGACACCCGCCAGGGCTGCCACACAAAATACCGAAGCGTGGAACGTGCCAGTGACGTCGATCAGAAAGCCAAAGAGAACAGGCATCACTAGCGGTCCGATATTGCCAAGCGAGGAAATGAGGCCAACAACGCTCCCAACAGAGGCAGCTAATCGCTCATGCCCCGCCGGTACTGCAAGGCTGATGGTCAGCACGCCAATAGTGGTGAACCCAGCTAAGAAAAGACATGGGAGCAGGAGAGGCAAAGGAGCGTAGTTTATTCCCACGATCGATATACCTGCGACCACTCCCAGCATGGCTATCAGCGTCTTTCTATCTTGGAATCGGTCCGATGCCAAGCCAATCGTCGGCCCTGCCAGAAAGAATCCCAGGGGGAGTAAAGACGCAGTGGCGGCATTAATCTCTTTCATCTCCAGAACGTTCGGCATCCACGTAGCGAGGGTATCATAACTCCCCATCGCCGCCATCATAAAGAAGAACAATACCCAGACATACCTGTCCTTTAGAATTTCTCCGAAGTTCATGGTCTGTCTCTTTGACGAGCCTTTCACCATGCTTTTGGCAAAACACCACCAGAGCACACACAGAATTGCGGCGAACGCACCATACAGTAGTAAAACATGCTGCCAGTACATTCTCTCAAGCAAGACAGGCGTAATGCCAAGAGCAGTAGCATTACCAGCAGCGAAACCTGCAACATAGATACCAGTAGAGAGACCAGGTGTCTTCGGTGACCACTCCGTCACTAGTAGAGATAGACAGGGTAACAAAGCAGCCAGACCTAGCCCGAGGAAAAACTGGGTAAGCAACATGGTTGGGTAGCTAGATGAGAATCCCCTCAGTACAGCGGCAAGCGCAGATACAAGTAATGCTATCCTGAGGGCACTCACGTAGCCTATTTTATCTCCTATTAACCCCCACGGTATCCTGAATATGACCAGACTGATCATGGCAGCCGCGAAGACAATGCCGAACTGAGTGTGGGATAGTTCCATTTCTTCCATGACAACCGTGGCCATCGGTGCGGTAGCGAACAACAGTAGGTGTAATAAGAAGGCAATGGCAAATGAGAATGCGAGCATTACCAGTGCCGCACTAGGGGCTCTTGGCCTTTCGGCTTGCTGTATCATAATGTAGCTCACATTTTAGAACATTCCTGTGATATCTTCCAGTCAAAAGGCTTGATCCTAGAGTGTTCGGTCTGGGCTTCCGAGTTTGGCGCTAACATACAATTCGAACTGCAATGCCAGCTTTGCAAAGGATCTGACACTTGTGTAATGCAGTTCAGCTATTAACGTGAGGCACTGTACTATGCACCATCTTGCGGAGGTTACACGGAAGTAGAGAAAAAGGCGGGGTATCACAGGTGTAAAAGCGCCTCTAAACGCCACCTTCAGTGATGGTTGACTCTGTCACACCAAAGACTTAAAATAAAGACTTACATTGATTACTGCAATAAAGGCTTTGAGATGAGTACAAAGGGACGCATTGAAATCGACCGGGAGTTTTGCAAGGGATGTGAAATTTGCATCTCGTTCTGCCCTAAGAATTTAATTGCACCGTCCGATAAGTTAAATGCCAGTGGCTACCAGCCGGCTTCATTCAATGACAATGGTGAGTGTACAGGATGTGCCATCTGTGCAGTAGTTTGTCCAGAAGTCGCAATAGAGGTCTATCGTGGCTAAGGTTCTCATGGATGGGAATAGCGCAATAGGTGAAGCAGCCGTCAGGGCTGGCTGCCAGTGCTATTTCGGTTACCCCATTACCCCCCAGAATGAACTGACTGAGTATATGGCTATCCATTTGAGCAGGAAGAAAGGATGTTCTTTTATTCAGGCAGAGAGTGAGCTTGCGGCCATAAGTATGGTACATGGAGCTAGCTTGGCTGGGGTCAGAGCCATGACCTCCTCCTCAAGCCCTGGAATCAGCCTCATGCAGGAAGGAATCTCCTATTTGGCAGCTTGTGGACTACCAGCAGTCATTGTCAATATGTCCAGAGGCGGTCCGGGACTGGGAAGCATATCTGCCGCCCAGTCAGATTATTTTCAGTCTACCAGAGGTGGAGGACATGGAGATTATCGGACCATAGTTTTAGGGCCGTCATCAGTACAGGAGTTGGCAGATCTAACCCACCGCGCCTTTGATCTCGCTGACAAGTATCAGATTCCCGTGATTATTCTGGGAGATGGCATGCTGGGACAGATGAAGGAGCCGGTGGAATTCAAACACGAAGCTCCTGAAGAGTTGCCAGTTAGAAGCCTTGCATTAAGAGGAGCCAAAGGAAGACCAAGCCGATTTATCAAAACACTTTCTTCACAGCCGATTGATCTGGAAGAAATTAACTGGAGTTTGTTCAGAAGATACCAGTTGATTAAGAAAGAGGAAACCACTTACGATACCTTTATGGTTGACGATGCCAAGTTGATAGTTGTTGCTTTCGGGATCGCAGCGCGGATTGCCAAGGGTGCGGTCAAGAATGCACAAGCAAACGGTCTGAAGGTGGGGATGTTAAGGCCAACCACTCTATGGCCTTTCCCTTCAGAAAAAGTTAAAGAACTGGTAAAACAAACAAAACATTTTCTTGTTTTCGAAATGAGTATGGGACAGATGGTAGAGGATGTGCAACTGGCACTGGAAGGCAAGGGGGAGGTATCCTTCTACGGCAGACCTGGAGGTGTAATTCCCACTCCTAGCGAGGTGTTTCGAGTAATCTCCCGCCTCTGTTATCAGAAAGGTCTAAAGTAAGGAGATGAGGAAGATATATACCAGACCAAGGTCATTAAAGAGGGTTTCTTTCCATTATTGTCCGGGATGTGGACATTCTATCATCCACCGGCTTATGACTGAGGTGATCGATGAGATGAATCTTCAGGATAAAGCCATTGGCATCCCCCCTGCCGGATGCGCTGTCTTCGCTTACTACTATTTTGATGTAGATATGGCAGAATGTGCCCATGGCAGAGGGGCAGCGGTGGCTACCGGCCTAAAAAGGGCATACCCCGAGGCGATTGTATTCACTTATCAAGGGGATGGTGATCTTGCTGCGATCGGCACTGCCGAGACCATACATGCTGCCAATAGGGGAGAACGAATAACCACCATTTTTGTCAATAACGCTGTATATGGGATGACCGGGGGCCAGATGGCTCCCACTACCCTACTAGATCAGAAGACCACCACCACTCCTTATGGGCGCGATGTAAAGCTCGAGGGAGGTCCTCTCAAGATCAGCGAGATGCTGGCACTAACCAAAGGTGCAGTATATATCGAGCGGACCGCAGTCAATTCTCCGGCCAATATTCGGAAGACAAAAAAGGCCATCCGCAAGGCATTCCAAACGCAAATTGATGATCTTGGTTTTTCACTGGTGGAGATACTATCCCCCTGCCCCGTCAATTGGAAGATGACCCCTTTAGAATCGTGGCAGTGGATCGACCAGGAAATGATTAAGGAGTTCCCCTTGGGTGTAATAAAGGATGTGACCGGGGAAAAAGATGCTGATTAAGACAGTCTTTGCAGGTTTCGGAGGCCAGGGTGTTCTATCCATGGGTCTCAATCTGGCCCAGGCAGCAATGATGGAGGGGAAGAACGTAACCTATTTGCCTGCATATGGAGTCGAGGTTCGTGGCGGTACTGCCAATTGCACAGTGGCCATATCCGATGAAGAGATTGCCTCTCCGGTTGCTTCTGCACCGGAGTTTCTTGTAGCTATGAATCAACCCTCTGTGTTCAGGTTTCAAAATCAGGTTGAATCGGGAGGTGTACTCCTCATCAATTCTACCCTCATAGAAGTTGAAATATCAAGGGGCGATATAGAGGTTATCAGGGTTCCGGCAGGTGATATTGCTGAAAAGCTGGGAAGTCCGAAATCAGCCAATATGGTTATGCTCGGAGCATTCATTAAGAAAAGCAATATTGTTTCTATTTCTACTGTGATCGAAGAATTAAAGAACACTCTGAAGAGCAAAGAGAGCTTGATTGCCATTAACGAAAAGGCCTTAATGGCAGGATATGATCTGTTCTAATCCGAGCGAGGGAGTAGCCTATGTGCGTCAAACAGATTTCAGTTAGTCTGGAAAATGTGCCGGGGATGTTTCTGCGTGTGAGCGAATGTCTGGGAGATGAAGGGATAAATATAAGGGGCCTTTCGGTAGCCGATACCTCTGACACTAGCACCGTGAGATTTGTGGCAGATTCCCCAGATAAAGCTGCCAATGTCTTGAGAAGTCGTGGTTATCTAGTAAGAGAGACTGATGTGATAGCGGTGGAGGTGCCTGACCATCCTGGCGGACTTCAGGCTATTCTCAAGCCTCTGAAGGCTGCCAATATCAACGTCCTCTATCTGTATCCCTATCTGGGAAAAGGAGAAAGCGGGCAGCCCATAGTGATTGTGGGCGTTAACAATACTGAAGAAGCAGTCAAGGCCTTGCAAAAGAACTGGGTCAGAACATTCGGCGAAGAGATTTACGCTCTGTAATGCTGAGCTGCCATAACATTTGGACTACTGCCTGGCTGCACAAGTCAGCGCAACAGTGGACTTATACCTCCCCCCCTAATCCACTCTCCTGCATGAGAGGTGGTTGAAAGGGAATCTGGGGGATACCCCCATCCACCTATGGCGGACCACCAGAGAGGCTCAGCCTCTCTGGACTCTCCGCATTCTGCAACTAAGCATTAGCTGTGACCTTTGTAGCTTGACAGCACGCCTGGCTGAAACTAAACTTAAGTGTATATTTGGAGGCCTATGAGCATCCACATCGGCATGAACCCTATTCTGATCACCATGGGCTCCGTCGAGGTGCGTTGGTATGGCGTAATGGTATCCCTGGCCATACTCACTGTGGTGATCTGGACATATTTAAGCGCCAAGAAAGCAGGTATTCCCGGGGACATTGTCTACACCAGCGCTCTATGGGCTATTCCTTTTGGCCTGGTTATCTCCCGTCTGGTCGAGGTGGTGGACAGACTGGATTTCTACACAAACAACCCAGGCGAGATTTTTAGATTTTCTGGCCTTACTATCTATGGTGGAATACTGGGTGCTATGCTGGGAGTGTGGATATATACCCGCATTAAAGGTCAGCCTTTTGGACAACTGGCAGATGTAGCAGCGCCAGGAATAATCCTGGGACAAGCGGTGGGGCGCATCGG
>Ga0209777_10007549_pt1 | contig 12048 bp, 6 predicted proteins | sample FrelakmetHBP12HB_FD_187147 | JGI IMG/M metagenome (GOLD analysis project Ga0209777, IMG submission 187147) | Freshwater lake sediment microbial communities from the University of Notre Dame, USA, for methane emissions studies -HBP12 HB (SPAdes)... | ecosystem: Environmental > Aquatic >... | reverse complement strand
TATTCGTTCCGGTCAATTGCTCGCAGTACCCACCGCACGGTGTCTGCATCAAAGTTCTTCGCAATAATATCCCGCTCGGAACAGCGCTCGTTCAAATAGAGGTTCACTATCCGGTCAAGGATTTCATAGGGCGGCAGCGTGTCCTGGTCGCACTGATCAGGCCGCAGCTCTGCTGAAGGGGGTTTTGCAATGCTTGCCTGCGGGATGACCTCTCCCCCGCGATTGATGAACTGTGCCAGAGCATAGACCATGGTTTTTGGCAGGTCAGAAATTACGCAGAGGCCGCCGCTCATGTCACCGTAGAGGGTACAATAACCGACCGCCAGCTCGCTTTTATTGCCGGTCGAGAGCAGCAGGTAGCCAAATTTGTTGGAGAGCGCCATCAGCAGGTTGCCGCGAATCCGTGCCTGAATATTTTCTTCGGTTACATCCGGCTGTTTCCCGGCAAAGTGCTCATGCAGGGTATCAAGATAGGCGGCGTATACTTGAGAGATGGGAATGACCTTGAAATTGATCCCCAGGTTGTGAGCAAGGATGCGCGAGTCCTCCACGCTGCCCGTGGAAGAATAGACCGAGGGCATGGTAACGCCGAGAATATTTTCGCTGCCGATGGCTGCAGCAGCCAGGCAGGCGGTCACCGCCGAATCAATCCCGCCGGAAAGGCCCAGCAGTGCTTTGGAGAACCCGCATTTGCGCAGGTAATCGCGAAGACCCAGGATGAGCCCCTTAGAGACGGTCTCAATGCTCTCCTCGGGCACATAGGGGACTGCAGAGGCGGCGTTTTCGGTATCAATAATCAGCACCTTTTCTTCAAAGGACGGCAGGATGGCGGCGAGCTTTCCGGTGTTGCCGATAACCATGCTTCTGCCGTCAAAGATAAGCTCATCATTGCCGCCGACAAGATTTACAAAAACAAACGGGGTGTGATGCCTGGCTGCATGGCTGGTGATGAGCGTGTGCCGGAGCTTTTCTTTCCCCACATAAAAGGGCGATGCAGAGAGGTTTATGAAAAGGGTCGCGCCCTTTTCGGCCAGTATCTCCAGGGGGTCACAGGAATACGTTTGCGGCGGCAGCACCTCAGGAACATTCCAGGCATCTTCACAGATGGAGATGCCGAGAATTTCATCCTTGAAGGCGCAGACGGAAATATCCTCGCCTGGGTCAAAGTAGCGGGTTTCATAGAACACGTCGTAGGCAGGAAGCAGTGATTTGCACTGCCTGAAGACAAGACGGCCTTCATACACGAGAAGCGCGGCGTTATAAAGGCCGCGGCCGGTTTTTTTCCCGGTGGGGATGACGCTGCCGCAGAGGATTCCCGTACCCGGAAATCTCTGGGAAAAGGCAAGGAGTCTGTTGATGCCGGCCTGAAGCTTTTCCATGAAGGCCGGCTGCTCCAGCAGATCAGTCGGGGGGTAGCCGGAGAGGAACAGCTCGGGGAATACCACCAGGTCGGGTCTGCCCGGAACTGCTGCAGACAGCGCCTGTTCAATCTTTGCCAGATTTCCGTCTATGTCGCCGATGGTTGAATTGAGCTGGGCAATCCCGATTTTCATGGGTTAACACTTTGCGGTATATCGCTGCCTGCATAAGAAACTGGTACCAACAGAATTAACTAATATTATATAACGCAATCCTTTGTCCAGTCATTAATGTTCTTAACAGTATTTTACCGTACAATTTTCAGAGTGCATAAATGTGTTGGTAATGTAAATGGAAGTACGCGGGCAAGGATGATAGCCGAAGCCTGGACTTTATTGAGTGGTTAAAAATGCCAGGATTGCAGAAGTAATAAGCACTTTGAAAGATTCAAGCATTTGGCACGAAAGCTATAATACTTCTTGAACTGGGGCATAATAATTTATATAGAGAAGAAACAACAAGATTATAAAGAGGCAACAAAACGCTTGACTGTGCTGTGAAGTGACGAACCATTGAACAATCCTTCGTCACCGGACAACAAACAGAGGAGGAGAGTATGAAACCAAGAAGCAAACTACTCTACTACGGCTTGTTAGGGTTGACAGGTGTGATGGCGTTCACGGGCGCTGTAAGCGCGGGGGAGCAACCCATCGCGCCCTCGACCGCTGCCCAACCGTTCAAGGGCGTCATCAAGACCGATGTGCGCGATTCCGTTCCGGACTGGGGGCCGTTCATACCCAAGAAGGCCCCGGCTGGCTCGCCGAACATTCTCATCGTGCTCTACGATGACACCGGCCAGGCCATGTGGTCAACCTACGGCGGCAGGGTCAACATGCCGACGCTCGACAAGCTCGCAGCCAACGGCCTTACCTACACGCAATGGCATACCTGTGCCCTGTGTTCGCCTACCCGCGCAACGATCCTGACCGGACGCAACCATCACCTCAGCGCCACTGCCAACATCGCCGAAGGAGCACAAGGATTTCCCGGAGCCAGTGGCCGCATCCCGGAACAGTGCGCCACGCTCCCGCAGATCCTCCAGGATAACGGCTGGAGCACCTTCTGGGTGGGTAAGAACCACAACGTCCCCGTTCAGGATATCGCCTCCGGAGCGACCCGCAAGCAGTGGCCGCTCCAGATGGGTTTCGATCGCTTCTATGGCTTCCTCGGCGGTGAGTCCAGCCAGTGGTACCCCGATCTGGTCGAGGACAACCGGTTCATTGAACAGCCGTACGGACCCGAACAGGGCTATCATCTCTCCAAGGACCTGACCGACCAGGCCATCGCCATGATCCGCGACCAGAAGGCCAGCAATCCCTCCAAGCCCTGGTTCATGTGGTTCTGCCCCGGCGCCAACCACGCCCCGCACCAGGCACCGAAAGAATACATCGACAAGTACAAGGGCAAGTTCGATGACGGCTACGACGCCTACCGCACGTGGGTCCTGCCGCGTATGATCGCCAGGGGCGTCATCCTCAAGGGCACAGAGCTGACCCCGTTCAATCCCCTGCCCCCCAATATCGCGAATCCGGCGGATTATGTACGTCCCTGGGATTCGCTCAAGCCGGAAGAGAAGAAACTGTTCTCGCGCATGGCCGAGGTCTATGCCGGGTTCTCGGAGTACACGGATGCCCAGGTCGGCCGCATTATCGACTACCTCAAGAACACGGGCCAGCTCGACAACACGATCATTTTCTACGCAGCAGACAATGGTGCGTCGGGAGAGGGCACGCCCAACGGCTCGGTCAACGAGAACAAGTTCTTCAACGGCTACCCAGACGATCTGGCCGAGAACATGAAGTTGATAGACAAGCTGGGCGGACCGGACACGTACGAGCACATCCCGACCGGATGGGCCGCCGCATTTTCGACCCCGTTCAAGATGTTCAAGCGCTACTCCGAATATGCCGGCGGCACCTGCGACCCCCTCGTCATAGCATGGCCGAAGGGCATAAAGGCGCGCGGCGAGGTGCGCAACCAGTACCACCACTCCGTGGATCTCGTGCCGACCATCCTGGACATTTGCGGCATAGAGATGCCAAAGGTGTATAAGGGCGTCGAGCAGTACCCGCTCTCCGGCGTCTCCATGCGCTACACCTTCGACGCTACGCCCGATACCCCGACACAAAAGCACCGCCAGTATTACGCCATGCTCGGCACCCGCGCCATGTGGGAGGACGGCTGGAAGGCTGTTGCCCTCCACGCCCCAATTACTGGCAAGGGCCACTTCGACCAGGACGCATGGGAGCTCTACCACGTGGATAAAGACCGCGCCGAGTCCAAGGACCTAGCTAAGGATTATCCCGAGAAGCTTCAGGCCCTCATAAAGGCCTGGTTTGATGAGGCGGAGAAAAACAAGGTGCTCCCCCTCGATGACCGCTCGGTTCTAGAGCAGAGCTTGCTTGAGCGTCCCTCTGAAGAAGGTCCCCGTGAGCGCTATCTGTACTACCCGGATACTGCGGTGGTACCGGAGGTCGTTGCCGCCAGTGTCGTCGGCCGCTCCTACAAGATCCTCGCCGATGTAGAGATCACCGACCCGAACTGCGCCGGCGTCATTTTCGCCCACGGTTCGCGCTTCGGTGGCCATACCCTGTTCATCAAGGACAAGAAGCTCCATTACGTGTATAATTTCCTCGGCATCAAACCGGAGCAGGAGTTCGTCTCGCCCCCGCTCAAACCCGGCAAGTACACGCTGGGCATGGAATTCGTCAAGGAGAAGATGGGGCCACATCACGAATCCCTGGGCGTGACCAAGCTCTATGTCAACGACACGGTGGTGGCACAGGGGCCGATGAAAACCCAGCCCGGCAAATTTACGCTTTCGGGTGACGGGCTGTGCGTTGGATACGACAGCGGCGATGCAGTCAGCAGCCAGTATAAAGCGCCGGGCAAGTTCCACGGCGGCAGGATCATAGGCGTCGGAGTCACCACCGAAAAGACTGGGTATCTCAATCTCGAGCTGGAAGCACAGCGGGCGTTCAGCAGGGACTAGACCCGTGCTGCCGGAGGTGTTGACTGGAGGTCAGGCGGTAAGATTGACAGCATGAGCAAGTTCGGAACCGCAGAAGAAACTTTTAAATTCTGGGCGTGGCGTCTGCGCACCATGCTGGATGGGGCGCATGAAAAATAAAATTTGCAGAAGCAATTAACAAAAAAGACGCACTTAGAAACGGCAGAGTCGGCAATGGCTCCGTCGTTTCTGCTTCAGCTTAACAGATGTATCTGTGACTTTTGTAACGGTGCAGACTACGTGCCACTTGGAGTAGTCATTCAACGCAACTCACTGCAGACTATAACATGAATGCATTCTTAATATAGTATGCAATAGCTTGGGCAGAAGAGTTTCTGCAGGTTATAGAAGCCGTATCTTGCACTTTCTTGAAAAGGGGAAAATGCCAGGATTGCAGAAGTAGTATGCAATATTCCGGATTGCTGGTCTGATACATAAGCTGCATTTTTTGTTTCTAATACCTACCACGATAAGTTGTAGTTCTTCGCATCTATAAAAGATCACCAATACCCTGTGTTTACCACTTAGAACTATTTTATAAGTAATAAAGTATTTAATTGACATACTTTATTCCTATGCATAAGAGTAATTTCAGGGAGGATAAATATGTTGTAACAAAGTAGTAAAACTATTTCCATATACAACAATATGATAGACCAGAAGATCGCAGAAATTAAGCAGAGGTGCAATGAGCAGTGAGTGCGCACTGCAGATGATACTATGAAAATAAATTATTTTAAAAAAGAAGAAAAGGAGGTCACCATAACAAAAGGATTAACTCTATTAGCAATTATCGCCGCGCTGGTGATCACCGGACGCGCCACCCATGCAGCTGACTGACAGCGATGCGCCAAAAAACGCTCAGCCAGCCACGCAGAAAGCAAACGCCGCCGTGCTGAAGGAGCTTAATTTTGCCGACAGGGAAGATTTTGAGGACGCCCAGCGCGGCCTGATTGCCGCCCTGCCCAAGAGCGTCATCAAGGCCGTCGATGGGCATCGGCCCGGTGTTGTCCTATGCAACCAACGTCTGGAAGAAAGACGTCGCGGCGGAAGTCAAATGGTCTCCGGAGCTCGATGTGAGTAATCGCACGAAAGGAAACTACATCTGGTTCAAATTGGAAGTACAATTTTAGTGAAGAAAGAACTGTCTAAAAAAAGTATGACTCGGCGTCACCGGGGTCATCCACCTGACCGGAGCTGGGGACGTAACCACATCCATTCTTTTCATTCATTTGAATTCATTTTAAACTGGAATTACTTAACCTTGAACTGAGGTGAGCTGCCATGAGGAATAGCACGATCAAATCCGTTATCGTCTTTCTTGTGTTCTGCTTTATTTTCTTGGTCCCCTTTACGGTGCATGCAGCAATGGACCGCAGCAGTCCGCAGCAGATCAGTCCTGCCGAAGCCAGCGCCATTGCAGCTCAGGCGTATCTCTACGGCTACCCGCTGGTGATGAGTTACAAGGCGATATACATGTACGCCGTCTGGAAGGAATCGCCGGAGTTCAAGGCGCCCTTTAACGAGATCAAAAACGTGTCGCGGATATCAACCCCGGAGGACAAGGCTTTTGTGGCGCCCAATGCCGATACGCCATACTCCTGGGCATTCCTGGACCTGAGGACAGAGCCGATAGTGCTCACCATTCCGAAAATCGAGCGGAAGCGCTACTATTCGGTTCAGCTGATTGACGTCTACACGCACAATTTTGCCTACATAGGCCCCCGGGCCACGGGAAACAAGCCGGGCAATTATCTGATTGCCGACCCCGACTGGAACGGCAAAAAGCCCAAAGGCATATCACGCATCATAAGGTGTGAAACCCGGCTCGCTATTGCCCTTTACCGGACCCAGCTCTTCGAACCCGGTGACCTGGAGAACGTCAAAAAAATCCAGGCGCAGTATAAAGTCCGGCCTCTTTCCCGGTTCCTCGGGGTTGCTTCTCCCCCTCCCGCACCCGCTCTTTCCTTCCCGGCCTGGGATGAAAAGAAGGCCCAGGGGCCAGGCTTTTTCGAATACCTCGATTTCATGCTGCGCCTGTGCCCCGCGCATCCGTCAGAGCGGAAACTCCGGGAGAATTTCACTTTAATCAATGTGGGCGGCGGTCCGTCTTTTGAGATCTCAAAACTCTCGCCGGAGATGATACAGGCCTTGTCCGCGGGCCTGGAGGACATGCGCTCGGCGGTATTGAAGGTTACCGAATCCGAAAAACCCTTTGTGGATTTAGTGATGGCGTCCATGGAACTCTTCGGCTCGCGCGAGCAGCTGGAAGCGATCGGGAAACGCTTGAACCTGAAGGATTTCTATCTCCAGCGTTACCGCGGGGCTTTTTTCGGCATTTACGGCAATCCGGGCGAGGAGGCAGTCTATCCCGTTTACATGTTTGACTCCGAAGGCAAAAAGCCGGAAGGCTCCCACAAATACCGGCTGCGCCTGCCCGCAGGGAAGCACCTGCCGGCCAGGGCTTTCTGGTCGATCACAATGTATGACGGCACTAGTCTTCTCCTGGTTGCCAACCCGATCAACCGCTATCTCATCAATTCACCCATGCTCCCGCAAATGAAGCTCGATGCAGACGGCGGATTGACCATCTATGTCCAGCGTGATTCGCCCGGCAAGGACAAGGAGCCCAACTGGCTGTGCCAGCGCCTGCCGGTCCTTTCGAATTGATCATGCGGCTTTATCTGCCGGATGCGGAGGTGCGGGAGCACAGGTGGAAAATGCCGCCGCTGGAAAGAGTTGATTAGAGTAATCAGCTCGCAACACCGCAAAACGTTAATCTGAAATGCCCGACATGAATAGAACAGGAGGTATGAAAATGAATTCTCGAATGACAAGTGCCGTACCTAAATTGCTCCAGTTGTTTCTCGTGATGTACCTTGCTCTTGTTTCATTCGTGCCGGCTTCGTTCGGAGCCGGGGAACCCGCGCCCGCCGAGGCCCGCGCCATAGCCAAAGAGGCTGATATTTACGGCTATCCCCTCGTGGACAATTACCGCATATTGTATTTTTTCACTCTTGACAAAAGCAGTCCCGCATTTAAGGCGCCCCCCAACGAATTTATCAACGAAACCCGCCTGTATACCCCTGAAGACAGGGTCATTCTTTGCCCAAATTCAGACACCCTGTATTCGGGAGCGAGTTTCGACCTGCGCACCGAGCCGTATGTTATCACCCTGCCGAAAATCGAGAAAAACCGCTATTACTCGGTCCAGTTGGTTGACCTGTACACGTTCAATTTTGACTACCTGGGCAGCCGCACGACCGGCAACGGCGGCGGACGGTTTCTCATTGCCGGCCCCGGCTGGAAAGGCACAAAACCCAGGGGCATTAAAAAAGTGATCAGCTCCGAAACGGAAATAGTCATTGCGGCCGTCAGGACCCAGCTCTTCGGCCCCGGCGACATGGAGAATGTCAAAAAGGTGCAGGCTGGATACAAAATCCAGCCGTTGTCTGCCTACCTCAAAAAGAAAGCGCCCCCAGCCGCTCCCGAGGTCAAGTGGCTAAAGCCGGTATCTGCCCCGGAGCAGCGCACATCGCTCGAGTTCTTCAATGAATTGCGCTTCGTGCTCGAATTCTGCCCGGTCCATCCCAGCGAAAAGGATTTGCGGGCCAGGTTTGCCAAGATCGGGATCGTGCCCGGGAAACCCTTCGATACGGCTTCGCTTGCTCCAGAAATGAAGGAGGCGCTGCAGGCCGGCATGGCTGACGGGCAGAAGGCAATCGACGAGCGGCGCGAGGCGGCGCACGGCAAGACCCCGGACATGTTCGGGACCCGCGAGTTTTTAAAAAACGATTTCCTGGCGAGGGCCGCCGGCGCGCAGATCGGCATTCTTGCCAACTCCCAGGAAGAGGCCATTTATATATCTTATGAAAAGGATTCCGCGGGACAGGGGCTCAGCGGCAAAAATAATTACAGGATCCGCTTTGCGCCCGGCAAGCTGCCCCCGGCCCGCGCTTTCTGGTCTCTTACCATGTACGATTTGCCCGGCCAGTTCCTGGTCGCCAACCCGCTCAACTGTTACCTGATAAACTCGCCCATGCTGCCCAATCTTAAAAAAGATGTCGATGGCGGATTCACGTTTTTTATTCAACACGAATCGCCTGACAAAAGCAAACAATCCAATTGGTTACCTGCACCGGACGGTCCATTTATGATGATGCTAAGAATTTATTGGCCAAAGGAGCAGGCGATAAATGGAGGCTGGGTAACGCCAGAACTGGAAAGGGAGACGAAGAAATAGATAGCTCACTAATCTTCATGGCTGTCCACCAATATGGGGAAAGCTTAGAAAGAAGCTTTCAAATGCGCTTTACGACGAAGTTGCGCAAACGCTTGCAGCAGCCCGAATGAGAGTTGCTTCGGCCTGTTCAGCATCCGGGAGCGTGTAAATTTCATCAATGGGATTGTAGCTATGAATGCCAAGCCGGGAAAAGGAACTCAAGTAAAAATTGAAATCGCCAAAAGTTCAACTGGTAATCCACAGTGAACCGTTGGGGTCACAGATGACGAGTTGTAGGTGAAAGCAACAGATGCGACTTTTCTAAATGCTTTGACCTCTGAATAACCTCTAGAAAAAAATAATGCTCCTAAAAATGAATTCATAGCTGACAGCTTTTTAATATTTTTTGCAGCGCCATTCTTACCAACACCTGATTACATAACAAGGAGGTCACCATGAAAAAATTATTCGCACTACTGGCAATCATCGCTGCAGTGGCAGTTACCGGATGTGCCACCCAGCAGCAATTTCTCGCCAACATGCAGCCCACCGCATTGCAGACGGCTGTGGCTAAGGGCAAGTTCGAGTTGAACTGCCAGACCGCACAGCCGGTTCTTATTTCACAGGAAGTTGTCCAGCCTGCTCTGCAGGGTCCCTGGGTGCGCGGTATCCAGCGCGCTGAATACACGGTCGGTGTTGAAGGCTGTGGAAGAAGACAGACCTACATCGTTGTTTGTCCAGAAGGGGGAAGCGGCTGTTTTGCAACCGGACCCGGCAGATTCCACGACTGGCAGCGATAGGGATATCTAACAAAATAATGCACATGAAATTGTTAAAATCATAATACCCGTGGTATAACAATTGATATTTTTATGCGAATTTAGTGGAAAGGAAGGTTAATCATTGGGCTCAATGACAATTTCTTTGATCGCTTTTGTGTGCATCTTCAGCGGCGCACTGCTTGGCTTGTTCTTGCGCAGTGTTCTCCCGGAACATCATCTGAGCGATAAAACTAGGGATGCCGTGAAGGTGGGGACTGGTCTGATCGCTACGCTGACTGCTCTTGTTCTTGGCCTGCTGGTCAGTTCAGCTAAGAGTTCATTCGACCTGATGAACGCCGAGCTTACACAGGGTGGTGCACGGGTCATCTTGCTTGATCACACTTTGGCCCGCTACGGTCCAGAAACAAAGGAAGTCCGCGATCTGCTGCGCTTCAGCCTCGTCTATATGATTGATCGGATCTGGCCTGAAGATAAATCCGTGCACGCTGACTTAAAAGCCATTGAGAAAAGGTCTAGGATTGAAGAACTTCAGGATAAGCTACGGACACTCTCACCGAAGAACGACTCCCAGCGAATGTTTCAGACGCAGGCCCTCCAGATGTGCAACGATCTGGCGCAATCACGCTGGTTGGTAATCGAACAGAGGCAAGGCGCGCTTCCAACCGTATTCCTCGTGGTGCTAGTATTCTGGCTCACCATCTTCTTCATCTGCTTTGGATTGTTCTCCGAGCCCAATGCAACAGTTATTGCAGTTATACTTGTCTGCGCCCTGTCGGTGTCTGGTGCGATCTTTCTGATCTTGGAGATGAACTCTCCGTACGAGGGGATGATGAAGGTTTCCAGTGCTCCGCTACATAAGGCACTTGAACATCTCGGGCAGTAAATGGCCCTGCCTGTTTTAAAATATATTGTGGTTGTTTCGTAGCAACCAAAATGCGCGACTACTGCTATAAAGCGCCAGCCCGGTTCAACCCCCACTTTAGCAGACTACCAGATGTATCTGTGACTTTTTTAACAGTGCAGGATTCGTGTCAGCAGCAAGACTCTGTGTAGTACAATTTATATTCAAGGATTGTTTTGGTAATCTGCCATTGTTAGATAAAATAAAAAATCTTCTTCGATAATTTTATAATCAAATTCGGCCTTTTACAATTAACCGTACGGTTTTTGCGTCTGCTCCCAGTCGCGTATGATGGTGAGCACTTCGCCGGCATCCGCGGCCGCATTGAGGCTTTGAAGGAGATGGCGGCTTTGCGCTGCCCGGCTGGCAAGCGCCAGCACCTGAATCTGTTCATCAGGCTTTTTGGCCGGTGAGATGATCAGAAAGACACCGAGGATGGGTTTCTCGGTGGCGACATCCACCACTCCCTGGCCGGTCAGGCCGAGTGCCACGACCGGCGTATCCAACCCTTCTATCCGCGCGTGAGGAAACGCCACCCCTTCATTGAAAAAGGTTGAGCTCTCCTGCTCCCGCTGCCACACTGCCTGGTAAACGGTGTCTCGGTCAAGCTCGCTGTAGCCCCTGCACATACTATCCACCAGATCTCTGATAATTTCTTCCTTGAAAGCAGGCTCCTGCCATATGAGAATCCTGTCTGCTGACAGGTAATTGCTCAGCGCCGGCTGCTGCAGGGAGGCAGTGGTAGGCGGTTCTGCTACATTGGGTCGTTCTCCCGCCTCTGCAGCTTCTTTTCGCAGGGACAGCTGGCTGGTCCTGGTGTCAAGGATAACGACCGTAATGCCCCGGGCGTTCCGGATGAGCTGTTCGCCAACACTTCTTTTTCCAAAAAGCTTTTGCCACCAGGGAAGAGGGGAAGAGGCGCCGATCACCATATGCCCGACGCGGTACTCCCGGGCAAAGCGCAGCAGGGTGTCCGCGATATCCTCACCCTTATAGGTAAAGACCATAGCGCCAAGCTGCTTGGCAAGGGTCAGCGTGCCGGACAGCACGCGCTGGGTCTGGGCATCTATAGCGGTCGGCTCTTCCGAGGGGGTCTGAACATATACCGCGTACCAGTTGCGGTTCAGCTTTCCAGCCAGGCGCGATGCATAGCGCAGCAGCGCTTCGCTGTTAGGGCCCTGTGAGCTCAGGCATACCATGATCTGGTCAGGGGTAGGCGCGCTTTCCTCTTCCATTGGCTCGCGCCTGCGCAGGTCAATCTGGGAGGCGAGCTCCCGCAGGGTCAGTTCCCGCAGCTGCTCGAGATTAGACGGGATGAAGAAATTGCTGAGAGCGGTCTCGATGCGCTCCTGTGGATATATTTTCCCTTCTTCCAGACGCTTGCGCAGATCTTCGGTTGTCAAATCCACATTCACAATCTGGTCCGCTTCAGCAAGCACCGTGTCCGGCATGCGCTCGCGCACCCGGACATGAACCGATTTTTCAACCGTGTCATAGAGGCTCTCCAGGTGCTGCACATTAACGGTGGTGATGACATGAATCCCCGCGGCGAGAATGTCCTCTGCATCCTGGTAGCGTTTCGGGTTGCGGCTGCCGGGGACATTGGTGTGGGCCAGTTCATCAATGAGCGCAACCTGGGGTTTCCGGGCAATGATTGCATCAACATCCATCTCTTCAACCGTAATGCCGCGATACTCCTGCCGCAGCCGCGGGA
>Ga0209777_10007548_pt1 | contig 12048 bp, 12 predicted proteins | sample FrelakmetHBP12HB_FD_187147 | JGI IMG/M metagenome (GOLD analysis project Ga0209777, IMG submission 187147) | Freshwater lake sediment microbial communities from the University of Notre Dame, USA, for methane emissions studies -HBP12 HB (SPAdes)... | ecosystem: Environmental > Aquatic >... | reverse complement strand
ATATCCAGATAAGTAACGGTAGGCAAAGAGTAATGAACATATTACTCCCTTAATTATGTTATCATATTAGGTAACATAATTTATATTTGTAATTTATATCAGAAAAAGGAGGGATCTTAAGGGAACCTACGGTTCCCTTGAACCCCTGAGCTGAGTTCTGGTATGGTTAAACAGTTGGTCCTGACCTATATTGGTAAGATCCGGACTTATCACAGTATTAAATTGTGGTTGAGCAAACAAATCAGGATAAGGTTGTGTGTCTTGTTGGCTTCCTAGTGGAACAACCACTTTATACATATCACTATTAGATGAGGGAACATAAACGCCTTGATACGCCCCGTGTTGAAGAGCGAAATGTTGGTTACGCAATTGGTTCTCAATATCTACATTATTAAGGTAACCGGATGGAGGCGCTTTTTGTGTTCCAGGATTGAAATTGGCGGACAAATTATAGTCTAAATAAGGAACAACCGGTTCTTTGAGTGGAGTACGACGATTGATGACGGGGAAAAAAGCATATTTGGTAGGGACTGGTCTAGGATCAAAATTGGGTTGTAAAGGGCTATCCGAAAAATGGCGGCTCTGCATACGATCATTCAGTTCGTCTACTCGCTCATTCTGTCCGTAATATAAATATTGTGGTAATCCAAGAATGCTATTTTGATTTGACAATTCCATTTTACTATACAGATAAAAAAATGACATAAAAATTTCGCTAATAATCAACCAATGGTGATCACGTTCTCTACTTGCTGGTATATATTCAAAGCAAAATTCGATCCGTCGGTCTACGAAAGATGGATACATAATATGCTGTCGAATGTACATCAATACAATCTAGTGGTATATTGCGATACGGAGGGATACAAATATATCGAACCATATCTAACAAATGGTCGAATATTGGCGATTATTAAACCGTATGACAGGTTCTCTACCTACAAATACAAACAACGATGGATGAAAAATCACGAAGAAAATGTGTTGTTAAATCAGAGAACCGACTGGAGACTGAATATGCTTTGGTCAGAGAAACTGAATTTTGTGAAAGAAACGATGGACGAACATTATTTTAATAGCGAATGGTATGGGTGGTGTGATATTGGTTATTTTCGGGGGCGTCCTAACGATAGCCCGAGCAATGAATTATCCAAATGGCCATCAAATGATAAAATATCATCGCTAGATAAAAAAAAGATCTACTACGCTTGTGTAAATAACAATGTTCAGTATGTAAGCCAGCTTTGTCGCATGGTTCAGGATAAAAACTCGGCGGGGCTTCCAAGGTTTCCTATTCCTGACAATCAAGTTTCGATTGCAGGAGGATTTTTTATAGGGACCAAGGAGAACCTGGGATGGTGGCATAGTACGTATTATTCTATATTAAAAAAATATTTTGAGAATGGGCGGTTGGTCAAGGACGATCAAATCATAGTAGCGGATGGCGTCTTTTCGAATTTGGGTCGGTTTGCGATCATTAAAGAGGAGGATGCGCACTATGACAATTGGTTTTTGTTTCAAAGATTTTTATCATAGGGAACGTAAGAAATTCTTTCTACCATCATCTAGCCCCTGATTCGCGTTCAGAATTTTGGCAGCAGCGTCTTTGGCCAAATCGTTACGACCACAATTCATAGCGCTCCAAATAAAAAAATTAATGATGCTGTCAATGTCCTCTACTGGTTCCAAATAATTCGAAAAAATAGAGTAATAATCCCCTTGATATATGTTAAAAATCTCAGGATAACGATCGTAACAAAATGTCATTACTGTTTCATCCGTATGACCCACACCTTTTGTTAATTTTTCAAAGAATATAGAGAACATACTAGTGTAAAACCGGTCAACATAATCAGCTTCTACGGTAAAAGCAGTACTAGCAACACCACAAGGACCGCCTTGATCCATAAATTTGATCATATCGGAAAGTTCTTCTTTGCCGCGATAATGAATATAACAAGTGCGTACTTTGGGTTGAGGATTATCCAACATAATTTTGTAGTTCTCAGCCAAATTACGAACAATATGATTGCACCCCAAATCAACCCAGGCGTAATGTGAAGAATGAAAAAGATTCATTTTATGTACGATTGAGAGTGCCAATGGTTTGAACATTCCCATCAAAAGATAGGAAACTGTGTTGCGATTGTCAGCGGGATAACCATTTTTTTTACGATTATTATCGATGATATGCCAGCAATTTTGATAGTATTCGTATTCACTCAAATTCTTAATGACATAATGGGTCGGATATTTATTAGGATCCACCTCCCTATCACGCATTTCTTTAAGTGGTTCGTACGTAATTTCATCACAAAAAATGACCATAGGGTATTTTAATTTAATCACTTCAACACCATTTTGAATGTAAAAATCCATAGGGCGTGTACTTGGTGAACTATCTTTAAATATTTTCATATTAAAAAACATTGTTACGATAGTAATGGGAGAACTTGGTGTAGATTTATCCTCTCCATTAAAAATGAGTGAAGGTTTTACGGGCACCAAAGGTGCCGTAAAACCTAGATCATCCTTAGATGTAGTGCGCGCAGATGATCTTCGATCAGTGAAATCGACGGATGATGAATTATACTCATCATCTGATGATGTAGGTTCTCCACTTATATCTAAAAATCTGTTTCCCATAATATAATATTTTTACAATCAAAATCTTATATATGTTTTTTAATAAAAACATAAATACAATTCGTGTAATATAGAAGAGATGATTAGTATTTTAATGCCGATTTATAATGGGATCGAGTATATTAACGAGTCGGTAACATCGGTTCTCGATCAGACTTATGGTGATTGGGAGCTTATTATAGGAATCAATGGTCATCCACCGGGATCGATGGTGTATAGAGTAGCCAAAGAATATGAGTATATGGACAACCGTATTCATGTTTATGATATGCCTGAGATTCGGGGAAAATCGAATGCATTGAATGTGATGTTAGCCTATTGTGCTTACGACTGGATCAGTTTGTTAGACGTGGATGACTGCTATTTACCAACCAAGCTTGAGAAACAGGTGCCATTTATGCAATCGTATGATGTGATCGGAACCCAATGTGTATATTTTGAGAACTTAGAAGGCACAATTCCTAAGATTCCTGTGGGAGATATTAGTGAATTTGATTTTACTAGTGTGAATCCAATGATTAATAGCAGCGCGTTAATCAAGAAAGAACTGGCTATCAAGTACAAATGGAATCCAGCTTACGACGGAATTGAAGACTATGCATTTTTTTTAACTGCAAGAAATAATAACAAACGCTTTTATAATGTGGATGAAATACTGGTAAAGCATAGGATCCATCAAAATTCGGCATTTAATAGTAAAGATAATAGTGGATTGATACGACAGTTGTTGAGCGAATACTGAAATATTTCCTATTAGGTGGCGCAAAATGTATGTATTGTGTATAATGTGTTGGAACGAAGAGATCTCATTGAATACATTTGTATTTAGTTCATTTTCATTGCTTCTTATTATTTATAATAATGCGTATACTCAATATAAAATTAAAATGTTTACCCCTTTTTTTATTCTTTTTGTCTCATCATTTATCGTAATGCAATTGATAGAATTTTTTATTTGGAGAAATATGAAAAATCCATTTTATAACAATTTATTTTCTATTATTGGCTGCATCGTTCTAATTTTACAACCAGTTTTCAGTCTATTACTATTATCTGATATAACCATCAGAAATTATTTTTTGATTGCGTATAGCATACTATGTATACCTTACTCTATTTATAAATTTTCTACAAAACATATTCATTCGACAGTGAATAAAGATGGTCATATGGGATGGAATTATTTTACTAATTCTGGACCAGTTCTGCTTATTTGGTTATTCTTTTTCTTATTTTATTTTATTTACGAACAGAAATGGTATACCATAAGTTTTGCATTACTAATGTTATTGATTTCTTATTATAATTATAATAAAGACAGAACATCTTGGTCAATGTGGTGTTGGATGATAAACGGGATTATGATATACTTTGCAGGATATTTACTATTTTATCTACCTTTTGTGGAAAAGGGAATCTGTTAAAATTGATTTTTAAAATCGTATTAAAGATTATATTACATATTATACGTAACATAATTTAAGAATGGTAAAAGTTTGCCCTGATACTTATGCTGATAATGATACTTATCAGGAACATTTTGATATGTTTCCTTATCCCCTCAGTCATTTTCAAAAATATGCAATTGAAGGAATTGTTACTGGAAATCACGTTGTATTAACATGTCCCACAGGATCCGGGAAAACGCTCCCTGCAGAATTTGCTATCCAATATTTTGTAGGAAAGGGAAAAAGGGTTGTTTACTGTTCCCCCATAAAGAGCTTATCCAATCAAAAAAATTATGAATTTTCAAAAAAGTATCAGCATATTAGCTTTGGTATTTCTACAGGTGATTCTCGCTCCAACCCATTAGCAAACGTAATTATATGCACGACAGAAATATTACAAAATTATCTTTTCACAAAACAAGGGAAGGATCTTAAGGGAACCGTAGGTTCCCTTAATTTTCAAATGGAACTCGATGAAATCGGTGCAGTGATCTTTGATGAGGTTCATTATATTAATGACCAAGAGCGTGGACAAGTATGGGAAAAAACAATATTGATGCTCCCACCCCAAATCCAAATAATTGGACTCTCAGCCACCATTGATAATCCCCAAGGTTTTGCTCAGTGGATCGAAGATCGTTATACGGATATAGGTCCAGACGCGAAACAAGTGTATTTGGCATCGACCAATCACCGTATTGTTCCACTCTCTCACTACGGGTTCATCACCACGACCGAATCCATTTTCAAAGTTGTCAAGGACAAGGACACGCAAAAACAGATCCGCGATAACACCAATACCCTGATTCCATTGCAAGACGCTAAAAACAAATTCAATGAGGCCGGCTACCTTACTATCAAAAAATATACGAAAATGCTAGAGGATAATCGGGTCTTTATCAATCGGAAACATACGATGAACCAACTGCTGATGTTTTTAAGAGATCGCGATATGCTTCCTGCTATTGCTTTTGTATTTTCGCGTAAAAATGTCGAATTAATTGCCAGCGAAATTACTGTGCCACTTTTAGAAGATGACAGTAAGATCCCTTATACCACCGCAAGAGAATGTGAACAAATTATACGTAAGTTCTCGAATTACCAAGAATATTTACAATTACCCGAATATATTACTCTTGTTAAGTTGTTAGAAAAGGGCATTGGTATTCATCATAGTGGTATGTTGCCTTGTCTCAAAGAGTTGGTAGAACTGTTCATTTCAAAGAAAAAAATAAAGATCTTGTTTGCTACCGAATCGTTTGCTATCGGCTTAGATTGTCCTATCCGTACGGCGATCTTTACGAGTCTCACGAAATTCGATGGACAATATGATCGATATTTGTTAGCACACGAGTATACGCAAGCCGCCGGTAGAGCAGGCCGTAGAAATATCGATACTGTCGGTCACGTTGTCCACTGCAATAACCTGTTCAAAGTTCCAACAATGAACGAATATAAAACGATTTTGGGCGGAGTCCCCCAGACTCTCATCTCAAAATTCTATATTTCGTACGGACTCATCCTCAATCTATTGAAAAATGGTCCCATCACTGTGGACAAAATCTACGAATTTTGCGAGAAAAGTATGATCAAGGGAGAACTAAATAAGGCGAGCTATGGTCACAAAATAAAAATCGCGGAATTAGAAACAATGATTGATAAAAAACAGCAAGCATTGTTATTAGGTCCAGAAACGGAGCTCGTAAGAGCGGAGTTTATGGAACATACGGTGAATAACGAAGTTCTGAGCCGTATAAATAAAACCCCAACTGATATTTGCAGGCAATATTTAGAATTAGAAGAAACATTAAAGACCAGTGTCAACAAAAAACGCAAAGAATGCGAGCGAGAAATTTCCTACTTGAAAGATAAATACAAGAATCTGATGCAAGATATTAATTCTGTAAAATTGCTCGATGCGATGATCTCGGATTTGCACGCGGAACAACAAGGGTTGGATGCGAACAATGCGTTTATTAAGACAAAAGTCGACGGGATTTGTAAAGTATTATGCGATAATGGATATATGGTAAGGGACGAAACTTTATCATTAACACTATTGGGTAAAATCGCATCGTCTATTGCCGAAGTACATCCACTTATTATGTCTAAGGCATTAACAGATAGTGAGTTTTTCCAAAGTATGAGCTCGAAACAGCTGATAGGAATCCTCTCTTGTTTTACAGATATAAAAATTTCGGACGAATTACGTGCTATCTTGCCAATTTGCAAAGATGATATGATCAACAATTGTATTTTAAATATGTGTAAAACGTGTGATTACTATGAAAAAGTCGAACAAGATCACGAATTGTACACCGGAATTCATTATGAAAAATTATTAATGTTTGATATGATCCAATATTCTATGGATTGGTCAGGGGGGCATAGCCCCTCAACAACTAACGACAGAGACTGTACGACAGAAGAAGAATGTAAATATTTCATACAGGCGGTAGTTAGTGAGAAAGGTATATCGGTAGGGGATTTTACAAAGGCGATGATGAAGATTGTTACAATTGCGAAAGAACTGGAAAATGTGTGTGAAACCGTTTTTGCAGGGGAACAAGTCGATCTGTTGCATAAATTGAGACAGATCGAAGGACTGGTTTTGAAATATGTGTTGACTTCACAGAGTTTATATGTGTAATTTCTATTCTGGTAAGGGCTCCTATGGAGCCCTACAACTAAATCAGCAGAACGCGTTGCGCTCAGATAATTTTGAGTGCAGGTTTTTCTATACCGAGTGGCTCCTGAGTCCCTTTCGGGGGGTAATGTTTTCTGACCGAAAAACCTCCATATTATGAGAATGATGTTCGATCGTTCATACCGGAATAAAGACGACTAACTTGAGGGCCATAAGTTACTTGTGTCCAATTAATAGTATCCGATGAAAAATAGACAAGTTGTGAGCCATTACTAGTAACCCATAATGAGATAGACGGTATATATTGTGCAGTAGTAGCATCGGTGGGAGTAGTACTAGTTTTTGTCCAAGTAATAGAATCGGCTGATGTAGCAATTCCACCTGCGGATGTTGCTAACCACAGATTTTTCGTTGGACTATAATAAACTGAATTAGCTCCGGAAGCGCCAAAAGGTGAACTAGAACGTGCTGCCCAAGTTTTTCCATCAGTAGAATAAAAGAAATTGTTACTACTATTTGCACCAGCTAATATAAAAAGACCAGAACCAGTATCATCAACACCAATCGGTCCATATGATCCTGAATAACCACTTATAGTACCGGCTGTCCAATTTATTCCATCTGTTGACCACCAAATAGTGTTACTTGTAGAAATAGTAGTTGATACCCAAATATTTAATACAGTACTGTAAGCGATTGTAGTAACCATAGAATTAGCTGATGCAGTTATTGTGGTACCATAGTTCCAGTTAATTCCATCTGTACAATACATAGTATTTCTATTATTAGTACCTGACTGATTACCACAAGCTACTAACATATTGTTTGCATAACAAATTGCAGATATACTTGGTTGCGTAAAATTGGAAGTGGTACTAAAATTAATACCATCTGAAGTATAAAATATTTTTGATGTGCCATAAGATCCAAAATAGTATTTGTTGTTTGATCTGTTAAATGCAGATTGAAAACAATCACCAGCACCATTACTAGTACCTGTTGTAGTATAATTTGTATATGTAGTACCGTTCGTTGAGATCCAAGATTGATTACTACCAAGAATTATAATAGTTGAAGAGAAATTATTTACAGTATATGTCGTAACACTATTCGAAACAGCACTCGTGCTACCTCCTAAAACCGTTTCATTTAATGTAACATTGGTAGTTATTTGCGAAGTAGATGATAATGTTATCGTTGTAGGATTGATTCCTGACGTAGATTGAATAGTTCCGGCCGAAACAGCGTAAGAGTATTTCACATTCTGTCCTATACCTCCTGACCAAGTCAATACTATTTGGCCGGCTACTGTGGAAGTAGCATATAAATTCGTAATAGGACTAACAATTAATTGACTGTAAGGACCTTGTTGAATTCCAGTTGGAGTTGTTCTAAAGACAATCGGCATTATAGAATATATATTGATTTTTTGTATAGTCTAAGTAACATTTAATGTGAGTTTATAAATAGTAGTACCATTGGCATAGTATATAATATTTCCTTGAGTACCAGATGCAGTGAAAGAGTTGGGACTATCAGGATTAATACCAGACACAGCTATAGTTGGTGTAATACTAGCGGTTTTAGTAGCGTGATTCCAAGTTAAATATTGAAACGCACTTGAACCACCAAATATATATTTGGGTGGACTTAAACCTGCATAATCACCGCCGAGAAAAATATAAGCGCGATCATCTACGTGTCCAGTGGAAGCAGTTGTTACTGGAGAAAATGTACCCGTATTACCATTCCAAGTAATAGTTGTATATTGATCAAATGAACTGTTGGAAATAAACAATATGCTACTATCTGGATATATAGCCATTCCTATACGACCAGTTGATAATCCCGACGATGTAAATGCATTAAATGTTGATCCATTAAACCGAGTATAATAGATTGTACCTTGATAAGGCGTTAGGATCAATGTTAGTCCATCAGGTGTCATAGTCGCACCAAAATATCCGGCACTTGCACATAATGGTGCAACAACTGTATCGAACGCTGTAAATGTGGGAGTAGCACCGGTCCAATTGACAGTGTATGTTTTTTGTGCTGTAACAACATAACCGTACTGTCCATCGTTTCTTATTCCACAAGCGTGACGTTGAGTTGTTGACGTATCAAGATTTACTTGCGTAAAACCGGTCCAATTGGCTCCTGAATTCGCCGATGTAGCATAATATACATTTCCATTGAAAGCAAACAACATTTTAGTTTGTCCGTAATCAACTGCCATACCATATTGAGTACCACCAACATATCCAGATGGCGTTGTTATGACACTGGTAGTAGCAGACGAATTGATCGTAGTAAAGGATTGTACTCCACTTACTTTGGTAGTAATACTAGTTGAGGTTGCCGTCGTGGAACCGCCTAAAATCGTACCAGTTAATGTAACTGTTGTGGTTACCGAATTTTGCGAAGATAATTGTAACGTAGTAGGGTTGGATCCTAATGCATAAACAAGGGTTCCATTAGAGAGTGCATAAGAATATTTGATATTATAACCGTCACCTCCGGACCAAGTTAAAGTGATTTGTCCTGGTGTGTTGGAAACAGCGTTCAAATTCGTAATAGGAGTAGGTATTAACTGATTATATGACGCTTGTTGATAACCAGTCGGAGTTGGTCTAAATGTTAGTGGCATTATATATTGTTATCACATACATTTTCCGTAGAAAGTTCCCAACGGGAACTTTCTACGGAAAATCTTCCAGAAACTACGTCACTACGTGGCTCTGTTTCTGGTCCATTTTCAGGAAATAATATTCGTCCTCTGATTTCAGCTAATACTGGATTGTCCCCCCAAATGATTCCATAGTATATTTCTCGTATTTTCGGAACGGCAGATTTTTGTATTCGCATATAATAACATATTTCTTCTATTGAAAATACATCTCCGTTTAATTCTAAGAGTACTAGTAGATAAAATGCAAACAAAACTGCAGTACAGACATCACTAAAATATAAAATTTCGGTAGGTTTTTCTATGTCAGAAAAACCTTTATAATTTTCCATAATAATTTTCACGAGATGAATTAAAAATACTTTGTTTTCTTCGGTGCAGTGATTCACGTTTTCATTATCGCGAAAATTAAAATAAAAAAACTGATGGAATTTATTTTCAACTGATCGAAAAATGACTACATCATCTATGCATACATTATTTACTATATTATATTTTTTATCAGAAAAGCCTTGTTCATAAACCATAACATTACTAAGTTATGATATTATAAAAAAATAATATTATATCATATACAAAAGTAAGTAAAAATGTCGAAATATGGAAGTTTTTCAGAACCGCCAGGTGGCGAAAAACGGCGATTCTCCATAGATAGCCCATTCGGGCTATCGACGGTGAATGAATCAATGAGTTCAGATCAAATACCGAGTCCACCGATTTCTACGTCGGTCCCTCTAGTTCCTGTTCCACCATCCAATGCGACTCCTAACTTAGCAACCCCTACACCAAAAGACCAAGCCGAGATTAGAAAGAACCCGCTTCAGTACTATGTGAAAGCGTCGTTTATGATCACCTATATTTTATTATTGACTACAGCAACTATTACATTTATTGAGGCAATGCGTACAGAAATACCGGGAGTACGCCATGTTCTCAATTTAGAGACTTGTATATCGATTGTGGCTGGTTATTTTTACTCGGTGTTTTTGGCACAAATTGAGGGATATGGGAAAGAGGATAAACCAGTAGATTGGACCGACATTACTAAAACTCGTTATATTGATTGGTCAATTACTACACCTCTAATGCTTTTGGCATTATGTATTGTATTATCAATGCATACAGGATGTAAAATTACCTTACCAGTTATGGTAACAATAATCTTATTGAATTATGCAATGTTATATATTGGATTTTTAGGAGAAACCAAAGTTATGGCACGTAATACCGCTGATTTTGCTGGATTTGTGCCATTTTTTGCTATGTTTTATTTAATATTTGTGAAGTATGTCCAACCGAAGTATGTGTTCTCCAACTATTGTTTGTATTTCTTTTATTTAACAGTATGGGGAATGTATGGTTTAGTTTATTTTATTCCAGAAACTTATAAGAACATTTCGATGAACATTTTAGACTGTATTTCCAAATGTTTAATCGGGCTCGGACTTTGGGCTTATTATACTAAGACAATAACTTATTAATTTAAGGGAACCAAGGTTCCCTTAAGATCCCTCCTTTTAGTATAGTTCAAGAAACAGAGCTTGTGAGAGCGGAGTTTATAGAACATACGGTGAAGAACTTCGTTCTTCACCGTATGACATACTATGGTATGGTATGATATATAATATGTTATATATAGAATATATAAATGGTTTTTTTATTTAAAAATACAAATGGTCCTATCACTTGGGGTGCAGTGAGTAATATAATACCAACTCCTATCACTGGTCTAAATGCAACATCAACTGTTGCCGGACAGATCACTCTATCTTGGTCAGGAGGTGTAGGACAGAATGTAAAATATACGTATGCTTTATCGAGTGGAACTATTCAAAGTGTTAGTGGAACAGCGAGCCCTGTTACAATAACGTTGACATCAACTACATCTATTACAACAACAGTAACATTAACTGCTACGGTATTAGGAGGTAGTACGAGTGCTGTTTCAACTAGTGTTACAACTATTTAATGATTGATCATTTATTATCCATTTAATAATTACACTACTTCTACCGTTGCAAATCTAGCGTGTGGAACAGTGAAGCCGAGACTATAATATATTTTGTCATAACATAATATATAAAATACCGCCTATGTTTACTAAAAAAAACAAATCTAGAGTAAAACGTTACAATCTTTTTCCTAGAACGGATAGTAAAAATAGAACACGCAAAATTCGTTACATAATAACTGATTATACCAAGAACGCTGCAAAGCGGCTAGGTGTAACGATCAAACCGTCATCCAATCCAGAAAAGAAACTTGATGTTTACAAAAACGGGAAAAAAATTGCGTCGTGTGGAGCACGTGGTTACAACGATTATCCGACTTTCTGGAAAAAATTCGGAAAAAAAGTAGCGGACCATCATCGCAAACTGTACAAACAACGTCACGAAAAAGATCGTCATATTGTGGGGTCCAATGGTTATTATGCCGACAAACTCTTGTGGTAATCAATTAAGGGAACCTACGGTTCCCTAAGCCGCCGAAGGCGGCAAGGTTGAGAACCCTACGGGTTCTCTGACCCCTGAGACCCCCTCCTTTTATAATAAAATATTATCATTAGTTGCTGATAATTTTCTCTTGAAAGGAGGGATCATAAGGGAACTATTAGTTCC
>Ga0209777_10007547_pt1 | contig 12049 bp, 8 predicted proteins | sample FrelakmetHBP12HB_FD_187147 | JGI IMG/M metagenome (GOLD analysis project Ga0209777, IMG submission 187147) | Freshwater lake sediment microbial communities from the University of Notre Dame, USA, for methane emissions studies -HBP12 HB (SPAdes)... | ecosystem: Environmental > Aquatic >... | reverse complement strand
AAAACGTGTTTTTCAACTCCGGACCGGTCGCCAGGATAGGCGGGACATCGAATGGAAGTTGCAGCGAGTTAGGTGCATAACCGCGTGAACGGCGCAGATAATATATTTTCTTTTCAAATTCCTGGACCACCGAGTCGTCACAGCGTGTTTGAATATCCCGGTTGTGCATCAAGAAGGCGTCCGCCAGGTCGGACAATCTTTCCCGTGCCTCATTGTTTTCTGTGGCGATGGGTTCTTCGCTTAAATTTCCACTGGTCATCACCAATACGGAGAAAGTCAGGCTATTACCGGTAAAGAGCAAATAATGTAGCGGCGTATAGGGCAGCATGACCCCTAATTTATGCTGTCCGGGTGCAATTCCTTCCACGATTGCAGAATTGGGTTTCCGTTCCAATAGAACGATAGGGCGCTGGCGTGACTCTAGTAGTTCGCGTTCTTCCGGATTGACAAAGCAATGTTGCTCGATGGTGGTAATATCCGCCATCATCAAAGCAAAGGGTTTATCCACTCGTAATTTACGTCGGCGCAGTTCATCCCCGGCGGCGGGGTTGGTTGCGTCGCAGGCCAGATGGAATCCGCCCAGGCCTTTGATTGCCAGGATTTTTCCTTCGGCCAGAATTTGCTGAGCAGCCTGGATGGCTTCGTCGCCTTCAACCTTCTCCCCACCCTTTCCTTCCTGTCCGTTGATTTCCAACCACACTTTTGGCCCACATACAGGACAGGCAACCGGTTGAGCATGGAAACGTCGGTCCAGTGGGTTCTGGTATTCGGCTGCGCAGTCCGGGCACATTTCAAACTGCGCCATGGTGGTATTGGGACGATCATAAGGGATATCGGTGATGATGCTAAAACGCGGCCCACAATTAGTGCAATTGATGAACGGATAGTGATAGCGGCGGTTCAGGGGGTCAAACAATTCATGCAGGCAGTCTGGGCAAATGCTTACATCCGGGGAAATGGGTTGGAAGGCCCCGGCTACTTCTTCGGAGTGAATGATCTTAAACCCGGTAAATAGACCCGGTGCTCCATATACAGCATCGAATGAATCTATTCGTGCCAATGGCGGGAGCTCGGTTTTCAAGGCTTTGATGAATTCATCCAGTGTTTTTTGTGCCCCAACCACTTCAATATCTACCCCCGCGGACGTATTGCGCACCCAACCATTTAATTTATAACGTATTGCCAATCCATAGACAAAAGGCCGGAAGCCCACACCTTGCACAATACCGGTAATGTGAAGGCTTGCCTTGCGCAGTTCAGACATGTTGTAATTATACCGTGGGTTATTTTTCCCATTCTTCGGGTTGCTCAATCCGGGCAACTTCAATGATCTCTTGACAATGCACGGGAAGAAGCGGTGAATAATCAGAATTTTTATCGTCAGTGTCCTGATTTTCAACGATCAAAACCGAGCCGTCCCGGCTTAGAACAATGGAATGCCAGACATTTTGTTTGATATTGTAGATCTTGCCTGGCTCCATTACTTGAGGAAAGATTTTCTCCAATTTAAATTCACCTTCACCCAGGAATAAAATTCCCTTCCCCTTTAACAACACAAAGACCTCATCTGTCTCTCTATGCCGTTCGAACGTCTTGATCTGCCACGGTTGGATATCATCCAGGTAGTTCAGGATGGCCACCCGCCACCCTTTATAATCGATCAGAGGTTGGTAACCGGTACCGGTAAATTCGCGGATCTCGAGCAATCTGTTGTCCATCGACATTTTATTCACCCATCCATACTTCTACAACATGATCTGATCCTGCAGTACCAGCTGGGATCAGGGTGCTTGGAACGATTTGTCCGTCTATGATCATCTTTTTGACACCTTTACAAACATGCGCAGGGTTGTAAACATGAATTCTGTAAGTCCCGCCTCTAAAAAAGCGCGTGACTGTATATTTATCCCAGGCTGACGGGATGCAAGGATCTATTCGCAGGCCGTCTACCTCCGGTCGTATTCCTAGAATATATTGGGTGGCACTGAAATAGGCCCAGGCTGCCGCACCGGTCAGCCAGGAAGTGCGGGTATTACCGGGGCGGGGGGAATATTGCGAGTAAGTCGTCTGTCCTTGCACGTAAGGTTCGCATTGGCGTATTTCCGCCCGGGAATTATAAGCAGCAGGCATGAAGGCGCGGTAGTATTCATATGCCCGGTCTCCGTTTCCTGAGAGACATTCGGCCATTACTCCCCACCCCTGTGTATGATTGAAGATGCCGGCGTTCTCTTTTATGCCGGGATTGAAGACCACGGCCCTCATGACTTCGATGGGCATATTAATAAACGGCGGCGCAGAAAGTATTAAACCACACGGAGTAGCCAGGTGTTTCTTTACCGTTTGCAAACAGCGGGTGGCTTGCTCCGCTGTCGCCGCGCCGCTGATTACGGCCCACACCTGGGTATTCAGATAGATTTGGCCCTCTGCTTGTTTTTTAGTCCCATAAACCGTGTCATCCTCGCCGATGGCCCAGATGAACCACTCCCCATCCCATGCGCAGGATTGGATGCATTTATCCAGTGTTTTACGTTGCTCAAGTGCCCAGGCAGATTCTTCGGGCTTGCCCAACCGTTTCGCCACATCGGAATAAACAGTTAATCCAAGCCGCACCTGGAATGCAACAAAAAGGCTTTCGCCATGATAACCCAGCTTGAGGCAATCATTCCAATCCGCAGAAAGGCCGCAGGGTATGCCATTTTTACCGGTCCTTTCCAGGTTGAATTCAAGTGCATGTCGCAGGTGACCAAATACACTATCCTCTCCTCTATCCGCATATGGCAACACTTTTTTATAGAATTCCAGGTCGCCGGTTTCACCAACATAAGCTGGTATGGCGTTAAAAAACCATAGACAATCATCCGAGCGGAATTCTTCCGCCTCGGGCATTTTTTCTTTCCCGGGATGATGGTCGAAAGGCTTGATGATGGGGATTGCCCCGCCATTGGAGGTTTGTCCCGTCAGCATTAATTCCAATCGTTCTCTGGCATCTTCCGGGGTGGCTGCTGTGACACCCAGTATATCCTGGACAGAGTCACGGAATCCCAATCCATCCCGTTCACCATTGTAGATCAGGCTTGCTGCTCGCGACCATGCAAAAGTGATCAGGCAGTTATAGAGTCCCCATACATTGACAGTGTGATTCAGATCCTCATCCGGTGTCTCAACAACCAGACTGCCTAACTTTCCGTGCCAGTAATTTTTCAGCTTTTGCAGTTCTACCTCGGCGCGCTCCAGCGACCCAAATTCTGACACAATCTTCCTGCCATGGGAACGTGCGTCTCCAATTCCCAGCATCACCAGTAATTCCTTGCTTTCACCGGGTTTGAGCTCCAAGTCGGTTTGTAGGCTGCCACATGAGTTGTCACCATAAACATTGCTGTCGGTGCACCGTCCTTGTTCAACTGCCAGCGGGTTGGAATAGCCCCGGTACAGCCCTAGGAAGGCCTCCCGGCTGGTATCATAGCCAGCTACCCGTGTGCCGATCAGCCCCATCCAGCAATGCCTTGCGACATCATGAAGATAGGTTCCGCCATGGCCATGGGTCAAGTTATCCTGAATGGCTATGCGTAATAAGCCGTCGTTAGTCAATTCACCGCGCACAATAAAGAGTGAATACTGTAAATTGACTTGGTCCTGGTATGTGTCCCACTGGTTGGTGAATTCACAGAATGAAAAGATGGAGATTTGTCGCGGTCGTCCGCACTCGTTGGTAACTTTCAGCCTCCAGTATTCGAAATTCTCTCCCAATGGGACGAAATAGGTGGTCTCGGTGGCGATCCCGGCATAATGTGACTCGATGATGGTATAAGCCGTCCCATGTCGGCAGGTGGATCGGTACTGGTCAAGAGGTTTCCCCACCGGCTGCCACGAAGCAGACCAGTAGTCTGTGCTTTCACGGTCACGCAGGTAAAAATAGCGTCCCGGTTGGTCCAACGGGACACTGTTGAAACGCAGGCGCAGGAACCGGCCACGTGCCCCGGATTGAAAAAAACCATAACCACCTGCATTATTCGTAATGATGGCCCCATATTCAGTCGAACCCAGGTAGTTGCTCCACGATTGGGGTGTATCCGGGCGGGTAATGATGTATTCTTTATTCTTGTCGTCAAAATAACCGAATTGCATCAGGCTACCTTTACTTTCACGTGGACATCCTGAGTGCCATTGGGCGGAAAAGGAACGACCGTCCCTTTAATGATAATTCCCTCCACATCTAATGTGACTGCGTTGCCTGATCCTTGCCGTTCAACCTGGATGACATAGCGGACTCCCCGAAAATTGCGTACCACTTCGAATCCTTTCCAATCCAATGGAATGACAGGCTCTATTGCAAGTCCGTCATGGGTTGGGCGTACTCCTAGGATCCACTGCGTGATGGCAACGTAATTCCAGGATGCCGCTCCGGTTAACCAGGAATTTTTGGCCTCCCCTTGGGCTGGCGCATCCCGACCGGCAATCATCTGAGCATAAACATAAGGCTCACATCGATGTATTTCGCTCATCTCTTCTCGCGCAGAAGGGTTGATGCGCAGATAATAATCATGGGCATGGTCGCCACGTCCAATTTTTACCTCCGATATCATGACCCATGGATTGGTATGGCAGAAAATGCCAGCATTTTCTTTATATCCACCCGGATAGGTCGAGATTTCGCCGAGATTTAAATAATAATGACTGTAGGCCGGTTGGTGCAGGACGATCCCGTTGGATGTGGCCAGGTATTCAGCCACAGAATCAAGCGCCTGTATTGCACGGCCATCCCGTAACCCGAGATCAGCCATTACGCACATCCCTTGCGGTTCAATGAAGATTTGTCCCTCCTTGCATACCTTCGACCCTATCGGTTCACCCAGGTCGTCATAAGCACGTCGAAACCATTTCCCATCCCAGCCAGTTGCCCATACGATTTCCTCCATCTTTTCAGCTTCCCTTGTGAGACCTTCGGCTTCGTTTGCATAACCCTGCCTTCGAGTAATGACCGCCAACTCCTTGGCCGCCAGCACGAAAAGACCTGCAATGAACACACTCTCAGCAACCTTGCCGTCCTTGTTCGTCGTGGTCTGGAAGGATTGTCCGGGCGAAGTAGAAAAGCAGTTCAGGTTTAAACAATCGTTCCAATCGGCGCGACCAATTAATGGCAACCCATGAGGGCCTCTGCGGTCCAGTACATATTGGATAGAATGATGCAGGTGTAGGTAAAGAGCTTGCTCCGAACCGGGTAGGTTGTCATAAGGTACAGGTTCATCGAGGATTTTCCAATCACCTGTTTCCTTGAGGTAAGCAGCCGCGGAAAGTATCAGCCACAAAGGGTCATCACTAAAGCCGCTCCCCACATCATCGTTGCCACTTTTCGTCAGCGGTTGGTACTGGTGATAAGCACCCCCATTCGGGAGTTGTGTCGCTGCCAGGTCAAGGATGCGCTCGCGTGCCCGTCCGGGGATCATATGCATAAAACCAAGCAGATCCTGGTTTGAATCCCGAAATCCCATCCCCCGGCCGATACCGGACTCAAATCCGGACGCGGATCGGGATATATTGAAATTGACCATTACCTGATATGCATTCCAGATGTTTACCATACGGTTCGTGTGCTGATCGGGGGTGGAAACCTGCAGCTGTTCCAGCAGTCCGTTCCAATAATTTTGCAATGCCTGGAAAGCACTTCCAACTTCATCGAGTTTCATGTAGCGGGATATAACCGGTTTTACGGTATGCTTGTTGATCACTTGTGTATCCGGCGGATCGAATTTTCCATCTTCCGGGTTTTCGTGGTAACCCAGGACGAAGATGATTTTCTTTTGTTCCCCTGGGTTTAAATGGATCTTGATATGATGAGAACCCATCGGCTGCCAGCCGTGAGCCACCGAATTAGATGCTTTTCCAACCTCCACTGCCAAAGGGGAATCCCAGCCTCGATAAGCTCCCAGAAAGGCCTCTCTCTGGGTATCGAAACCGCTTAATGGTTCAGAGCAGGCAAAATAAGCAAAATGGTTGCGGCGCTCGCGGTATTCACTCTTATGATAGATCACTCCATCCGCAACTTCGACCTCACCAATTGAGTAATTCCGCTGGAAATTTGTTGCATCATCATTTGCGTCCCAAAGGCAAAACTCGATTGCCGAAAACACTGAAAGGTCTGCAGTGATCTGCCGCAGGTTGATAACGGTTAATTCCCAGATCTCGAGACTCTCTCCAAGCGGAACAAAGTATCGCGTCTGAGCTTCAATTCCATTTACCCGGGATTTTATGGATGTATATCCGAGCCCATGGCGGCACTCGTATTCATCGAGTTTGCTGCGGGTGGGCATCCAGGTCGGAGACCAGAAAATGGGTTGCTGTACATCTGCCTCATCATCACGCAAATAGATATACCGTCCCCCCATATCCAGTGGTGCATTATTATATCGGTAGCGTGTCAATCGACGAAGACGTGCATCCCGATAAAACGAGTAACCTCCGGCAGTATTTGAGATAATTCCAAAATATTCTTCGCAACCCAGATAATTTATCCAGGGCAGCGGGGTATCAGGCCGCGTAATAACGTATTCGCGGTTTTGGTCATCAAAGTATCCGAACTTCATGATTGCCTCGGTGAAAAAAGATTACTTTTAGGGAATGTCGAATGAAGCTTCGTCACTCCTTGGTTAGCAAACTCGTATATTGCTTTTCTGTTTCCTCAAAGAGAATTCTCTTTGAGGAATTCCATTATCTCAACAAACTTCGTGAAAGCCAGGCAGGTGACCGTGTCCGCCCCACCGTAATAGATTGCCATCCTGCCTGTCGGTGGGTCGAACAGTGCTGCACATGGGAAAGTAACGTCAGGAACATCACCCACGCATTCATAATATTCTCTCGGGTTGAGCAGGTAGGGACGGGTTCGGTAAATTACCTTCCAGGGTTGTTCAAGGTCCAGCAGTGCTGCGCCAAAGCTGTAAACATAACCATTACACGATGTAAGGACTCCGTGATAGAACAAAAGCCACCCTTCTGAGGTTTCGATGGGTGTTGGACCTGCCCCAATCTTCGTAGATTGCCATCCTCCCACTGGAGACATTACATGCCGGTGATGACCCCAGTGGATCATATCCGGGCTTTCGCTATAAAATATATCTCCAAAGGCCGTGTGCCCCGTATCGCTGGGGCGGCTGTACATTGCATACTCCCCATTAATTTTGCGAGGGAAGAGAACTCCATTTCTGTTGTATGGTAGGAATGCATTCTCGATCTGGTAAAAAGTCTGAAAATCATGTGTGTAACCCACGCCGATGGTGGGTCCGTGGTAACCATTACACCAGGTAACATAGTACCTGTCTTCAAGCCAGCACACTCGCGGATCATAACCATACTCAAACGTACTCAATTCACTATCGTCACATTTAAATTGGATTCGTTTTGGTTCTATTTCCCAATTTATTCCATCTTTGCTTTTGCCCGCATGGATTTGCATATCCCTGGCAGTATTATCGCAACGAAATACTCCCGCAAATCCATCTTTGAAAGGGACTACGGCGCTGTTGAAGATGCTGTTGGTTCCAGGTATCGCGTTCCGTGTGATGATCGGATTTTTTGCTGAACGCCATAAAACATCAACGCACCCGGTTGGACGCTCCTCCCAGGGAATATTAGGCAGTGTGGTTCCTTTTAGTTCGATCTTTGACATGATTTCTCTCTACGCTCGTCTTTTTTTATAGCTTACTGCATGCTACAAAATGATCCGGTTCAACTTCAATCAGCGTTGGGTTGCTTTCCATGCAGCTTTCATCTTTGCCTACGAGCTGGCACCTTGCAAAATAGGAGCATCCTACAGGGGATGTCGAATGTTCACCCTTGAGATCTATCTCCATTTTCTCCCATTTCCTGTCCAGCCGTGGCACCGACGCCATTAGCATTTTTGTATACGGGTGGTATGGTTTTTTATAAATCTTTTGCGTTGAGCCGCTCTCCGTAATACAACCCCGGTATAGGATCAAAGATTTATCACTGATGTAGTAGCCGAGGGAGAGGTCGTGTGTGATGAACAATATGGAGAGCCCGCGGGCTTTTAGATCAGCCAGCAGGTTGAGGACGTCAATTCGCGTGGATGCGTCCAGCATACTGATGATCTCATCCGCCACGAGGAACTTGGTGTCCAATAGCAATGCGCGCGCGATCAGGAATCGTTGGAGTTGTCCACCGCTTAGCTGGTGAGGGAATTTGTTCAAAACGTGTTCCGGGTTTAATCCCACTGACTCTAACGATTTATGCACCTTTTGGGTCCACTCTTCCCCATCCACCTCCGGGAAAAATTCCTCCCGGATGATTGAAAAGATCCGATCCGCCTTGAAGATGGGGTTATAGGAACTGAACGGGTCCTGGAACACTCCTTGGACATTCCGGTAATATTCTTTTAATGCACCACCTTTGAGGGTGGATACATCAATGCTGTCAAAAGAAAGAGTCCCGGCGCTGACCGAGATGAGGCGAAGGATCATCTTTCCGATCGTGCTTTTTCCGCTTCCACTTTCACCGATTAAAGACATCACCTCGCCAACGTTAACATCAAAACTGATGTCGTTGACTGCATGCAATTCCTTGCCACCGAATGTTCCAACTTTGTAGATTTTTGAAACATGATCGAGTCTAAGCATTCGCTCCGGTCTCCTTCCAACAGGCAATGAAATGTCTCGGTTTGATTTCGATAAAAGGAGGAACATCCAGGCATTTCTCGAACGCGACCGGGCATCTGTCTCTGAAACGGCATCCAGCTGGAGGATTCAGGAGTAACGGGGGGTTTCCAGGGATTCCTGCCAATCGCTTTTCGTCGTGCCGTATACCAACTTCTGGAAGGGTTGATATGAGCATCTTTGTGTATGGATGCCGAGGAGTATTAATGATCGTCTTGGTGGTACCTTTTTCTGCTATTTGCCCGGCGTACATGATCATAATATTGTCGGCGATCTGATACAGGATCGAGATGTCATGCGTAATCACGATTGCACTGTTACAACAGTCTTGATTCCGAAATTCAACCAGCATTTCTGCAACTGCTTTTTGGCTGGCTACATCTAGCGCCGAGGTGATTTCATCTGCAATGAGTAGGGCAGGATTCAACAAAGTAGATATCACCATGACCATTCTCTGTTTCATACCGCCAGACAATTCAATGGGATACATATCGAGCACTTCTTGCGGCAGTTTTACCAGGTCCAGCCTTCTCTTCAACTCTGGCAGAATGGCCTTGAAATCCACTTTTTTGGATCGGAGCAGTTCTTCTGTCATCTTGCCAATCTTGCGAATCGGATTCATGGCGTTCATGGCATACTGAGGGATGATGGAAATTTTTTTATATCTGAAGTCGTCCATTTTACCGGTATCGTTGATTGGCAGCACATCTTCATCAAGAATGACCCGGCCTTTGACAAGTTTCATGGGAGGGACCAGATAGATTAAGCTTTGGCCTAATGTGGTTTTTCCGCAGCCCGATTCTCCAGCCAATCCCATGATTTCACCGTCTGAAAGGCCAAAAGTTGCGTCCTCCAATGCCCGCACATCCCCTCTCAGGGTCTGGTAATATACCGTAAGGTTTTCTACTCGTAAGCTCATGATTTTACATCTCTCTGAGTTTGGGATTGAAGACTTCGTCCAGTCCAACGTTCATGATATACAAGGATCCGACAATGATCGTGATCGCCAGACCCGGCGGAATGAACCACCACCACGAACCTAATTGAAGTGCACCCCATAAGACTGATATTTGCATCATCAAGCCGAGCGAGATCGCGTTGGTCGGACCAAGTCCGATAAAATCCAGGGTGGCTGCTATAAGGATTGCTCCACCAAACTGGAGAATGAAGGTCATGACCAGGTAAGACATCATGTTTGGTGCGATCTCTTTAAAAATAATTTTTAATGGTTTCATCCCGCTCATCCTGGCGAGATCCACAAACTCCCTTGTGCGCAAAGTAAAGGTCTGAGCCCGGATGGCTCTTGCTGCCCAGGGCCAGGCAGTAAACCCGATAAACAGACACTCCGTGAAAACACTCCGAACTTGAAGATATGCCGCAATGATTAAAAGGACCGCCAGCGTTGGAATGACAAGGATGATGTTAGTAATAATATTGAGTATTTCATCCACCATCCCCCCGCGATAACCGGCCGTGAAACCGATAAACATGCCTAAAAGAGTGCCAATTCCGCCGCCAATGGCTCCTACGAGAAATGTCGCCCGCAAGCCTAGTACAAATTGGGTAAAGACATCCTGTCCAAAAAACGTGGTTCCAAACCAATATTTCATGGAAGGAGGTTGAGCGCCGAGAGGGTTTAGGTATGCAAATGGCTTGTAGGGAGAGAATATAGGTCCAACAAATCCCAGGACAAGGAAGAAAATTATAATGATGAGCCCTGCCACCAATTTTTTATTCCTCAGTGAAAAGAAGAGGAATTCATTTTTCTTTTTTTGATCGTTCATGCTGATTCACCTGTCATGCCTCTGCGCGTCCTCGGGTCAATGATGACGTACGCGATATCAATGGCAAAATTAGCGAACAATACACCAAAAATGATGAATAGGAAGCACCCCTGGATAAGAAAATAATCTTGGTTTTGGATTGCGGCTAGGAGCAGATATCCGATCCCCGGGTAGGAGAACACCACCTCTGTCACCAGGGCGCCGGCGACAATGACCCCCAAGGAAAGCGCCAACCCGGTGATTTGCGGCAGGACAGCATTCCGGAAGGCGTATTTTCTGATCAGGCCTCGCGGCGCCCCAAGTGCTTCGAGGTAGTGGGAATAATCAGCTTCGAGTTCATATATGATTAAGTTCCGCATTCCGATCGCCTGTCCGCCAAATCCTACCAGAAAGAGCGAGGCGAAGGGTAAAAACCAGTGTAATAAAACGCTCCCGATGAAATGCCATGATAAGTTAGGCAGCATGGAGAAGCTGTACGCGCCAGCAATCGGGAAAACTCCAAGGACAATACCAAAAAACCATGCAAGCAGGATACCCAGCCACATATAGGGAGTGGCGGTCAGGATGTAACCGATTGGTGAGACGGTGTTGTCAAGCCATTTGGAACGTGCCGCGAAGGCGCCAAAATAGTTTCCTGCCAACCAGCTGAGTAGGATCGATGGAATAAGAAGAAAGATATCAAAAGGGACGGCGCTCAGGAGTACCTGTTTCACAGGCGTCGGAAATAGATACGAACTTATCCCAAGGTTACCGTGAATAAGGGAATTCCAGAAATTGAGGTATTGCTGCCAGAGAGGGAGATCCAACCCAAACAAATGGGAGTAATAGTCATACAATGCCTGGGAAGCACCAGCAGTAGTGCCCACCGAGACTCTTGTCAACATATTCCTGATAGGATTGCCGGGCATGAAGCGTGGGATCATCCAATCGATGGACACTGCAAGAATAAAGGTCAGCCCATATATAAGGAGCTTTCTCCCAAAATAGCGTCGCACGTTACCTCCGATCCAAAAATCGTATGTGATATAAAACTGCCCCTCCTCCTGAATTCTGAAGGAGGGGCAGCAACTACATAACAGACTTGCTTACGGGGTTACCGGCTGTAAGTTGACGAGTGTTTGTAACCCACCCGTCTGCCAGTATCCGTTCCAGGTAATTGGATAGGTTGGCTTGGCTGAAGTTGAGCTCGGGAAGCCCTTCCAGTTTGTACTGGTCCACTGGGCCCACGCGCCATTATACCAGAGCGGAATCACGGGCAAATCGGTCAGCATGATCGTCTGAATCTTGCTGACAGCGGCCTTCATACCCGCTGCATCAGTAACCTGTACTTTGGCAAGTGCATCCACCGCATCAAACATGGCCTGGTTATCGTACCGGCCAAAGTTGCCGTTTTGCATTTGGGCTACGATGGGGTGGGTGAACAGGGCGTTATACGTCGTCCATGGAGTATTGGTCAAGGGCGTGTTATTGTTCAAGGTCAGGTCGAACGTGTCGCCCTGGAGGGCAGTATTCCAGGCGCCTTGATCAGGCGTTGCAGCCTGGATATTGATCCCGGCAGCTTGTGCGCTGGTGGCGATTACATCAATTGCAGCCATCCAGTCC
>Ga0209777_10007546_pt1 | contig 12049 bp, 20 predicted proteins | sample FrelakmetHBP12HB_FD_187147 | JGI IMG/M metagenome (GOLD analysis project Ga0209777, IMG submission 187147) | Freshwater lake sediment microbial communities from the University of Notre Dame, USA, for methane emissions studies -HBP12 HB (SPAdes)... | ecosystem: Environmental > Aquatic >... | reverse complement strand
GAGGTGGTGGAATCGCGAAACGAGGAATGGGCGTTGCACTAAAAGATGGTGGCGATGTTAAACAAGATAAAGCATTAATTAAAAAAGCATTTAAGATGCATGATGCACAAGAACATAAAGGTGAACACACTAAATTAGATAAATTAAAAAAAGGTGGAATGGCTAAAGAAGAATCTAAAATGCATGAAGCCAAAGAATCTAAGAAAAAAGAAATGATGGAAGAATCTAAAATGAAAAAAGGCGGAATAGCAAAAGGTCAAAAAACTTCTGCATTTGAATCTGGAAAATCTGGAAATAAACCTTATGAAGCTGAAGAAGCTTACGCTAAAGAAGAAGGTGGATATAAAAAAGGTGGACGTGCTATGAAAGCTTCAGGTGGTGGATTAAAACCAGTTGGAGATTTAAGAATACCTAGAAAAATTAGATCAAGTCTTGACTACATGAAAAAAGGTGGACGTGCTAAAAAGAAATACGGAGGTAAGTGCTAATGGCTGGTCTTGGAAAACATTTAAGAGGACATCGTAAAGAAAAAGTTATTGGTGATTCAGTATCTCATCACAAAGTAAAAGATTTACACATGGGAGAACAAATGCAAAATGCTCCTATGACTTCACCAGTACATCCAGATCTTTCATCTATGGCAGGTGGACCATCTGCACCATCTTCAACTGATGCTGCAAGTGCTTCTATTCCATCTGGTGGAATGAGTGCACCAAGTGCACCAAGCGGTGGATCTCCAATGGGATTAAAAAAAGGTGGATCTGCTAATTGGATTAAAGGTGCTATTAAACATCCTGGTTCTTTAAGAAAATCTTTACATGTTAAAGAAGGTCAAAAGATACCTGCGAAAAAATTGGAAGCTGCTTCACACAAGTCTGGTAAAATGGGACAACGTGCAAGATTAGCTAAGACTTTAAAAAGCTTTAAGAGTTAATATTATGGCTGGATATGGCATTCAGAAGCGAGGCTCTGGTAAAGCCTTGAAAAAAAGAAAGCATTTTGATGCTGGCGGTTTAGCTTTACAAGATTTAGTTAATAATAAAATTACAGAAAATATTTTAGGTGGTGGTTCTATGTATGGTGGACCTCAACAAGCACAAGGTCAACCAGGGCAACCTCAACCACAACAAATATTTAAAAAAGGTGGAAGTGTTAGAAAAAAATGAAAATAGCAAAAGATAGACCTGTTGGAGAAGATAAAAGAAAAAAACCTATTGTTGAAAAAAAAGTAGTTCAATCTGTTTCCAATACTACTAAAATAAGTCCAGATGCATTAGATACTAGCGCTGTACAATCTACCTTTAAAAAAGGTGGAAGTGTAAAAAAACACTATGAAGATAACCCACAAGATTTTATGAAGAAAGGTGGAATAGTTTCTAAAGGTCAAGGTCAATCTATTAAAATTAAACATACTAAAATAATCTAATGTCTGGTATTGGTATTCAAACAAGAGGTTCCGGAATAGCAAGAGTTCATAAAAAAGAAGGTGGCTCTACTAAACCAGGTCTTTGGGCTAATATTAATCGTAGAAAAAAATTAGGTATTAGTCGTCCAAAATCTAAATCAACTATATCACCAGAAGCATACAAAAATATGGAACGTGGATTTAAAGCTAAAGAAGGTGGAACTCCAGCTTGGCAACGTAAAGAAGGTAAAAATCCAGAAGGTGGTTTAAATAAAAAAGGTATTGCATCATATAGAAGAGAGCATCCAGGATCACATTTATCATTAGCTGTTACCACTAAACCTAGTAAGTTGAAAAAAGGTTCGAAATCTGCTAATAGACGTAAATCATTTTGTTCAAGAATGAAAGGTATGAAAGCTAAATTAACATCAGCTAAAACAGCTCATGACCCTAATTCAAGAATAAATAAATCACTTAGAAAGTGGAATTGTTAATATAAACAACTAAAGAAAGGTAAATATGGAAGATGTAGATGTAGCTTATAAATTACAACGATTTATGAAATCGCAACTAGAAAACTTAACTATAGCTCTAACCTCAGGTGTTGACAGTATGGAAAAATACCAATATATCTTAGGTCAAATTCGTACATACGAATTTATCTTACAGGAGATCTCTAACCTGCTAACAAAAAAGGAGCTAAAAGATGACGAAGGAAACATTATCGAACTCTAATGAAAGTTCGAAAGAAATACCTAAGACCGTTCTAGGTCTTGAGGAAAAATACAACGAAGAAAATTCTAAAACTGTTAGAGCTGAAAATATTACAGAATCTCTAATTGACAATTTACCTAACCCAAGTGGTTGGAGAATTTTAGTATTACCATTTACACCTAAAGATAAAACTAAAGGTGGAATTATATTCTCACAAGAATCTTTGGATAAATTAAGAATAGGAACTAATTGTGGTTATGTTCTTAAAATGGGTCCATTAGCTTATGCTGATAAGGAACGATATCCAACAGGTGCTTGGTGTAAAGAAAAAGATTGGGTGATCTTTGCAAGATATGCAGGATCACGATTACCAATAGAAGGCGGAGAAGTTCGTCTTTTAAATGACGATGAAGTATTAGGGACTATAAAAAATCCTGAAGATGTACTTCATCATATATAAACATAGGAGGGCTCTATGCCAGAAGAAACAAAGAAAAACGATCCAATGATCGATGTAGGCGAAACAGAAGGCGCTGAAATCGAATTGAACGTTAAACATGATGATACAGGAGTAGCCGAAGCAAAAGCTGAAACTCCTGCTGAAGAGAAAGAAGTAAAAGTCGAAAAGACCCCGAAAGATGAAACTGTCTATGTTGAACCTAAAAAAGAAGTTCAAAAAGATGACAACAAGAAAGAGATTGAAGAATACAGTGAAAGTGTACAAAGAAGAATAGCTAAATTAACTAAAAAAATGAGAGAAGCGGAAAGGCAAAAAGAAGAAGCCTTACGTTATGCTCAAGCTGTCAAGTATGAAAAAGATACTATGGACAAAAAATTTAGTGCTTTAGAAACTGTATCTGTAAACGATAGAGAAATGAAAATTAAAGCAGCTATGGAAGCAGCTAAATCTAGATTAAGAATGGCTAGAGAAGCTGGTGATATAGAAGCTGAAGTTGAAGTCTCTAAAGAGATCTCTAAATTAGGGTATGAAGAAGCTAGATTGCAGGAAGCTAAATCTCAATCTGTTCTTTTAAATAAAGAAAAACCAGTGCAACAACAGTTTGTACAACAACCTGTTAATCAAAACCCAGCAATCCCGCAAGACATCCCAACAGATGAAAAAGCGGAATCTTGGGCATCAAAAAACAGATGGTTTGGTACTGATAAAGCTATGACTTACACGGCTTTTGATCTTCATAAACAAATAGTTGATGAAGAAGGGTATGATCCTAAATCAGATGAATATTATGCGGAAATTGATAGAAGAATAAGACTTGAATTTCCACACAAATTTGGTACAAAGGAAAATACGGAATCGACTCGACCAGTACAGACAGTAGCTTCTTCGAAGCGAAGTACAAAACAAAGTCGCACAACTGTGAGGCTCACACCATCACAGGTAGCAATAGCTAAAAAATTAGGTGTGCCATTAGAAGAATATGCGAAACAACTAAATATCACGAAGGAGGTATAGGCATATGGAAAACGAAAAAAACATGAAAACCCCACGTGCGAGCGAAACTAGAGCGAAAACAAATAGACCTCAAGTTTGGACTCCACCATCATCTTTAGATGCACCACCTGCGCCACAAGGTTATAGACACCGTTGGTTAAGGGCTGAGTCTTTAGGCTTTGACGATACTAAAAATATCGCTGGAAGTTTAAGATCAGGATACGAACTCGTAAGAGGAGACGCGTACCCAGATTCACAATATCCAGTAGTTAAGGACGGCAAATACGCAGGAGTGATTGGAGTTGGTGGCCTATTGCTGGCTAGGATACCAGAAGAGATCGCTAAATCTCGAGAAGAGTACTTTGCAAAAAGAACTCAGGAGAGAACTGAAGCAGCGGAAAACGATCCTCTGAAGGAACAGCATCCAAGTATGCCCGTCACAAAAGACAGGCAGACTCGTGTAACTTTTGGTGGCAGTAAGAAGTAACTAATTTTTAGTTAATCTGATTCCAACAAGGTTTTAAAAAAATATAAACAAGGAGAAAAAAAATGGCTAACTCAACAGGTGCTTACGGGCTACGTGCTCTAGGCAAATTTGGGTCAAATCCATCAGCTGGCGGACAAGGTGGCTATCTAATCGTAAATAATTACTCTACGAGTATCTTCCAAGGAGATATCGTAGGTTTAACTGCGACAGGATATGTATATCCTATAACTGCTAACTCGACTGGAAATATATTAGGCGTATTTAACGGATGTCTAATAGAAGTGAACCCAACAACTAAGAAGCCGAAATGGCAAAACTATTACTCACAAATTAACGTTTCTCAAGGAAACATTGATGCGTATGTAATAGATGATCCAAATCAGCTATATTTAGTAAAATCAACAAACACTGCATTAGGACAAACAGCGGTAGGAACTTCTTTCGGTATAGTATATGCTGCAGGAAATACTAACAATGGTCTATCTGGATCTTATCTAGATTTAGGCGCATCTAGTGCAACTGGTCAGTTATTAGTAATCAGCACATCGCAATTTGTTGATAACGTACCAGCAACGACAAACGAAGATTTCGTAGTAAAAGTGAAATCTAGTAAGTCAATAGCATAAGGAGATAACTAACTATGGCTATATCACGATCACAGCTAGTTAAAGAACTAGAACCAGGTTTGAACGCATTGTTCGGACTTGAATATAAACGTTACGAAAACGAGCACGAAGAAATCTTCGATAAAGAAACTTCTGAAAGAGCATTTGAAGAAGAAGTTATGTTATCAGGTTTTGGTAATGCTTCGGTAAAAGCTGAAGGATCTGGCGTTACATACGATACAGCGCAAGAAACTTTCACTGCTAGATACACGCATAATACTATTGCTTTAGCGTTCGCAATCACTGAAGAAGCGATTGAGGACAACTTGTATGACAGACTAGCGTCTAGATATACAAAAGCTTTAGCAAGATCTATGGCGAACACTAAGCAGATTACAGCTGCTAACGTTATAAATAATGGATTCAGCTCTACTTATCCAGGTGGAGACGGAGTTGCATTATTTTCAACAGCTCACCCAACTATTTCTGGAACTTTCCAAAATACGTTGACTACGCAAGCTGACTTAAACGAAACATCTTTAGAGCAAGCATTAATTGATATTGCTAACTTGACAGATGAAAGAGGCTTAAAAATTGCTGCACAGGGAGAAAAATTAATTATCCCTACTGCTCTGCAATTCACAGCTGATCGTTTAATGAAATCTGCAGGTAGAGTTGGTACATCTGATAACGATATCAACGCAATTAGAAACATGGGAATGGTGCCACAAGGTTATGTTGTGAACCACTTCTTAACTGATACTAATGGTTGGTATGTTAAGACTGATGTTCCAAATGGAATGAAATACTTCGAAAGATCACCAATTAGAACTTCTATGGAAGGCGATTTCGAAACTGGTAACGTACGTTACAAAGCTAGAGAACGTTATTCTTTCGGTTGGTCAGATCCTCGTGGAATTTACGGTTCTGCAGGCGGAAGTTAATAGACTTTATAAAGGGGCTCTCGCTATGAGAGCCTCTTTATGTTATAAAAGAAAGATATATGACAAAATTGTTTCATGTTAAATTACGTGCTTACGGTTATGTAGCAGAATTTAATGTTATGGCGGAAGATACTACGACAAGTATAGAACAAGCTATCCTTGACAAAATAGGACAAAATGGGGTATTATTAAAGGACAGCGATAGAACTTTTACTAAAACTAAATGCTGGATAACCTATGAGGAGGTTGTAGATGGATCAAGTCCAAAGCCTTTACAAGAAGAAAAGGCTATTAGAACTTGATTGGGAACAAGCTCATGTTGAAGAGGGTAGATACTCTCTTAACATGGTTAGAATAGACGAAGAGATTCGATCTGTTATTAACCAAATTAAACTGGCTGAAGCAGAAATTGCTTATAGACAGATTAAGATTGAGGAAAGTGCTCCCGATTTTTCAGTAGCTAGTTAAATAGCTACAAATTGTTAGTAAAAACATTATTTTTAATGTAGCCACCCCTTGCTCTTTTTAAAAAATTAAGCTATATTTCAACTCTATACATAACTTTCAATATAGACGGAGTATAGACGATTTGCCTAATAACTATATTGATAATTTAGGAGAATAAAAATGACACGATCATCGTTTCAAGGTGTAGTGAGATCATACGGCGGACAAAACAAAAACTCTGGTGTTACACCAAGCGTTTTAAATTATGCAGAAGTAGTAACTTTTTCTGCATCGACAGCAACAGCAACTCCAATATCAGTTGGATCAACTGCTAATGGACCAGTTAAATTTGTATTACCAGTAGGAGCTATACCAACATCTTTTGTTGTAATTGCTGCTGCAGGAACTACTACAACTGCAACTGTAAATATTGGTGGATCAGCAAATGCAACTTCACTTGCACAAAATTTAGTTGTAGGTGTTAAAGGTATTGTTCAATTTACTGGAGCTTCAGTAGTTGGAACAGGACTTACTGCAAATACAACTGTATATGCACAAGTTGGATCAACAGCTGGAACTGGTAACATTACTGGTGTGTTTCAATACACAGTAGTTGATAACGGTTACGCTGGCGAAGAGTCTGGAAGTCAGTACTAATTAATTCTTTTCTAGGATCTCTCCGGGGATCCTAGGAAATACAAGGAGACAAAATTATGTCATATAAAGGTGATGTCAAACCGGTCACATTAAGTGCAAACGGTGTATTTTATACTACAAGAACTCGTGTAAGAGCTATTATGGCTCAACCAACAACTCCAGGTACTCCTGGAAGTGGAGTTATAAATACATTAGTTAATGCTACTACTGCATCTTCAACTATTAATTCTTTTTATTATATTCCAATTATTGTTGGAACTAATTCATTAGAAACAATTTATTTACCAGAAGATGGTGTGTTGTATGATAATGGTGTAGGTTGCACTAGTATCTCTAACATGACTATTACATTGTTTATCGATAAGTAGGTCAACTATGACTACATCGGGAACTACTAATTTTAATTTAAATCTTGATGATCTTTTTCAAGAAGCGTATGAACGTATTGGAAAAGATGGTGTAAGAAGTGGTTATCAATTAAGTGGTGCAAGAAGATCTTTAAATTTATTGCTTTCTGAATGGGATAATAGAGGTGTGCATTTGTGGAAAGTTACAAATTTCACAATGAATTTAGTTTTAGGACAGGCACAATATAATGCTTCAACTTATTCAGGTTTTCCAACTGATATTAATGACGTTTTAGAAGCCTATATTAGAAATAATAATGCTCCGAACGCCCCTGTTGACATTTCTTTATCTAAAATAGATAGATCTGCTTATGCAGCACTACCAAATAAATTAGCACAAGGCACTCCATCACAATATTACGTAGAAAGAACTGTAAGTCCAAGCATTTATTTGTATTTAACACCTGGTTCTAATTTTTCTAATGCAACAAGTCCTAATTTATATCAATGTATTTTTTATTATTTACAAAGAATTCAAGATGCTGGAGCTTATTCTAATACTCCTGATGTTATTTTTCGTTTTTTACCAGCATTAACTTCTGGTTTAGCATATTATTTAAGCATAAAATATGCTCCACAAAGAACAAATGATTTAAAATTATTCTATGAAGATGAAATGCAAAGAGCTTTACAAGAAGATAGTCAAAGAACTTCACTATTTATATCACCTAAATCATATTTTGGAGATGGCATTTAATGACTACTTTTGCAACAGGTAAAAAATCTTGGGCGGTATCTGATAGATCTGGTCAACGATTCCCTTATCACGAAATGGTTAAAGAATGGAATGGATTATTTGTTCATATTTCTGAATATGAAGCTAAACATCCTCAATTAGAACCAAAAATTCCAGGCAACGATCCGCAAGGCTTGTTAAATGCAAGACCAGACAGAGTTGAGCCTGCTGTGATTGTTCAATTAGCTTATAATCCACTATATGCAACTGCAGGCAGTTCAACCATTGTTATAAATGACCCTGGTCATGGCAATAAAATTGGAAATTCTATTATTATTTTAAATCCATTAGCGGGTAATGGTTTTAGTATTGCAACTTTATCTACAACTTTAGGATATGTTTTAACATCTGTTAGTTCAGATCAATATAGTGTGAATATGCCCTACACTGCAACCGCAACAGGATTTTTTGGTGGCGGAACTATTTCTATTGGTCCATCTGCGGTAGAATTACCGGAAAACCCATTTAGAATAACAACAGGCAGTTCAACTTTAATTGTTAGCGATCCGAATCATAATAGAGTAACTGGTAATATTGTTCAATTTCAATCGGTTAATACTTTAAACAACTTTAATAGCGCATCGGGATTTGATCCAACTATAATTACAGCACAAGCTGGTTATGCAATAACTGTATTAAATGTTAATACCTATAGTTTTAATGCTTCTTCTGGAATTGCACTTGGAAATATGGTAATAGGTGGTGGATCAGCTACTGCACAAACTATCGGTTAAAAATTATGAACTATCAAGATTTATCAAATGCAATTTTAAGTTATACTGAAGTTGATAATAATGGACTTCCAAGTACAACATTAGCGGTGGTTGTTCAAAATGCTGAAAGTAGAATTTATAGAGAATTAAATATTGATGCTTTTAGATTATATGCATCTGCTGTTTGTGTTGCTGGATCATCGACTATATCTGTGCCAACAGGACTTCGAAATATTCGTTATGTTGAATTAATAGATGGTAGTGGCAATGTAACTAATTTACTTCAAAAAGATAGTTCATATTTGGCCGAATATAATGGTCAATCAACTAACAGTTCTACATGGTCAGAACCTAAATATTGGGCTAACTGGGATGCTGTAAATTGGTTTGTAGCACCAACTCCTAATACAAATTACACAATAAATATTGCATATTATCAACAACCTGCTAGTATTACTAGCACTGCAACTGCAACAAGTTATGTTTCTGTGTACGCACAGGATTTACTTTTATATGCAAGTTTGGTAGAAACATATAAATACTTGAAAGGTCCAGCAGATATGATACAAGTATATGAACAATCATATCAACAAGCGAGAGAATCGTTTGGTGTTGAACAGACAGGTAGACGTAGAAGAGACGAATTTGTTGATGGTGAACCGCGAGTTGTCGTGGACGCACCACCACCAGCAAGATAATTTTAAGGAGTTAACATGGCAAATATAGTACCAGATAGTTTTAAGTTAGACCTACTAACAGGATTTCAAAATTTCAATACAATAAGTGGAAACACTTATTACCTAGCACTTTATAATACAGTTCAAGGTTTTTCTTCAACAGGAACAACTGCCTATTCAACTTCAATTGGATCAACTTCATTAGAAGTATCAGGAACAGGTTATACTGCAGGTGGAACAACTTTAACAATTTCAACATGTGTTGTTCAACAAGATATTGCATTTGTAAACTTTTCTAACGCAACGTTTTCAACTGCTACATTAACAGCTTCATGTTGTTTAATTTATAACTCAACTAATTCTAAAAAAGCAGTTGTAGTTTTAGATTTTGGTTCTAATCAAACTTCAACAAACGGCAACTTTACTATTCAGTTCCCAACAGCAAACTCTACGAGTGCTATTTTAAGAATAAATTAGTAACTCTGCCATAGGATTAATATGGCTACAAATTCTTTTTGGGGCTTTTCAACTTGGGGTTCAGGTGATTGGGGAGGCAAAGGTCAAGATCTCACAATACAAGTTGGTGGTACAAATAATAATACTTGGGGAAGAAGTACTTGGGGAAATGGTTATTGGAACGCAATAACACCTGATCCAGGATTACAAAGACAAATAGAAGGTGGAGAAAATATTGGTTGGGGTATTGATTCTTATGGATTCAATGCTTGGGGCGGTGCAATACAAATTAAGGTTGCAGCCGATGCCAACATCACTGTATTAGGACAACAACTATCAATTCAATTAGGTCAATTAACATTAAATCAATCTGTTGGTGTAACAGGTGTTCAATTAGCAACTCAAACTGGAACTATTACTACATCTGACCAAGATTATATCAATGTTACTGGTCAACAATTAAGTTTACAAATTGGCACAATTAGTATTACAGCTCAAGATTATACTAATGTTACTGGTCAACAATTAGCTACTCAAACTGGTACAGTTAATATATCTGCTACTGCAAATGTTAATGTAACAGGTAGTCAATTAGCAACTCAAACTGGCACAGTTACCACATCTGATCAAGATTATACTAATGTAACAGGACAACAATTAACTTTAAATACTGGATCTGTTTCTATATCTGCAAGTGCTAATATTAATACAACAGGACAACAATTAGCTACTCAAACTGGCACAGTTAATATTACAGCTCAAGATTATACTAATGTTACTGGTCAACAATTAACTACTCAAACTGGTACTGCGGTTGTTAAAGCCGATGTCAACGTTTCGGTTAGCGGTAATTCATTATCCACTCAAACAGGTACAGTATCTATTAGTGGGGTTGCTAATATTAGTGTTACTGGTAATCAAATAACTTTAACGATTGGTAATGCAACTATTGCAGCTACCGCAAATGTTAATTTAATAGGTAATCAATTACAAACGATTGTTGGCGTTCCATCAGTATCTGATCAAGATAATACCAGCGTATTAGGTCAACAAGTAAATACTCAAACTGGAACAGTTAAAATTGAAATTGATGAATTTATAAATGTAACAGGATCACAAATTCAAATTGCAAAAGGTACTGTTACTATAACAACTCAAGCTAATGTTAATTTAACAGGTGTACAATTATTAACTCAAACTGGAATATTAACTACAAAAGATGATGCAAATATTAATGTAACAGGTAATCAACAATCTTTATTTACAGGTACAGTAATTGTTCAAGATTCAGATGTTACATTAGTTACAGGATCAAGTGTTCAATTAGCATTTGGAACTGTAACTATTTATACTGAAACAGGGGTTAATGTTACAGGAAATCAATTGACTTTAGGCATAGGACAACCTACAATTATTGTTTATAATTGGGTTCCTATAAACCCTACAACAGGTCAAAATTGGTCTGCAATTAATCCAACTACTGGTCAGTCTTGGAGTAATTTAACTTTAACAACAGGTCAAAATTGGTCTGCAATAACTCCAAATAATAGTAATATTTGGAATACTATTTATGCGACAAATATTACTGTATGGACTACTATAAATGATGTATAAATGATGTATAATAGACAAAACTATAAAAAACTGATAAGGTAAATAGAGTACACAAAGGAATTTCAATATGGCAAGTACGTGGAGTAATTTAGGTATAAATTTACAAGGCACAGGGGATAACTCTGGAACATGGGGTCAACTTACAAACGTTAACTTACAAGATTTTGATTATGCAATATCTGGTGTTGCAGCAATTACATTAACAGGTAATACTACATTAGCATTTACTACTAATTCATCTTCAACAACTTATTCTAATGAAGCAGGTCGAGCTGCAATATTAGTTTTATCAGGTGCTTTATCAGCTACCACTGTTACAGTTACAGTTCCAAATATTCAAAAAAATTATGTTGTTGTAAACAATTCAGGTGCAACTACAATTATTTCTGCAGGTGGATCTACAACTATTTCCCTTTTAAATTCTACAAGTGCTTATGTTTATTCAAATGGTTCGTCATCTATTTTTACAGCTATTACAGGTGGTACAACTAACCAAATTCAATATAACAATTCAGGAGCACTTTCTGGTATTGCAAATACCACATCTGGCTATATATTAACGTCAAATGGAACAGCTAGTGCACCTAGTTTTCAAGTAAATAATGGAATTACAGCTGGAAAATCTATTGCTTTAACCCTAGTTTTCGGATAATAATTAATAAGGAGATTTAAAAAATGGCTAACCCAAATATAGTACAAGTAAACTCGATTTACGGAAACACAACTACCTTTTT
>Ga0209777_10007545_pt1 | contig 12051 bp, 10 predicted proteins | sample FrelakmetHBP12HB_FD_187147 | JGI IMG/M metagenome (GOLD analysis project Ga0209777, IMG submission 187147) | Freshwater lake sediment microbial communities from the University of Notre Dame, USA, for methane emissions studies -HBP12 HB (SPAdes)... | ecosystem: Environmental > Aquatic >... | reverse complement strand
AGCGTTTTGGCCCCAAAGCCAAAATCATTTTCTCTCTGCTCTCAGGCGTATTGAACATATTCGAAATATCAGTGCTCAAACCTTTATGTCTAATTTTTTGAACGACGTCAGCTGCAACGCCATGGGCAAAAATCTCGCGTTCAGCGCGACTCATTTTGTTGATTGCTTGTTTTGCATCACTCAATTTCAGAGTATCTTTCATACTCATAAAATTAAGACCAGCATCAAAAGCATTGTCAGCACCGAACATTTTAGCTGCGCCAGCGCGAGCCTTTTTATATGCAGGAGCTGCTGTGTCAAGATTTGAAAGCAAACGATTCTTTATTTTATTTAAATCTATAGCTTCATCTTCTCTGCCATTCCTGCGCAAAGAGCCGATCTCATCGTCAAGAGAGCGTTTGACAGTGTCCCAGAATTCCAGAGTTGGTTTTGTTCCTGGTTGCAAAGTCAATTTGCCAGATGCATCTGTGATGAATGGATTTTTTACAGGAGCAGTTCCTTGCAATGCAGCCCTATTTGCTGACTTCCTGAGTGCATTGGGCAACAAATCTTTGATTGCAGGAGCATTGACAAAAGTCTCTAGCTCAGGATTCCAGATGCCACTCTCGCCTTGTTTATATGCCGCTTTATATGCAGGGTTATTGATTTTATGCGCTGCATTCCTTAAATCTTCCTGCATTTCGGCAGCGTTGATTTTGTAAGGCATCATATCAGTGATGTGTTTCTGATAACGGCCAGCTTGTGCTTCATATCTGTCGCGCAGCGTTTTAGCCATTGCAGCTTCAGCATCAGGATAAAGATTGGCCGCTGTTCGGACTTCGCCTCGTAAAGTTGGACCGCCAACATCAACTGGCATGACAGGTTGGCCACGAGCTTGTGCTTCTGCCATCTCCTGAGCAGTTAGGCCAGCCGTTTTTCTGCTCACGTCTGTTTCTAGAGCTTCACCGATTCTTGCCATGCCAGCTTTTTCAGCGCCGGAGATTAGGCCAGGGAGATATTCTTTTATGGCTTTATAGCCTTCTTTGCCAGCACCAGCCAGCAAAGGTAGAGCGGCAGTTGTCGCTGCGCCCATTTTAGCACCTGTGGCTGCATTCGCAAGGCGCTCTTCCAGAGTTGTTCCTTCGCCCAAACCGTAAGCAGCGCCTAGGCCAGTTCCGAAACCCAAACCAGTAGCGCCTCTTACAGCTGTTGGAGCTGCACGTGGAAGAACTTTTGTGACAGCCGCTGGTAATGCTTTCGTCAAGGCTGCGGCAGTGGCTTCTTCAGCAGCGGCAGCTCTTCCAAGAGGAGTGATTGATCCGACAATGCCTGTTGCCATGCCTGCACGTTGAGGCCAAGGTGCTTTTTCTCCAGCAATTCTTGCTGCTTCTTCTTGAGCCTCTTTTGCGCCTGTAAAACGCTCTGCAAATGTTCCTTCTTCTGGAACACCTTTAGGCTTCATTCCTAAATAAGAACGGCCAGCACTAATAAGCGCCGGGACATCTTGTCCAAAAGGAACTGTCTTACCAACACCTGTCATGAATGAAGCAATATCTTCACCTATGCCGCCTTCTTCAGCTTTTGGAGCTTCCAACGCTGCAATGCGAGCGTCAAGTTCTTCGTCAGATAGGGATGAAAGATCTTCGGCCATTATCTTATTCCTGCTCCACGGAGACCAGTTAAGCCACGTTGTCTTCTAGCTTTTTCAGCTTTCAAAGCATCAAGTTGCCCAGAGGCAGAAGGCTCTCTTTTGATCTCAAAAGGATGTTCATCTTCCCAATCTGACAATTTATCTCTCAAGTCAACTCTTTCGCGGTCAAGACCTTTGACATATTTGAACTTATCAATGACTTGTTGTGATCTTGGAATCAAGAGCTTTTCAGCAACGAATTTGAGAGACTCAGGAAGCATAGCCTCGTTCGGAACTGATCCTGTAGCTTTATTGAACTCAGAAACGAAGAGCTTATTGCCATCCAAAGACTGACGAGCCACTTCACCTATCATATCGTTGGTGACTTTTCTAAGAGCTTGAGCCTTTGCAGGATCCGTCGCTGCGAAAGGAGCGAGTCGGCCAATCTCATCGATTTTATCTTGGCTAACACCGAACTGTCTAAGAGCAGCAAGAGTGTCAGTTACGACAGGAGCCAATGGGCCACCAGCGATAGTTGGCTTTCCATTTTCGTCGAACATAATGTTAAGAGCTGTTTTTGTTTTGCGCATAACGTCGCGAGCGGTTTCAGCCTCTTTATAAGCCTCTTCATATAAAGGCTTATTAAGGTCGTATTGACGTTGAGGTTTGCCGGCAGCGAATTTAGCCTCTTCAGTTTGAGCAGCTTTTGCTTTTTCAAGTTCAATTGAACCAGGGATTGGGATTAGATTTCCTGACATATCAGGAACAACTTTGCTGTCCCAAATATTTTTAGCACGTTCTCTTAGACTATCAGCATATTTGTAAGAAGCCTCAAGATCTTTCTGCTCAAATGTTCCAGTAGCTGCAACATCCGCAATCTGCTGCTGAATCTGATCAGCTTGAGCTTCAAGCAGGAAAGGATTTCTGCTAGGATGAATATTTTTCCAGAATTCTTCTTGTCCAGGAGGAATATTTGTTTTCAGAGCTTCATCTGCAGCAACGATTGGCTTTTCGACTTCAGCCTCTGCACCTACTTTAGGCGTTTCTTGAGCTGGTGTGAGAGGCTTAGTAACTTCCTCTGGAGTAGTTACGTCGCTAGGCGTTGTCGGTGTATATGGCATCTGAGAGAAAGGCTTGCGGGCTGCAGCCAGAGCTCTGGCAGCTTCTGTCTTTTGGCGAAGGAGTTTTTCTTTCAGGCCAACTTCACGCTCTGTTGCTCCAACTTTGCGAGCCTCTAGGCCAAGGAGCTCTCCAGCTTTAGCGCGTTCAAATTCTTGCTGACGAAGATCAGCATAGCCTTTAGCTCCTGCACCAACACCTTGAAGAAGGGCTGGAGCGAAGAAACGACTACCAGAAGATGCCATTCCTCCTAAACCTTGAAGAAGTGGAATTAAGAATTTTTCTGAAGTAGCGAAGTCAAGAGCTTTTTCGCCGAGACCTTCTGCTGGCTTGCCTCGCAAGAACCCTGACAAACCTTCTGGTTGTGCGCCATCTAAGTTGACAGTCTTGCCTTCTGTGCTCGCACTCCAATCACGTGCACTTTCTGGCAAATTAGCCAAAATTTCGTCTACATTGCCGAGACCAGCAGTTTCTCTTAACTCTTTATTCCTTCTTGCCCATGCACTTTGAATTGAAGGATTAAATTTTTGTGGATTGCTAGCTACGAGATTTGACAAAAATTTCTCTCTAGCAGACATAAATTTCTCAGGATCGTTCTCAGAAATTTCGAGCAATTGTTTTGCGCGACGAGGGCCAGCCATAATAGCTGTGTCATAAGCCATCCCACGAATGCTGGGATCTAAATTAGCCGCGCCAACGCCTTCCCAATATTCTTTGCGACGAATATCTTGAGCTTGAGAAGGGGACAATTTAGTTACATCAATATCCGGATGAGCAGCTTGATTGATACCATACATAGATGGCCCTTTGCCGACATCATTAGGATTCAAACCGCCTTCATGTCGAGCAGTAAATTTATCATATTCGCTAAAACCGCCATCATCTTCAGAAGTGTCATCTTCTGACGAATCAGCGATCGGCACTGAACCAAAAGTCTGGTATCCAGGACGAACGCCAGTTTTGAGGTTAGGATCTGAAAGCGTAGCCAAAAATGGCAGAGCTTCCATCAGTCCTGTTCCAATCGTTGACAAGATCCCAGGAGCAGCTGCAGCCGCTGCTTCTCCAGCTCCGACTGCTCCAGGAAGAGCAAGGGGAGCCGTTTGAGCAGTTGCAGCGCCGACACCTCCAAGCCATTCTGGAAGACTCGCTCCGACACTGCCTAAACTTCCTAAGCCTTTTACAGCATCACCTAATCCACCGAAAGTTTTGTAAAGACCTTTTCCTGCACCAATAAGGCCTGTCAAACCTTCAATGCCTGTCGCCAAATCAGACTTGCCACCTTTAGCTGGCTCTGCAAATCTTAATGAAGGAGCATCGATTTTTGCAGTTGGAATCGCCCCTGTCTGGAAAGTTTCTGCACCGCCATAAAGACCTTTGCTGGCGAGATCTTTTTCAGGTTCATACATACTTTCTTGAGACTGAAGAATATTTCCTAAGTCGTCATCGCCATAAGTTACGCCGCCTTTTATGCCACCTTTGGCATAACCTCCACGAGAATAATCGCCTTCGCCTGTTACACCGCCTCCCATACGAGCTGCGTCGTCTGTGGCTTTGGCATAATCCAGAGTTTTGAAGCCTTTATAATCGCCGACAGCATCAGGATTTTTCTCGCCAGCCTCGTCAGCCATGAGGCCAATTTGTGGCGCTCCAAGTTCGCCTGTGTCAGGGTCAATAAGACGATAGCGGTAAATTTTCTGGCCATCGTAAGTCTCGCCGATGACTTCAGGTTCATCTGAGCCATCTGCACCGACCTTAAGACTAGGATCAGAAAGTGGATTGCCGAAAAACGAAAGTGGAGTTTGAGTCTGCTGGAAGCCTGATGTCGTTCCACCATAACCAGGTCCAAGACCTGTAGCAGCTTGTGTAAGGAACTGGGAAGTCTGGAATGGATAGGCTTGCTGCATCAAGAACTGATTATAAAGTGACTGCAATCCAGCTTGTTGCGTTTGTTGTCCAAGCGTTCCACCTGTAAGAACAGACTGAAGAGCCTGTGTTCCCATTGGCGAAAGAGCCTGACCAGCTGCCAATTGACGCTGAAGATCAGCCTGAGAAGCCCCAAGAGCTTGCGTATAAGCATTTTGATAAAGAGGGCTAAGAGCTTGACCAAGGCCAAGATTCTGTTGACCAGCGAGTTGAGCACGAACAAGATCGCTGCGAATGTTTCCGAAATGACCGCCAGCAGCTTGCTGACCAGCCAATTGCTGAGTTTGTTGAGCTTGCTGCTGTTGAACTGCTTGCCGAACAGGATCGACAACCTGATTCATAAATGGATTAATATAATTGCCAAGCCCTGCAGAAGCAGGGGTCATTCCTGCACCAGCGACCATGCCAGGGGCCATCTGATAATAAGGTTGACCAGCTTGTGCAATTCCTCCTAAACCTTCAATTGCGCCAGTTTGAATTTGATTCAAAGGTGCAACGAATGCATTAGGATCGGTACTATATTGCTGAAATGGCCGCGCTGCCGCCGCTTGAGCCTGTTGCCAAGCAGCGCCATACATTTCCTGTGCCTGTGGCGCAGCAGTCGTCGTCTGAGTAGTAAGCTGATTAGTCGGCGCTTGCTGCTGTGTACCGAAATTGCACATTTATTTTCTCCAGATATTCCTTATTGCAGAGCCTCTGCCATTTCCTTTTTCGGCAAACCTGTTTTACCATTATAAAGGAAATAAGCACCAACGGCTGGCCCTAGCATCCTTTCATACATTTTTATTTTACCTTTGGTTCGTTCATTTGACACAATACCGACTACCAAAGGCATATCAAGCTCGTCAGATACTTGTTTACTAAAGGCACAAAGTTTTGCTGCTCTGCCGCCTTTTGCACTACGATATTCTGGATGAACAAAAACGATCTTTTCAGCGACGACTGGAGAGTTACTATACCACAAAGGCTCAATTCTCAAAAGAACGACTCCTTCAGGTTCAGCTCCTGGCTCTCCAATTATCCCGATCACTCCTCCATCGCAATGAAGCGAAGGCCAAACGATCTGAAAAAGTTTATATTGATCCAAAACATCTATACCATTTTCCTCATTTGCCCGGACAAAAAGGCCCATACAAGCGTCTAAGTCCTCCGGCGTTCCAACTCTTACTTTAACTTCTTCCAACATCGCTCCTACCCTTCCTAGTCGCGTTTTGGTCCTGGTAAATTTTTAAGTGTCTTTACTGTTTCTGCCCGATATTTGGTCACAAAACCATCTAGATTTCTGTGTCCTTTTTCGGTTTCACCGCCGCCAACTCTGTTGACAGATTCAGGCGAGATAACATATTCTCCTCCTGCAGCCACAATCTCTGTAGCAGGTTCTGGGCCTAATTTTTGCAGCCCAAACATATTATTAAGGATTTTGAACCCTGCCATCGTATTGCCTTCTCCCAAAGCAGAAACAATATCAGCAGGAATAACATAGGCTCCAGAAGGAACATGCATCGGAAGATGATCGGTTCTTCCAGCTACATTGCTGTGGATTGGCCCCACATGGGTCTTGGCAACTGCTTCGCCGCCTGTTGCTCTAGATTTGCGAGCTGTGCTCAAAGCTGCAGCAACAGCCTGTTTTTGAGGATGACCAGCAGCAATCATCTCACTTATGTTATGAGAGATTGTCTTTTTGGATTTACCTTTTTTAAGAGGCATAGCTGACCTTATTAATCTAGAGAATAAGTGACATTGAGCGATTGGCCTGTTCCAGGAGTGACAACAAGACCGTTAGAAAAATGCAAACCGCACTGAACAACGCCAACTTCTTGTGTGGCTGTCGTAGCTACAAGGGCATTTGAAGCTGCAGCAGTTCCTGTTGATAATGCATTATAAATCGTTCCTGCGCCTGTGCCTTTCACAGTGATGGAATAATTTATTAATCTTCCTGCGCCTGTAACGATCAAAGTTGCACCAGAAGCAGCAGCTATAGTGGAAGAAGTCGTTCGCCCACCGATATAGGCTGTCGTCTGATTAAGATTATTGATGGCGACGACGCCATTTTTCTGGGTTGTTAGGATATCGTCTAAAGTGGCCATTAGAATTTACCATCCTGTTCAAAACGATATCTCATAGCACCAACACGCCAGAAAGATCCTAAATCATCACTTTCAATTTTGAAAGAAACGAGCCGCCCCCTAAATCTAGGAGTTAGGAATGTGGTGTTTTTCGTCATTGTGTAAGGGCCATATGTCCTTGGAGTTTGACCAGGATAATCTGCGACATTGAAAGTTAGTTTCAAAGTTGCTGATTGTGCCTGATCATAATAACCCCATTTCATATCAGGCCAAACCTGATCGACGAATATTTTCCATTCGCCTTCCGTCATAGCAAAATAGCCAGTCTGGAAATAAGCATTTATTGGATTGCCATCAGCATCTGGAGAAGTTTCGTGCTGATAGATCCAGTAATCAGTTGAAGCTCCGATTGGCGGTCCAAGGACAGACTCGTTGATCCAAGCTGTTCTTGCTAGGCTTCCGAAATCCCACTGGTCGAGGAGCACATTATATTTCACATAGGCATCAATTTCACCACCATTGCTTATAGTGGGATAATACCAAGATATTTCGCCGAATCTTGAGTTCGGAGCAATACGTATCTTGCTAAGATTGTCTGTGTCCAAATCTTGGAAAATAACGTCCCAGATCGGACACTTGATTGGTTCAACACCGCTGCCAGCCAATCTGAAAAATTGGCTCTGACCCATCCAATAAATCACCCCATTCATCGAGCCGGCAGCTTTACGAGCGATTGCTCCACAGCCTGTTCCCAGTTCGTTGAACTGATAAACATAAGGAGGGCCAACATATTGCATGGCCCATACGCCTAAATCAGTCCAAACCAAACCTTGTTGTGGGCCTTGAATGCAGCAAATTATTCTGGAGCCTTTTGGTATTCTGTAAGAACCTGCTTGGTTGGTAACCAATGGTATCCAGGAATTGAAATCGTTTACGTCGCACCATCTGATCAAAAGCGGATCTTGAATACCAGTGTAAGTCGAACCCCAAGCAATGATTTGGCGTTGAGGCATTGCGACAAAACAACCATCATTCACGATTGGCGCTTGTGGAATGATTGAAGCATAAGAAGCGCCAGAAGCTGGTGCCCATTGGTATATCTGACCGCCCTCATCTGTCGTTATATCATAGACAGGACAAGCGATCAAAATATCGCCCCAATTGTCGAGCGACCAATCAATTGATGTTACTGGAGTCCCTAAAATAGATGTTGGAGCAACTCCATTCCCATAACCACCTACGCCATAACCACCTACGCCATAGCCTGTCCCTGTTGGCAATGGCAAAGGCGCTCTGTAATAAACATATTTAGCATTTCCTCCGTTAATATAACCATTGGTGGTCGAGGAGGCTTTTTCATTTGCAATAATCCTAAAAGAATTTCCTGCACCGACTGATGGGCCGGAAGAAGCAAGCGTATCAATAGCTATAACAGTATAGTTTCCATATATTGTTATTCCACCAACAGTTGTTGATACCAATGCAGGGAAAGTATCTCCAACAAGATATCCATGATTATATAAAACAATATCAACATAAGATTGACCAGATGTTGTATAATAACGAGCAACTGCACCACCATTTGTAACATTGGAAGTTGCCAGGGCAGGATTACCTAATGCGTCTGTTGCTGTTATGAGAAAAGCATTGGCACTGACGAAAGTGGCTACATAATTACCAAATAAAATTAATCCACCGACAGAAATTTGAGTTACAATATCAATGGTATCAAAAGTGTTTATGTTTGATCCTGTTGCATTAATTTGAACAGTGCTTGATCCTGTTGTCGTATTACAAGAAACAGAGACACTTGCTGAATCAGAACGAGGTGTTATAACTTGCTGAGAACTATTGTGAATAACTGACAAATTGTCAGAAGCATATATTGATCCATAAAATTTGACTGTTCCTCCAGAAGAATATGCTCCTGGATTAGAATTCAAACTGTAAGTAATGGATCCTGCACTTGAAGTAGCAACTGTGTATGTGCCATTGTATCCAGAAGGGGATATTCCTGAAACAACTATTGTTGATCCGACTGGTGGTGTCTCGTTAGGAGAAATCGTCAATGTAACTATGCCAGTCGACCAACTAGCTGCAGAAACAGTAGCTGAGTTGGCGTTTGTTACTACAATTTTTCCGCCAGAAACATATGCGCCTGGATTAGAAAGTTTTGAAAATGATATTGATCCTGTTGAAGCTGCTGTAACTGTATAAGTTCCATTGTATCCTGAAGGACTTACAGATGCAATAACGACTGTCTCTCCGACAGCTGCAAGTCTAGATCCACTATAAGTTATTGTGGCGACATTCGCAGCCCAGCTGGCATTTGTTACATCTATTCTGTTGTCGTAAGTAACAGTGTTGGCAGTAGAAGAAGAAACGATGTATGATCCATTATACCAATCTGGTGTAAATCCAGTTACGACTATAGGATCATTAGCTCTAAAATCATGAGTTCCGGTAAAAGTTATGGTTGCATTAGTTCCGTCATTCGATGCTAGCGTTAAAGGAAACAATTCAGTTTCGTTTCCGACGCCTAAATATTGATTAGCATTTGTATCTTCCCAAGCCCACAATGCTCTGATTGGGGAGCCAATGTTTGAATTATAAAATTTGGTCCATCCCCCGAGTTTTTGAACGAGACCTAAACCTTGTTTGTCTGGAACGAACCGCACATAATCTGTGGTTGAAATTGCAGACTCGTTGAGTGCTAATGTCCGATTCTGATCGACGCCAGGGATTAATTTTAATGTCGCGTGCGGCATAAATTATCCTCGTGTCGGAGTAGCAGATGTAGAAGCACCTTGAGAAGACCAAGCTGCATCTTCGAACTTTTTGCGGTTTTCTTCCGACATTGCACTCTTTAAGAGAGCTTGATACTGAGTTTCATAAGTGACTGGCATGCCAGGATCATTGCCAGAAGCACTCGAGAAATTGCGCTGATAGGCAGAAATGTAAACCATAGATGCCATAACAAATAGCTCAGGAAGGTAAAGACTGATGAATGTTGTAGTGTTTGTAGAAGAAAGACTCGCAGGTCTAAAAGTTCCTATTATTTCAACTCTGTATGTTGCATCAGAAAAAGGCCCAACCAAAAATGTATAATCATCAAAAGGGCAGAAATATTTTGGCTGACCAACAGAAGAAGAATTTCCATAAACTGCATCAAGGAATTCTTTTGTAGTCGGCAAAAGCGGAACGCGTGTCGCTGTTTCAGGATTCGTAGAACCAGCTGGGGTGATTAAGTTGATCTGTTCAGCAACGACTAAAACGCCGCCGCCGTAAAATGTCGGATCGGCAAAGTTCGTTCCAGGAGGGATCGAAATCGTCCTTGATCCTGAATTGACAGAATAACTCGTATTGGTCGTAGAACTGAAAAGAAAGTCAACTTCACGATATATTCTGTTTTCGGCATAAGTGATCGCAACAGGCAGGATGGTATTGAATGCTGCATCCGTTTCGTCAACGACAGTCATTGTCGCAATTTGCGTCTTGTAAGTGGCGTATGTAAGACCAGTCGTCATTTTTTAATCCACCCGCATTTCAAAGCGACACCGACTGCATTGTGCTCTCTTATTTGAGCGATCGTCGGAGCTGTATCATGTCTAGAATAATATATTGCTCTAGCAGCTTGACAGAAAGAAGCAGTATCAGTCTCGGAGGAAGGGGTCATGCTCTGGCAGCTTGCCGCCATTAGCGATAATGTCAGCACGCACAGCTTCGCGAGCTGCGATAGCAATCTGCGTGTCATGAATCTGTCCTTTTAAGTCCTCGAGCTTTTGCTGTGCAATCCCTGCTTGAACAAGTTTGCGATCGTGGAGCCAGTTTAAAAACCCAACGATCGCGCTAGCTATTGAATTCAGTATACTAATTATTGAAGCAATAGTCACTGAATTTTTGTCCCGCCTGTAACATCATGATCTTTGGCAGAAGCTCCGACACCGACGATGGCCAAAACAAAAGGCCAAACTTGATCCAATGGGGGCAGCGGTATGATTGAGGGCCAAAGACCAAAATAATTCAAAGCGTAAGCAACAAGTGGTATCAAACCTGAAACAGTCGTTTTCCAATTTGTAACAAAACTGGGCATTTTATTCTCCTAATTACAGTTTTCGGGCTGTGTAACTGTGCAATTGAAAACATATTTGGCAGGAGCGCATCCTGCCAGAGCTATACTTGCTCCGACTAAACACAATGACCAGAATACGAAAACGGTCAAAGCGTTCAGAGTTTCGTGTTTCATGTCGGTTGCTTCGCCTGTTGAAGTGCATTTTGATAAGCTACTGCATAATGAGCGATCAATTGCGCTCTGTCTGTTCCATTGATTATCGCTCTAGCGCCAACATAATCAAGGGTTTTTCCAGGTTTTATATAGTCTGACAGCTTTTTTCCTGTGAACATGCCGAAAATCATCCCCCGAAAGGCGACATCGAGGGCAACTGGCCAAGTTAAGGCTGCGTCAGGGTCTTTAATTCCGAACTTTAGATAATTAGTTTTCCATGTTATTTGAATAAGTCCGCGACCTATCCATGGATAATATTTTTTAGATTTAAGATATTGGGGCGATCCCCATTCTGTAATCGGCTGCATCTTGAAACCAGTCTCGTGAGTCACAGTTGCAAGAACATAGGCCAATTCATCATCTGACATTTTAGGCCATGTGCTATCACGATAGGCCAAAATCTTATTTATGCCAGCTACCTGAGACTGAGTCAGCTTCCCACCGAAAACTGCTAGGCGAATTCTGTCAAAGAAATAAGCCATATTCATCAGTGCTTATCCATTTTGTCATCGAGCTTATCAGAAATTTTAGACAGCATCTCTTTGATTTCTTTCATGTTCTCTGTAAATTCATCTCTGCGCAAATAATTGCTCGGCAATTCAACTTCGATTCTATGTATGTCTTCTTTGAGCTCTTTGACAGCGACCCACAACTCTCTTGCGAACCATCCGAAAACAGTGACGGAAGCAGCAGCACATATGTTTAAAACAGTTTGAAAATCCATCACGCCACCTTTTCGCCTTTATACCAGAGTAAATTTTCTTTCAGTCTTTCATCTTCTGGAGCTTCAGCCAAAGCTAATTCGCCTTGTTCCAAAGCAACTTCTTTTAACCCTAAATTCCAAGCTGCAATAGCAGCAAGATCATGAGGTTGAGCGCCCCATACTGCTGGATCGACCGTGTAAACAAATTCTCTGTTTTTAATAGCCAGAGCACGCATTGCTGCACCATAACATTCCTGCCAACGTGCTTGGGTATAATAGAGCGTTGCAAGGCCGCACCAAGGCTCGCGCGTGTCAGGTGATTCGGCGGCAGCGCGTAGCCACCAAG
>Ga0209777_10007544_pt1 | contig 12052 bp, 12 predicted proteins | sample FrelakmetHBP12HB_FD_187147 | JGI IMG/M metagenome (GOLD analysis project Ga0209777, IMG submission 187147) | Freshwater lake sediment microbial communities from the University of Notre Dame, USA, for methane emissions studies -HBP12 HB (SPAdes)... | ecosystem: Environmental > Aquatic >... | reverse complement strand
TTTGTCATATCGCAAGTTTGGGGTTCAGCTTCCAAGCCATGTACATCAGTTGGAGCGGGCAATGGCGATTACTTCTCGTTTTTTTCTCAAGGAAATAGTAAAATAAGTTTTACAATGAGTGATACAACGATTACTATCACAACGACTACAGATTTGAGCGCTTACAGCGGTTTTATCGTAATACAATATATTAGAGATGGAGTGTGAATATGGATGCTGGAACAATGGCAGCAATAATAACAGCTATATCAGGGATTGCAAGTGCAGCAAGTCAAAAAGGTGGATTACTTGGATCTAGAGAGAAACACAGTTCAACCTATGGCAAAGGCGGCCAGAATTTAGTAAAAGATATTCAAGATTTTGCTCAAGGTGGATTTGCACAAGGCGATATAACACAAAATCAAGGATATCAACAGGGTCAAGACTGGTTGAACGGTTTATTTGGTAATGATCCGGCTTTTTGGGATAAGTTCGAAGCTCCTATTAATAGAAATTATGAAGAAAATACTATACCTGATTTAGCTAACAGATTTGCTTCTATGGGTTCTGGGGGTAGCTTAGGATCTACTGGTTTTAGAAATCAAGCCACAAGAGAAGCCGGCAATTTAAACACTAATCTAGCAGCTCTTCGCGGTGGTATGCAGCAACAAGGCGTGAATCAGCAATTAGGATATGCTCAGCAGCCAATCAGCAACTGGCAACAACTAATTCAACAAGCTCTAACTCCTACTGAAAATAAATATCAAGGTCCATCGACTGGTTTGTTAGGCGGTGTTGCTTCTGGTATAATTTCTGGAGCTGCTCAAGGATATGGAAATCAATGGGGACAAAATATGGCAGGTACATCACAACCTCAATCTCAACAACCTCAATCTTCACAATATCAACCATATTCAGGAATGGGTAATAGTTCATATCAAAGTGGTCTTCCTAATTTTAATCCAAATTATAGAACACCGGGACAATCCCCATTAACTTATTAAGAGGTATCTATGGTCTCAATTTTACCAAATCAGCGCTCCCCTTGGGACGTAATTGGATCACAAATTGGTCAAAATCTTCATCAAACATTACCAGGAGCTGTACAACAAGGATATCAAAGACAGACTGGTTTGAATGCTATTGATCAACTACAAAAAGAATTGGGTCAAGCTGGAGGAGATATTAATAAGATGCTTCCTGCTTTAGCTAGAGCAATAAGTTTAAATCCAGCTTTAGAACGTTCTGGACTAGGACAAGAATTTCTAAAGAATCAAGCAGCTGGAATGTATCCTAGTGCATTAGGGGGATCTTCTGGATCAACACCAAATCCTAATATTGTATCTCCTATTGCAGACGAAACTCAACAGTCTCAACCACCGGGACTTCCAGCAGATACATCTAAGGGAAAGACTAATATTGATTCTATAGCCAATCAATACATAGCTGAAGTTAGACCAGATCTTATAAATCCTGAAACTCAATATGGAGCTATCAATACATTCGGTTCTGCTATAAAGCAAGATCTTTCACCAGAAGAAGAATCTCAATTAAGACAGCAACTAATGGATAAATACAAAAATCCAAATATTGCAAATCAAGTTTTAGATAGAGTACGAGAAGGAGTAAGAAATAAATATAATGAAGCACAAGCAAAATATGGATTTGATAAAGAACGTAGAGAACAAATTCAGCAGAAATGGCGTGATTTTACAGCTGGGTCTGCAAATAGATTAGAACCACATGTTTCAAAATATGGGGAACAACCGAGAACCAAAGAAGTTTTAAATAATAAATATAATCAATATGCTGAAAAACAACCTACGAATATGACTCCTGAAAACATGCATACAAATGCAATGGCTCTTCTTCAAAATGATATTAATAAAATAGACGCATTACAAGCACTTCCTTCTATGCCTCCGTTTAGAAATGAACAGGACGCAAAGGATTACATAGGTAAATATAAGGATACTTATAAGGATCTAGCAGATCAAGGATTCATGGAAGCATTACGTGAAGATGCTATCATGAATAAAGATATGGGAAATGAAGAATTTCATTCCATGATATGGGGAGATCAAACAGATAAAAACACTCTAAATCGGTTACATTCTTTTGAAGCACCTGTAGAATATCAAAGAGGTAAAATAGGTACATTAAATTCTAATAAATATAATCCTGAATATCCAAAACAGCATGAAAAATATAATCCTGAATATCCAAAACAGCATGAAAAATATATTTCTGATATTTCTAAAACTCTTAAAGAATTGAAGCCTAAAGATGATCTAATGATTGCAAGGGCTATGGTCTTAGATCAAAATGGAACTGTAGAAGATTTTACAAAAGCATTGAATGAAGCTCGAAAGAATGGATTAGAATTATCTGAATTTCAAAAAAGTCAACTTCAAGAGATAAATATTCCTAGGGTCCCTCCTTTATATGAAATATTTAGCGAAAGAAATTTCACAAAACCAGCATTAAAAGCATGGGCTCCTTGGGTAAATTATATGAGAGGAAAGAAATGACAGCTATTTTGAGTGCTATGTTTACAGGTTATTCAGCTCAACAAATATTGAAATATTTGTCACAGCATAATCCTAGAATGGCGCAACAAATAAGTTCTGCTTTAAATGCAGGTCATTCACTAGACCATGTAATGAGATTTCTAGCTAAAAATGAAAAGAAATTAGGTAAATTAATTCCAGATGAAAAAGAAAATCGATCAGATAATCTTTATAAAACTGCACAAGAATTACACCCTTCTATTTTAGGGGGAGCAAAAGCATTAGGTACTGCTGGAGCTTTAGTAGGAGGATCAGCAGCTTTAGGTCGTGCAGCCCCTCAAGTCTTTGGAAGAGGATCAATACCTGGCGCTGCAGGAATGGCAGCTGGAATGACACCAAATAATCCTACACAACCTGGTCCGAATTCTCCTGGCGTTGGCGTCGTCGGCCAAAAACCCAACCAGCCCATAAACCCAACCCAAGGAATGGGAGTCCAAACAGGATCACCAACTGAAGCAACACTATCAAGCGCGCCCATAATTCCAAATCAGATAAAACCACAACAACCTCCTATTAATCAAGTTGAACAAAATATAACACAACCTGTTGAATCTCTACAACCTAAAGGAATTTCTGATAAGTTATGGGAATCTATACAGGGTGGCAGATTAACTGATAAAGATCCAAATATTAGCGCTTTTCTTAAAGTTGCAAATAATTTAAGAAAGACTCGTGGACTATCTACTAAAGAACAATTCGATAATCTTTACAAAGTGTTTGAAAATAAAAGAGAGATGGGATTAGAAGGCCCAGAACTTGCAAGAGAATTGTTTGCCGAATGGGAACAGATGAAGAATCCTGAAGCAGTTCAAAAAGAAGAAAAGTCTAAACCAATAGAAAAGAACTCTGTTGTTTCATCACCAAACGGCGTAGGTGAAGTTAAAGAGATTAGAAATGGTAAAGCAGTTATTGATGTAGATGGAAAGCTTCACAAGGTAAATGAAGATGAATTGATATCATCTCCTTTACCTGAAAAAGAACTCGCTGATCTTTATGATGACCTTATACAAGGTGTAGAAAAAGAGACAGGTGAAGATGTTTCTCGTATGGTTGATTGGGCTGGATACGATCCAAATACAGGTAAATTAGCTTTTCTTCCTCATGACGGTGGTCTTTACACCTACTCTAATCTTTCTAAAGATGAAGTAGATCAATTAACAAGCGTTCTTTCTACTAGAAAAACTTCTGGTTCTAATTTTATAGGGGCTTGGAGTGCTAAATCTAAATCACCAATAGGTGCAGCCATGTCAGCTCTTATTAAGAAGCTACAGCTTGAAAGAGGTGGCAAAGGCAATGAATATGAAGAGAAATTCGAAACTGTGTACAAAGCTTTCGAACCTGCCATTAAAGCAGCTAAAAAGAAGAAGAAAAAATGACAGATAAAGAACTTATAAAACTTCTATACTTTCTTCAGCAGCATGGTAAAAAGAAATCTAAGAAAAAAAAGAAGTGATTATCTATTTGATTTTCTATCTTTAAGCATTTTTGAAAGATTAAAAATCCAATTTAACACATCTTTATCATTAAAATTATCAAAAAGTTTTTTTGTAAAATCTTTAGGAACTCTTTCTATATATCTATCTTCTGGAAATTTAAGCGAAAACCCATAATATTTTATATATGATTGAATTTGATTTAAACTTACTTTTCCCAAATTTCTTCCAATAATTCTATGCACAGGTACACCATCTAAATCTTTAAGATATTTTAGATCGTCATGACATGAAAGACAATTTATGATTCGTGAGCTCAATTGACTTTCACTTATTAATATATTTTCGCCGTTTTCTTTCATTTTTCCCTTAATTAAATATGTTTCCAAGTTTTTCTATTTACAATATTGCAAATACATGCAGAACTTACTTTGTATTTTCTGCACAAATCAGCCTGAGTAATATTTTCTTGCTGATATTGTTTTCTCATTTTCTTGATATCATCATCAGAAAATTTCGTGATATGATGTTTTTCTCCAGTTCTTTTATCTTGACGATTCTTCAATACCATATCATTCATGTTTTCTTGATGAGTACCAAGAAATAAATGATTGGGATTTATACACAATCTATTATCACATCTATGTAAAACAAAAAAACCTTTTGGAATTTCTCCTTTCCATATCTTATATGCGACCCTATGAACACCTAAAGAAAATTGATTTCTTTTAGGTTTTGCATTACTTAATCCTTCTATTTCTTTCACTCTAAGTTTAAATATTCCATATCCACTTGGACTCAATCTTCCTTTCCATTCTCTACAGTCATTTACTACTATAGAGTTATCTAAAAGTCTTTTTTTTATTTTTGTTGTATATTCTTTCGAATAAGGAGATTTAATACAGCCACAACTTTTTCTTCTTCCAGATTTCAAAGCATCAGAGCGATAGGATACTATATTCCCGCATTGACATTTACATTTCCAAAAATATTTTTTAGATGGACTTTTATAATCGAAATATAAAGCAGTAAGTCTATCAAAGATATGTCCTGAGATATCATTCATTAAAACCCCTTTGAGGAGAGTATATATATTAAGGGGGAATTAATCAAGCTTTTTTACTTTTAATGCCATTTCCTTTAAAATCGAATTGTGAATTTCCTCAATTGCCTTCCTGCTTATCCTATAAGGACTTTTTGGTTTATTTCCAATTCTTATAGAAACTATAAATCCTTTTCTAATCCATTCATAGACCGTATTTTTATGTATTGAAAATATTTTTGATATTTCAACTACACTTAAAAATTCTTTTTCCATTGCGACCTTTATGTGAACATTATGCATCAAAGTTGAACCTAATTGAACTGTAACATATTTTTTTAATTTGTTCTTTTATAAAATAAAGATTTATCTTAATGTGAAGAAAATTCATTAAGGAGAAAAATATGTCTAGCCCAATTATTCCAAGTTCATTTTCATATACCGATCTTCCGCAGGGTGGAAGCGTAATCCCTATGATCGTAGCGGCTAGAAATCCATCTGATACAGTAGATACACAATATGCAGCTGGTTATCTTTGGCTATCTAGTTTAGATCAAACAAATGCTCTTACAGGAAATTCTGGTTCTGGTTCATTATTCGTACAATCTGGTAATACGGCTGGTGCACCAAATTGGGTAGCTTTATCAGCTGGTATAGCTGGTGCTCTCAACACACTTTCTGATGGTTCAATCACTGTATCTCCTGTAGGCGGTAATATTGAATTATTGGGTACGTCAGCACAAATTGTTGTAACAGGTAATGCGGCTGCTCATAGTTTAACATTTAGTCTAGCGGGTAGCGTTGTATTTCCTGGATCTGTTACAGCAGGCACAACAATTACAGCTGGTACCGGTTTAACTGTAACTACTGGTAATCTCTTGGTAAGTGCGGGAAATGTAACTTTAACATCTGGTAATTTAACTCTATCTTCAGGAAATCTATCAGTTACTGGAACTTCATCATTGCAAGGAACAGCAAATATAAATACTTCAACTGCAGCAGTTACTGATATAGGTACTGGAGGAACCGGTGCGGTAAATATTGGTAACGTTACGGGTGGTGTAACTATCACAGGTTTGACAACACTTGGTGCTTTAACAGTACTTGGTAACGTTTCAGTTAATGCTTCTGGCACTGGAACAACAACAATTGGGGGTGCGGCAGCTTCTGGAGCTATCATTATTGATGCAGGTACATCAGCTAGCGGATTACAAATTCTTGGTAATGCTAACGCAACGGGTATTTTGATTGGTAATGATGCAGTAGCTAACGTGTTAGTGATAGGTAATCAGACTGCCGGAACAACAATGCAATTACTTGTTGGTACTGGTTCAACACCTGATTTACTCATAGATGGCGGAACAACATCTAAATTCCAAGTAGGTAATAGTATCACTACAGGGACAATAGTTATCGGCGGTACAGCACAAACAGGCGCTATCACAATTGGTTCATCTTCTGGAGCATCTAATAGTGTTCTAATTGCTAATGGTACAGGTTCTACAACAGTCGATGTTGCTAATGTAACGACAGCTGCTGTATTAGTTCGTATTGCAAATGCGGCATCTATTGCAACTGCATCAGTTGTAGATATTCAAAGTGGTGCAACTCCAGCAGCTGCTCAAACATTGAATATTATGACCGGTGTTACAAGTGCGGTAGTTGCTCAAACAGTTAATATTATGACTGGTAACGTTGCTACGGGTACTTCAGTATTCAACTTGGGTACAGGATCACAACCTATTGCTATTAACGTAGGTGGTACAGGTGCTGGAGTTAAAACTATTGCGATCGGTAATGGTGTGTCAGGTAATCAAATCACAATTGGTAATGGTACTAATACAACATCTCAAACAATTAGTTTGGCTTCTGGTGCGACAGCTACTCAAGCAAGTACAGTAAATATTTTGAATGGTGCGACTCCTGCAGCTAATCAGACTTTAGCCGTTATGGCAGGTGTGGCAAGTGCCGGTACTCAGTCAGTTCAATTGTTAGGTGGTGCTAATACAACAGGATCACAAAATCTTCAAGTATTTAACGGCGTAATTGCTGGTGGTACTGGAACAATTAATTTATTTAGTGGAGCAATTGCTTCAGGAACTGAAACATTTAACCTATTTAATGGTAATGCAGTTGGCGGAACACTTGTAGCAAATATATTTGGTTCAGTAGCAGCAACAACAGCCGGAACTATAAACTTAGGCACAGGTGCAGCAGCTCATATCTTGAATGTAGGTTCTGCAACTGGAGGAGCGGTAACGATTACTTCTGCTGGAACAATAGCTTTAGTTGGAACCACTCATATCAACACAACAGGTACTGCAGTAACAACAATTGGTAACACTACTGGTAATACAGCAGTTACTGGTTCTCTAACAGCATCTACAACATTAACAGCGACACTTGGAGCAATTACTGCAACTAATGGTAATTTAGTGCTTGGAACTGCTGGAAATAAAATATTAAGCACAAGTGTTGCAACAACAATAACAGCTGGAGCTAACTCATTTGGTTCTGTAACTCTTGTTGCAGGAACTGCAACGGTTTCAACGACAGCAGTAACTTCAAGCTCATTAATATTCTTATCTAGATTGACCGTGGGTGCAACAGGCGCAGCAGCTCTCGGTATCTTGAGTGTTGGAACAATCGTAAACGGCACATCATTTGTGATAAATGCTTGGCTAACAGCTAATGCGACATCGCTTGCAACCACTGATGTTTCAAATATCTGTTGGATGATCGTAAACTAATAGTAAATAATTTAGGTTAATGGTACATATTCTGTATCATTAACCCAAATTTTAAAAGGACTGAAAATATGCTAAAACAATCAGCAATGCTAGAAGTAAAAATTGGCGATAGAGTTTATCAATTACATTTGCCCTCAGATGCACCTTTGGGCGAAGCGCATGATGCTATTTTTCAAATGAGATCATTTATTATTGCTAAGATTAATGAAGCTCAAAAAGTGGATGCTCCAAAAGAACCGGAACAAGAAGTTAAATCGGAATAAATATGTCAAATTATTGGAATAATCAAGTGAGTCTACCAGCTCCAGAACTAATTCAGGCTATGAATGGAAGTTCTGTCTTAATTGGAACTCTTTTGTACGCTCCCGTAAAACTTATTTTAGATAATCAAAGTACTACCGCAGTAGTACTTTCGATTTCTTTTGACGGAGGCACAAGCCTGATTCAGTGGAAAACATTTGCAGGTGCTGAAGCTTTAGTGTTAGACGATGATTTATCTCCGTTTCCAAAAGGGACATCTTTTTATGGAAATGGCGCAGCCAATGGTAGTTTTTCAATTGCTTATACATACATGAAAGAGTAGGTGAAATTTGAGTCAAATTACAAAAACTCTCACGTCCGGCGGTCCAATACCTCCTGTATTACCCACTCAATTTACAACTGATAATGGAATAGCCGTACCCGCAGCAAATAATTTAAATGTTTTTGGCGGTGTTGGTACTGCGACATCTGGAGCGGGAAGTACAATCACGATCACAGTAAAGAACGAAGGTTTTTCTTGGTCTGAACAAAATGTGAGTTTTCCAGCTTCAATTCAAAGCGGTTATTTTTGTAATGCAGGTTTAACAGTTACTCTTCCGGCTACTGCTGGTTTGACTATTGGAAATACTGTAATTATTTATGTAGACACCTCTTCTCCTGTAATTATACAAGCTAATGCTGGTCAAATGATTCAGGTAGGAAGTAACATATCTGCAGCAGCAGGAACTGCTACTAGTGCTACTAGAGGGGCTATTCTAGAATTAATTTTCAAACCTTCAGATCTTACTTGGCACACACAGTCTAGTTTGGGCGTATTTAACGTTGTATAAAATAGGAAAATATTATGGTAGCAAGTAATGATCTAAACATTTCTCAAGCCGGATACATCGTTTTTGACGGAACATCTACGTTTACAGGAAGAACTTTTCAGGCAGGAACTGGTATTACTATATCTAATGCAACGGGTATAGCGGGTAATACAACTATTTCATTGAGCGGAAGCGGAACTGCGTTAGAATTCTTAACTGGAAATACGGGAGCCGCTGTTGCCCCAGATGGATCTAATAATATTAATATTCAAGGATTTGCTGTTGTTGCTGGTACAACTCCAGTAACTGTTTTAGGTACAGTATTACCCAACACGCTTACGATTGAAGTCCAATTATCACAAGCTTCTGCTTCAGCAAGTTCATCAAAAGCCGGTCTTGCGAGTTTTAATTCCACAAATTTTTCTGTTGATGCAACGGGTTATGTAAATTTAACTTCAGCTGGTCAAGGTATCACGACTGTTGGTGATGTTACTTCTGGTAACGTGGCATTTAATGGAACAATTGGAACAACATTAACTTCTACTACTGCAGGTTTTAGCTTACTAGTAACTAATAATAGTGGATCTACCGGAGGTGCTTTACTTGCTAGAGCTGGATTTTCATCAGCATCCACTGGTAATGGAGGAGCGGCAACTTTTCAAGCTGGAAATTCTGGAACTACAGGGAATGGTGGTGCAGTTAACGTTTTAGCAGGAGATGCAAATTCTGCTGGTAATGGCGGTACAATAACTATTACTGCAGGAGCTGCCGGAGCTGTTTCTGGAAATGCAGGAAACGTAGCAATTTCTGGAGGTGGTTCAGCCGATGGATCTGGTACCGGAGGAAGTATATCATTTACTGGAACTACAGCTACGGGTGTCGGTGCCGGAGGAAGTATAACTGGTGTTTGTGGAACAGGTGGAATTACTTCTGGTAATGGCGGAGCTGTGTCCTTTACTGGTGGTGCAGCTCAAACTAATGGTACTGGAGGAGGGTTTACGTTTCTTGCAGGTCAAGGAAAAGGATCTGCTCAACCAGGTGGAAGTGTTTCATTTACTACAGGAGCGTCCGTTAATTCAACACCTGGATCTTTTTCGTTTTTGGGTGGTTTATCTGCGGGATCTAATCAAAATGCTTCAGATTTTACAATGGCTACTGGTCGAGGAAGTGGAAGTGGAACTTTAGGTAAAACATATCTCCAAGGAAACGCAGCAGGAACAGCCGCAGGAACTACAGGTCAAACACGTGTGAATAGACTGATTATTAATGGATCAGTTACTAATTTAGTTTCTACTGTAGCTTCTACAATTGCTACTGTGACAAATGCATCTAATTCTTCTGCTGGCGGACAAGTATTTTATACAGTAGAAGCAAGCGATGGAACTGATTTTCAAAATGCTTCAGGAATGTTTAACTTTTCATTAGTAAATAAGGCTACCGTTGTAACCTCAAACATTATGAATGTAACAGAATCATCCGCTGTTTCGGCTGGAACTTTAGTAAATGTATTCTCTTTTTCAGGAGCAAGTTTGCAGTTAACGACAACAACATCTCTTACACCGACAACTCTTAGAGTAACATATACAATTAATTCAAATAGTCAACAAACCGTAACAGTACCATAGGATAAATTATGCCAACAGCCGGATCAGTTTCACAGTTTACAGCAAATGGTAAATCACCAGCATATAGTACGGCAGCATTTCCAACAGGTACTGCAGGAACGAGCGGCAACGTGCTAACTTCTGATGGAACAAACTGGATTTCTTCGGCTCCTGCTACTTCTGGTACTGTTACTAGTGTATCAGGTACAGCTAACCAAGTTTCAGTAGCTACAGGAACTACAACCCCTGTCATATCCCTAATAGGACCTTATACTCCAGCAACCTATACAGCTCATGGCGTGTTAATTGGAGAAGGAACTTCATCCATAGTAGCAACAGCCGTTGGTTCAACCGGCCAAGTCTTAACAGGTGTAACAGGATCAGATCCTGTTTGGGCATCTCCAGCAACTTCTGGAACAGTTACAAGTGTATCAGGAACAACGAATCAAGTTTCTGTAGCTACCGGAACTACGACCCCTGTTATATCTTTAGTTGGTCCATATACTCCGGCAACTTACACAGCACATGGAGTATTGATTGGAGAAGGAACATCTTCTATAGTAGCAACAGCCACAGGAACAGCTCTTCAAGTTCTACAATCTGGTGGAGCATCAGCAAATCCTGCATACTCTACTGCCACATATCCTTCAACTGCTGGAACAAGTGGAAATGTCTTAACTTCCGACGGAACCAATTGGAATAGTACAGCTCCTGCTGCTCCTGCATTTACACCAAATTCTATAGTTCAAATATTTGATGATTTTATTGGCGTTCAAATGGTAACTTTACTTATAGGCAGTTTGTATGGATTAATTGGTAATCTAACTTGGCTTTCTCTTAGTGCTACATCTAATTTTAATGCAACAACTCCTGCAGTTTCTGGTCATCCGGGTATTATAGGAAATGCAAATACCGTTGGATCTGCGCAACTTTATTTATCCGATTCAACAACAGGTGGAATACCCGGGTCTATTGTTCTTGGGGCAGGAGCAATAACATTAAATTTTGTAATTCAATTAGCAATATTATCTAACGGAACAAATACGTACAGAACAGATTTTGGATTAGATGATGGTGGTAATGGTAATTTTATTATTTTTAGATATAGTTCTTCACTAAATTCTGGAAATTGGCAAATACTTACTTCAAAAGCATCTACAGTAACCACAACAAATACATCTACCGCTGCTGACACAGGTTGGCATAATTTTCAAATATCTATAAATTCTGCAGGAACTTCAGTTCAATTTTTTATAGATGGAGTATCTCAAGGAACTATTGCTACAAACGTTCCTATTGTTGCTTTATCTCCGTATATATCTTGCATTCGTACTGGAGGAACAACAGCTAACAATAGTATGTTAGTGGATTTGTTCTACATGCAGCAAACCTTAACAACAGCTCGATAAAATTTTCAATAATTTTCTACCAATAAAACATGTATAAATGTACAACAATTAGATAAATAATTAGGAGTCGCATATGCCATTATCTAAAGGTAAAAGTAAATCCGTTATCGGTCACAATATCAAAGAGATGGAACAAAGCGGACATCCAAAAGCTCAAGCAATTGCTGCAGCATTAAATACTGCCAGAAAATCTGG
>Ga0209777_10007543_pt1 | contig 12054 bp, 7 predicted proteins | sample FrelakmetHBP12HB_FD_187147 | JGI IMG/M metagenome (GOLD analysis project Ga0209777, IMG submission 187147) | Freshwater lake sediment microbial communities from the University of Notre Dame, USA, for methane emissions studies -HBP12 HB (SPAdes)... | ecosystem: Environmental > Aquatic >... | reverse complement strand
CGTGCTCCGGCCACGCTCGTAGAGTTCCAGAATGCGCTTGCGGATCGGAATCGGTATGGCTCGCATGAGCACACTCTGCCATAAAGCTCCGCTCTTCGCAAGCTACATTATTTATGGAAGCGCTCTAGTGGGTCTGAATCGTTCCGCTCACCACTACTTCGAAGGCGGTGCCGGGGACGCTCTTAAGCTGGTCAAGGTCCGTGTCGTTCCACGCGGGATTGGGCGCGCCGGTGATGTACCAACTGCTGCCGTTATCCGCCACGATCATCCCGTACTTTTTGAGTGCGGTGAGGATGATGAGGGACTGACCGGTGTAGGAAGATATATCGTAAGAAGCCTTCAAGCGCAGGCGCAGCCCCATCGGCGGCAAGGCAGGATTGTTAGAACTGCTCGCGAAGTGGGTGGCAGGGTGAATGAAACCGGCTTGACTTTGGGCAACGGTGAATCGCAGCGCGTGTTTGATTGCGCCCGCCGCAACTTCGTCGTAACGGACGAGGCCGGGCAGAATCGGCAACCCCGCGGCGTCGCCGGAAGTCCAACCGTCCGGCCGCAGCTTGTCGGAATAAAAGTTGAATACAGCGCCGTTGGCTGCGGTCCAGTTGTTGTCGCTGGCATCCTTGTAGGCTTCCCACACCTCGTACAGCGTGCAGTTGTTGTGGGTGGGATCTGCTAACAGGGCCAGCACGTGGCGGTCACCGGTGGAAGCGTTGCCGCCCTCCACCGGAGCGTCGGGGGGGAAGGGGTAGCAGCCTATGCCGCTGGGTTGCGTGCAGTTGGGCCCGGGGTCGCTCTCCCCAGGATACTGATTAAAGAGGACGTTCACCAGCGGTTGACTGCCCGGCACCGCGACGTAAGGAATTCCATAAGTGGGGTCGCTGCCGAAGTCGGGATGCAGGTACTGCTTGTCCTGGTTGATGCTCGCAACGTACTGGTTCGAGTTGGGGTCAACGCAGTAGTTGGAGACGTCGGCGTTCCAGGGGTTATCGGTGGGAAACACCGGGCAGCCGGAAATCGACGGGCTGGTGCTGAAGTCGGTGGGGCTGCCGGTTACGGCGTTGCTGCAATTCGTGCCTCCATCGGGCGGATTCACCGGCGGTGAGGTGGCGGATCCGCAGCCAAACGAAAGCAGGAAAATCGAGGTCACAATAATAGCAGCGCAACTGTAGTAAAATGATCTGTGGTTGATTGGCGCCGGTTCACGCCCGCGAATTTTGAATATGACTTCGAGCGCGACAAGCTCACTGAGCATGCGGTCACCTTTGAGGAAGCTGTTGAGTGCTTTTTTTCGGATTTCGAGATTCGGCGAAACAAGAGATTTCATGATCGGTATCAGCTGATTGGGAAAACGCTCGGCGGACGAAACCTGAAGGTGATTTTCCAGCTTAAGCGGTCCAGTATCGTCCGCATTATCACTGGCTGGCCTCTATGAACAAAACAAACAAACCTACCGGGCTCAGCGAAGGCGCAATAGACCGAATCGTGGTCTCACAATCCGAAGACGAGTCGGCTTGGGAGGCGCCCGTTCGGGTGAAGCGATCAAGAACAGCTTCCCTTTCGATCCCCGGCGAGCTGGCAGCCCGGGCGGCTTTCCTGGCCAGGTTGCATCACGACGCCGGTCTCGACAAGTGGGTTGAACGCGTTGTCAGGGAGCGGGTCGAGCTGGAGGAATTCGCCTTCAGCGAGGCGAAGAAGAAGCTTGCTCCCTGAAAGCGGCAGCGCCCTTCAGACCCCACCACTCCTGCCGTGGTCCAGATCTCCAGTTGCCATAATTTCAATCCCAAGAATAAGAGAAACGGCCCGTCCGTCGGCTGACGAACGGGCCGTGGGGGTCGTACCCCGACGAACAAGAAGGTAGAGGGGCGATTCACGAATCGCCCCTGCCAGTTCAGAAGTCAAGCCGCAGGGACAGCATGATATTGCGCGGCCCGTGTGAGACGCCGTAAATCAAACCAAAGCTGCCTGGGTCACTGACATCGGTTGCGGGGTCACCCAGGCCCGCACGGTTAAGCACGTTGAAGAAGTCGGCGCGGAATTTGAGCACGAAGCGCTCGGTGAGGCGCGTATCCTTCAGGATGCCGAAATCCTCCGACTGGTTTGCTGGCCCGCGGGTATAGGATAAGAAGCGCGGCGCGGTCCCCCAACGAGTTGCTACGCACCCGCACAAAGGATCCGCCGGTGGCGACGAGAAGGCCGCAGGGTTGAGGTAGGCCGTTCCGTTGATAGAGTCAATCGGTCCTTTAAACGAAACCTTCTGGTTTACGCCTGGAACGACGTCACCGCGAACCCCATACCACCCCAATCCGGAATCCAGGCTGGAGTTGTAAATCTGGAGCGGAGTGCCCGAACGGTAGTTTTGGATAGCGGTAACTTGCCAGCCGCCGACCAGCTTATCCTTGGCGCCGCCACTGGAGAGCCACTTGCCGCCCTTGCCGAAGGGCAGGTTGTAGAACCAGGTGAGTTTGAGGTTTTGGCGGAGGTCAAAGGAGGCGATGGACTTCTCATTCTTCTGATTGTAGTAGTCCTGCCAGTAGTAGCCGCCGTAGTATCCGATGGCTGAGTCCGCATTGCTGAGCGTCTTGGACCAGGTATAGGCAGCGATGAAATTCAGGCCCCTGCCTACCCGTCTGCGCGCTGTGATCTGGAGGGAATGGTAAGTGGAACTGCCGTAGTTCGGGAAGTCATTGTAAATCCCGGTGTACTGCGGGAAGGGACGAAGCGAATCCGAGACCGTACCGCTGTAATCCGGGAAGGGCAGCCCTGTAACGCCGTACTTGGCCAGAGCAGCCGCCCCATCCGGATCGCCAAGCGCATCGTTGATGTCCCACGTCAGGTAATCACCATATTGGCTGATGCCCATGTACTTGGTGGGGACTTGGTCGGCCCGTTGCGCGATGTCGTAAGCGTTGAGTCGTGTGCCTTTCGCGCCGACGTAATCAGCCTCGAACATAATCTCGGAGGGCAACATGTACTGGATACCGAAATTCCAGTTCTGGATGTAGGGTTGAGCCGACGATCGGCCCATGTACTCGACAGTATTGTAGTTTGCGATGGACGGGTCGCGATTCGGCAGAGTTCCCGTATAAGGTGGAATTCCGACTCGGCCGTTGTCCACGTAGTAAGCTGGAATCGTGGCTCCCGCGAGAGGGGTCATGTAGTTCGCCGGGTCCACGGCGTTATGGAACTGCCTGGGGTAGCGCCCCGTGCTCCCGAACGCCACGACATCGTTGAACCCCGTGGAGGGATTCGGGAAGCCGTTCGCGATGGGCGGAGCGTAGGAAATGCCGTATCCCGTTCGGATGACCAGCTTCCGGGTAGCTCCGTACGCGAGGCCGATCCGTGGGGCGAACTGGCGATAGTAAGAGTCCTGGAAGGACGTGCGCCCGTTGCAGGTGGGGCAGTTTCCAAGGAAGGTCATCGCACCCGGGATGCCGTCCGCACCGGGATTGGGCAGAGTCGGGTCCATGCCGGAAAGGCGGTTGTACGCTTCCTTCCTTACACCCGGCAGTTCCCAACGCAGCCCGTAACTGACCGTCAATTTCGGAGTGGCTTTCCAGTCGTCCTGCGCGTAGAGACTGGTCAGCGCTCCCCGGAAGCCGGCGGTGGTCGCAATCACGTCGCGCGTGCCGCCGTTGGTAGCGCCCAGGATGAAGCTGGCGAAGGGATGCCCCGTCCTGTTCCGGAGGCTTCCTCCAATGGCCGTCTGCAAATTGGAGAAGCTGAACGCTGTGCCTGGGTAGATACGGTCATTGCGGCGATAGCGGCGATACTCGCCGCCGAACTTGAAGCTGTGTTTGCCGCGGAGGTAGCTGAGGGTATCGGCATAGATGAAGCTCTCACTGGTGCCGAACTCCGCCGTCCTTTGATAGGGGCCAAACGACGACTCCAGAGCGGACTTGCCTCTGGCCGCTGAGCCCGCAGGAGGCTTGAAGCTGGAGGACATGTTAAATTGCGGGGCATTCGTGGTGGTCCCTCCGGTGATGCCCAAGGCACTAGTCAAATACGGGGTTGGATCAACCGTAGGCTGGCCGTTGAAGTTGCCCATGCGGTTGTATCCCACCGAAAAGTGGTTGATGGTATGGTCGTTCATTGTCCAGTCTTCTGAGAAGCGCGCGAGCCGAAAAGGAATCGTTTGGATCTTGGTGGGATCGATGGGGTAGTCCGTAGGTGGCATCCAATATCCCGTTCTCGCCAGAATTCGCTCGCGGGCGCTGTAGGTCCAGAAGCCCGACATCTTATGCTTGTCGTTGATGTTGTGGTCCACTTTGATGCTGAACTTGTCGATGGTGAGTTTCGGGCTCCCGCTGTACCCGACCGTGTTGTTGGCGAGCTGAGAATTGATCGGGGTGGGAAACTTGCTCAAGAGCTTAGAGGAAGCCGTGCTGAAGTATTGGCTTGGAATGACGTTGGCGTTCGTTCCGGGCAGACCGGTTACGGGGTCAAAGCCGAAGCCGTCGCGAACGATTGCGGTGCTCCCGCTCTCGTTCACCAGTCCCGTCCCCGGGTCCGTGGCCCCGTTCGCTACCGAGCGCGAGGAAGTGGGATCATAGACCTCATACCAATAAACCGGCCGCCCCAGCGGGTCAGTGCCGGCGTTAAGAAGGTTACCACCGGTATCCCTTATCCACGAACTGAAGTCGCCCTGGAGCATACTGGTCGTGGGGACCGTATAGTACCCCCGAGGAGACCCCGCTCGCCGGCGGTCACCTTCGTAATTGAGGAAGAAGAACGTCTTGTTCTTCTTGATGGGCCCGCCAAACACCGCGCCGAAGTTGTTCTCACGGGTTGGCGATTTAACTTTGGCCACACTGTCTGCCGGGAGGTCGTTGATGCTCCAGCTTGTGGCATTGAACACCGGGTTGGAAACGTACTCGTATGCCGAGCCGTGGAAATCGTTGGTCCCGGACTTCATGCTGAAGTTGGCGACTCCGCCTGAGGTGGCGCCATACTCCGCCGAGTAGCTGGAGGTTTGGACTTTGAATTCGCTGGCGGCGTCGGCGGACGGCGTCGCCTCGGTGATGCTCCCCTGAAGGTCGTAACGGGCCATGGGAAGGCCGTCAATCAGGACGTCCGTGGTGAAGTATTGTGCGCCGTTGATGGAGCCGGTCCACGTATCACCCACCGTGCCGGGAAGGCTCGCGTAAATGAAGGTCATCAACTGACGGCCGCCGTCGTCCACCGCAATCGGCAAGGTGGCAAATTCCTGCGGCGAGAGCGCGCTGCTGAGTTCCGGCGTGGAGGGCGTGAGCAAGGGCGCCTCGGCCGTCACGGTAACGGATTCACCTTTGTGGCCGACTTCCAGGGTGAAGTCGATGGTCACCACCTGAGCGACAGGTACCGTGACGTTCTCCGCCACTGCGGTCTTGAAGCCTTCCTTGCTTGCCTCGAGTTTGTAAATCCCTGGCGAAACCGGCAGGCGATAGTAGCCAGCCGAGGAGGCCCTAGTCGTCGCGACTATGCCGGTCCGCGTTTCCGTGATGACAATGCTGGCCTCGGGAACCAGCGCTCCACTCTGATCGAGTACCGATCCGGTGAGCGCACCTAGTTGCCCTTGTGCAAAAACTGAGGCGGGAACTAGTAAGAGTCCGAGGCACAATAAAAGCCGCAAGAGAAACCTTGGCATAAAAAAACCTCCTCCAGAACTGTCGACTTCCGACCCAACACGCAGACTTATCGCTCTCGAAGCCGCACGGATGGAGTTACGGCTCGGAGCGCAGGATACCTCGGTGGCCGCGCTTTTCCTCTTGCGGGCTCACCGCATTGCAAAGGCCTTTCGGGCCTTTCTTTCGCGCAAATTCACTTGTCCCCGCCGGGTGAGTTCACATCCGCGGGGCTTACGAATAGCTTCGGCAAATTGTATTTACCTTCCATTTTGAGCCTTGTCAAGCGGAATCTTAAATCAACGAAGGTTCTCTACCCCCCCCCAAAGGGCGCCCCTCGGCCGGTCACGGCAGGGCTTCTTCAGCGCTCCGCACCCCTCCGCAACATTCAGCGACCTGAAACCAGATCGCCAAAAGCCGGGAGTAACTGATATTTGTTCTCCCAGGTCGTATACATGATGCCGGTGGCGCCCGGTGTGCGGTCGAGGGACTCGAGCCAGCCTTTCGGGTTCTCGAGGTCATCCGCGTCATAGTAAGCGCCGGCGAGGGTCTGGTAACCCAGTTTCGAGAAGAAGGGGAGGCTAAGGTCGCGCTTTTCGTAATACCAACACGCAATCACCAGGTCTTTGGGGATATGCTTCCACGTGCCGTCGAAGCTTCCATCAATCAGGTAGTATTTCTCCTTGGCGTTGTGATTGGGGTCGAACATATCGGACCAGACGTAGACCTTCGCCTGGGGGTTGGCCGCGCGGATCATCTTGTACTGCCGGGTCACACAATCGCCGAGGATCTCGGCCATGGAGAGATGACGGCGCCGGCACGCCTCACAGAAGCCTCCCACACGCACCTCATCCATGCTGAGGAAGTATTTCTTGGGCGAGAGATATTTTTCGATCAGCGGAATCTGGTGCTGCCACACCTCGTAGACCGCGGGCTCTGACATGTCGATGCCCGTCTGATCGCGATAGATGGTGGTGCCGTGGTAGTAATCCACCCGCAGGCGGTCGCCCGCGTGAATGCGGCTGCCGGGCAGAAGGTGAATCGCCGGTCCTTCGTGGTCCCAAGCGAAATCGAGTTGGGGGTCGGCGAGGGGCGCGAAGTCGCGGCCCTCCTGATAATCCTCGCCCGTCTTCTCATTGCTGACCTTCACCGGCGTTCCGGGCCGGCGCAGAAGGTTCATCAGGCCGACTTCTTCGATGGCCAGGTCATCCATCCAAACCTTGCCCCGCTTTCCGTCCGATACGCCCGCGCGGACCTCCACGTGGTCCGCGTACCAACTGTTGAAGCCCCAGGTCAGTTCGTGCCAGTCGCTGGTCTCCGGCAGCGGGGGTTCCATGTAGGAAAGCCCGCGCCCGTCGGCCGCGTGGGCGAGCAGATGAATCGCCATGCGCGGCCCTGCCCCTTGGGTCTTCACCCAGGCCCGCAGGCGGTAGCAGCGATAGGGATGCACGCGCAGAGGCTGCGCAATATAAACATCCCCCTCCGGCCCGCTGAAATCCTCGAAGCGCACGGAGGCCTTGCCCGAATGAGAAACCGTGGTGTCCAGCGCGGCCCGCGCGCCGTGCGCAGTGAAGCCCGCCGGCAGGTCTCCCTGTGGCCGCTCGAAGCCTCCGTTGGCGAGGTTTACAAGCGGGTCGGCGACGAAGTGTGCCTCATGCTCTCCCGCCACGAACAGCGCCCCACGAACCGGCTGTCCCGCCGCCAGGTTCTTGTCATGAGCCATCACACCTCCGCCGTAACCGACGCCAAACCCTGCGGGGATGATTTCTACGCGCGCCTGGTCGCAAGCCGTCTTCAAGCGCGCCAGGCGCGCGAGGAATTCGGCGGATTTCAAGTCCAGCGAGTCAAAGCCTGCGGACAGCAACACGCCGTTCAGGCCATTTCCGAGCGCCGTGCGCGCAATGCCTTCCACGCGTGCCAGCTCCTCGTCGCTGTCCAGATTCGTCGAGACGTAAACCCAGCGGTCGCGATAGACCCGCGATTCGCCCCACATCGCCGCTGTCAAGGCGGCGAGACAGCCCAGAATAATGACCAGCGTTCTCTTCATATGATTTCGACTCCTTCTTAGGACACAATCCGCTCGCCTCTCAGCGCCCGCTCACCTATCACTTAACTGCAATGGCCCCGACGTCGTACCACCCGTCGGCTTGCAGGCCTTCGATGGCCAGCTTTATCGCCGGCTGCTGGGTTCGCGGGTCGAGCAGGGCCACGCGAAGCCGATAGTCGCCGGGCTTCAGCGTATCGGGAACGTAGAGGGTGCCATCGTAAACGGCGTCGCCGGGGAGCCACTTGCGCACGTCCACGGGCAGCTTGATGATCGCGCTGCCCTCCGCCGCGCGCAGCTCGACGGCCAGCTCGTAAGGCCGGTACACGGGCGCCACGCCGGCGTTGAGCCACCACATGTGAAGCGGCAACATCGCGCCGGGTTTCGCGTTGCGCGCGTACTCCAGCCGCCTGAGGATGAAGCGGTATCCCATCTTCTTCTGGAAATCGTCGAACTGGGCCTTCCATTCGGGTGGGATCGCCGAGGATTTGACATTGACGGACGACACGTGCCAACGCAGGGCCTGGGCGACGATGTAATTCAAATCGTACCCGTGCTCCTTCCAGTAGCCGGGAACCCCGCACGTCTCGAGCGAGACGGGGCTGCGCTGCCAGACGTCCTGGACTCCGGCGCGCACGATCTGCTGCGGATAAAAATCCAACATATGGGACCAACGGTCGCCCGTCATCTGGCGCATATCGCCCCAGCAGTCCAGCCGCCAGCCGGCGCCCTGCTGCGTGCCGTAGGCGAGCGCGTGTTCCTCGTCGAAGTTCATGAGCAGCGGGGTGTGCTTGAAGGCTTCAACCCAGATGTCAATGAGCGCCTTCTGGTACGGGAAGGGCGGCATGTAATTGCTCCAGCCCTCGCCCCAGTAGCCGACCGAAGAGATATCGACGGCGTCGAGGTAAGGGTTCCCGTCGTAGCGCGCGCCCGCAACCGCCACGACCTCGCCCCAGTATTTCAAGTAGAGCGGATCGGTGAAGTCCGGCTGCCAGATGGCTCCGTCCTTGTCGGTGGGCTGGTTGGCGCGGCGCGCCCCGGAGTTCTGATACCACTCGGGCAGCGGATGCTTCTGGTCGTAAGGCATCAGGCGGATATCCAGCGTCTGCCCGTGCGCGCGCGCCTCTTCGAGCGCCTGATCGATGATCTCCCAGCGCACCTTGCCATGTTCCGGCTCGATGGTTTGCCAGAACCAGCGGCAATAGGAAATGGAGGACCCGGGAAATTCCGCCTTGGGGTCGCCCGCGGCGAGCTTTGCCGTGGGGCCTTCTTCCGACCACCGCAGTCCCGCGTTCAACGCCTGGCCGTTGAAGCGCTGGAAGGTCTCGATGCCCATGCCGGGATTCACCAGGACCTCGTCAATTCCTTTGGGGCGGACGATGACCGTCTCCGTTTGCGCTGCCACCGGCGAAAGCAGGAGCGGAAGCGAGAGAATCAGGAAAAATAGTTTGCGTATCATGATGTCACTCCTTGGCAATTCAAGCGGGGGGATTCTACATCAAGTCGGGGAAAGTCAGGCGAGGCAAGGCGCCGATATCGACAGTCAACTGTCAACTGGTTGGACTGCTTGATGTCCGACTTCAGAAAGAACCACCGAATCTCATCGGCGTGGACTCTGCGCCCCGAGTCATGACGAGCCTCCATTGTCCGACGAGGTCTCGTCTTCTCCCGCCAGTTCCCGCTCGAGCTGGTCGAGCGGTGGTAACAGGGCGGAGATCGCATCTTTCAAAGGGGGCAGGTCTCTCTCTAAGATGGTCCACACTCTCTCCAAGTCAACCCCTTCGTACTGGTGAATGAGAACGTCGCGGAGTCCGGCCAGGGCGCGCCAGGGAATGTTCGGGTGCGCCTGGCGGTACGACTCATCCAGCCGCTTCGCAGCCTCGCCGATGACTTCGAAGTTTCTCAATACGGCATCACGCACCATCGCTTCCTGAAAAAAGACGGTCCTCCCGCTCGCGGTGAAGCGCTCGATCTTTTGGATGCACTCGAGAATATGGGCGAGATAAACCCGCGGATCGTTGGTCATAGCGCGCGCGCTTCCTTCAGAATACGCCGGCGCAAGAGCCAGTACAGGCTACTCTCTGTCACCACGTCTGCCTTGCGTCCCAACAAGTCTTGGAGGTCGAGCATGAGGGCAGCTTGATCCAGGAGGCTGCGACCAGACTCGAAGTCGACCAGCAAGTCGATATCACTAGCTTCCCCCGCTTCCCCTCGGGCGAAAGAGCCAAACACCCGGACATTGCGCGCGCCGTGTTTGGCCGCAATGCGCAGAATCTCTTCTCGCTTGTCCTTCAGTAATTCGCCGTGAGCCATCATCAGGCTTCCTTTACGAGCCATTCTACCTCAGTTCGCCGAACTCCTGAAAGAACACGAGCTCGGACGAATTCGGGACAGGCAAGGATACTGGGACGCCCTTCTCCGTCAGGTCTCTTGCGGAAATCGTCTGATCCGTCGAGCTATGGTCCTGAAAGTGAAGCCGGTAGGAACGGTTCGGACGCAGTCCCTGCAACACAAAGCCGTGAACCCGCTCCTCCGGCGCAGAACCGTGGAAAGCAAAGAGAACTCCCTGGCGGCTCGCGGGGTCGAAGTACTCGATTCCGTCCCAATGCACGCCGTCGGGCCGCGCGGATTCGTGGTACAGATCAGCGTGGCGGATCAGCGGGCGAAGCCGTGATTTGTACAGCGCAAAGGCCTCGCGTGCCGCCGTATGCTGTTCCTCCGTCCAGGCCGCGGGGTCGGTCATCAGGCTGAACCAGCCCATCATCCCACTGCGCAGCATGTACAGGAAATTCTCGAGATGTGGGGCGTTCCATTTCTCCACGTAGCATTCCAGCATGGCGGGAGGCAGCACATAACTGCTGTCGTAAAACGCGCGCCGGTTGGAAACCGGGTCGTAGGCGTCGGTGATGGAGAAATAGTCCGCATGCGCGGCGCTTCCGAAATCCACCATACGTCCACCGTCGTTGCAGGCTTCCAGAAGCAGCCCCGGGTGCGCGTGTCGCAGGCGACTGTAGATATCGTAATAAGCCCTGGTCGCGTGGTAGCTCACGTCCGTTTCGTTTGAAGCTTGAGCCCAGGTGAACCCGGAATCATCGTATTGCCGGGTTGCGCCCTCCGGCGGCGCGTGGGGGTGATCGGCGCGGAGGCAGCCCTGCGCCACCAGGTAACCATCGTGCTCCAGCATGTCGAGGTGATAGTCGCGCACGATGCGCTCGACTTCAGTGGACGCCCAGGCCTGTGCCGGGGGATCGCCGATATCGATCGTGATGCCCTTGAAGGGTTCGCGGGGGGCCCAATCCCGCCGCGGGTCGACCGTGAGCCAGTCGTGGACTCGCGGGTCGTTGAGGTTGAGGGCTCCCGGCTGCTGGTCGGGGCCGGCTTGCGTCCAGTCCACCCAGAGCCCGAACTTCAGCCCCATCCGATGCGCGTAATCGGCTAGCGGCGCCAGGCCGTGGGGAAACTTTTTCGGATCAGGATACCAATCGCCCACGCCGCGGAACCATCCGGCGTCGAGGTGGAACATTTCCAGCCCCAGCTTTGCGGACTCTTGAATCATGCCGCGCGACTCCGCTTCGCCGATGTTCATCCCGCTGCCCCAGGTGTTATTCACCAGCAGCGGATAGGAAGGATTGCCTGTAGTCGCAGGGTTGCCCAGAACTTCCCTGACCCACCGGCGCAAAATGTTTCCGGCCGCGTCCGGGCCGCCCCGGAAGGCGCCCAGAAAAACCGTGGGCGTGACGAAGCTCGCTCCCGCGGCGAGGCGCGTCCGAAAGGGTGCGGGCTCAGGGTTCAAGCCTGCTTCTCCCCGCACCGATCCCCCCTGGCGCTGCAGGGTCAGGCGAGTCCGCCCGCTAAACTCGATTCCGATATACCACCCGGACCGTTCGCCCCCCGTTTCTTCGACCAAAAGGTAAGGAATGATTTCCCGCGGCTGGCCTGGGGCAGGATGAGCGTAGGTGCTCGATTCGCCCGTCCAGTTGTAGCCATCACTGATGTTGACCGTGTGCGTTCCGATCTCAGACGGACGGTCCGCGCCCTTTTCCACCCAAAACTGTTCTAAGGATTGGCCGGCGGCAACATGCCAGTCGAAGCGGAAACTCGCCTGAAGGGGCAGCCACAGTTCTTTATCACTCATGTTCCGAATCAGGATCGAATGTTCGAGCGGTCCCCGCCCCGCGCGGACGCGCCACTCCCAAGACGCGCGAAGAAGAGGCGGCTGCGAATCGTACACCAGGCGAACCAGCGCGGCGTCCACCTGGCTGGCGCCCGCATTGAAATGCCAGCGCAATTCGTAGCGCAGAGTTTCGGTTTTTGAAACTCTGCGGCCTTTGTCGGAGTCGTCGATCAGAGTTTCGCCTTTTGAAACTCCGCGGCTCTTGTCGGCTCTGCGGCCTTCCTCGCCGGGGTCGATCG
>Ga0209777_10007542_pt1 | contig 12057 bp, 9 predicted proteins | sample FrelakmetHBP12HB_FD_187147 | JGI IMG/M metagenome (GOLD analysis project Ga0209777, IMG submission 187147) | Freshwater lake sediment microbial communities from the University of Notre Dame, USA, for methane emissions studies -HBP12 HB (SPAdes)... | ecosystem: Environmental > Aquatic >... | reverse complement strand
ACAAGGCAGGGCTTCATGTCTCAGGGATGATGAGGCACGGGGAGAGCTATCAGCATATCAATCCCGACCTAGTGGGCAACCGGAGCCAGGTTCTGGTGTCGGAGCTCTCCGGCCTGAGCAATATAACGTATAAGGCCAGGGAGCTGGGTTTGGACATCCCCAAGGGCGAGCGGGCAAAGGCCGTGCTGGAACAGATAAAGGCTCTGGAGAAGCAGGGATTTCAATATGAGGGTGCCGAGGCTTCGTTCGAGCTCTTGGTCAGACGAACTGACCCTGACTACCGGTCTCCCTTCGAACTGGTTGATTTCATGGTTGTAGTGGAGAAACATCGCCGCGCCCCCATTGTCTCAGCCCGGCAGGAAGATATGCTCTCGGAAGCTATGGTTAAGGTCAGGGTAGGGGATGATGTGATTCATACGGCGGCTGAGGGAAACGGCCCGGTCAATGCTCTGGATGCTGCACTGCGCAAGGCGTTGCTCCAGTTCTACCCCAGCCTGTCAGCGGTGAAGCTGATGGACTACAAGGTACGCATACTGGAGGAAAGCGACGGCACCAAGTCCAAGGTGAGGGTGCTTATAGAATCCAGCGATGGCGAGCACGACTGGCGCACGGTGGGCAGTTCGACCAATATTATGGAGGCTAGCTGGGTAGCTCTCGCCGATAGCCTGGAGTACTGGCTGCTGCGCCATAGCTCAGTTGCTTCCAAGAAGGCGACCAGGAGGTCAGGCTGACTCGTTTTATTCTGGTGAGGCATGGGCAGACGGAATGGAACCGTGTGGAGAGATTCCGCGGCAGAGCGGATTTAGCATTGGATGATACCGGGAGGAGGCAGGCCGAGGCTGCGGCACTCAGGCTAAAAGCTGAGCACGTGGCGGCCATCTATTCCAGCCCGCTCAAGCGTGCTCTTGAGACAGCCAGCATTATTGCGAAGCAACTCAATATTTCTGCGCAGCCCCTGGAGGGGCTTATTGACATAGATTTCGGCAGCTGGCAGGGCCTTTCTCCGGAGGAGGCAGCGAAGCAGGATAGCCAGCTCTACAAGAAATGGCTTGAGCACCCCCACGAGGTCCGTTTCCCTAAAGGAGAAAGTCTGGATGTTGTCCGCCAGAGGGTGCTGGCTGCGGTCGATGAGCTTGCTGCCAGGCACAAAGACCAGACGGTGATACTGGTCTCTCATAAGGTAGTCTGCCAGGTTCTCATGTGTGCCATGCTGGGATTGGACAACTCCCATTTCTGGCAGGTAAGACAGGATGTGAATGCCATAAACATCTTTGAACTGAGAGACGGCGCCCCTCTGGTGACCCTGGTCAACGATACCTGTCATCTCAAGACTCTGGCTACAGGATGAGTCCCTTGAGCATCACCGAGATTATAGATTTGCTGGCGAAGGAATACGGGACCATCACCTGGCGCTCTCGTACCGACCCGCTCTCCGAGCTGATAATGACCATCCTCTCCCAGAATACCTCAGACCTTAACTCGAGGCGTGCCTTCGAATCTTTGCTCACCAAGTTTGGAAGCTGGGAAGCTGTGGCCGAAGGCAGCGTGGAGGACATAGCGGAAGCCATAAAAATCGGCGGGCTGGCGCAGGTCAAGGCACCCAGGATTAAGCAGATACTTGAGCAGATTCAAGCGCAGCGTGGCTTACTCGACCTGAGATTTCTCAAGAAAATGCCTGTCGCTGAGGCTAAAACTTGGTTACGAAGCCTGCGCGGGGTTGGCCCCAAAACTGCTGCCTGTGTGCTGCTGTTCTCCCTGGGGAAGCCTGTGCTTCCTGTTGATACCCACATCAATCGGGTGGCGAAGAGGCTGGGTCTTATCGACTCCAGGGTCTCGGCAGAGAAAGCGCATGAGATTCTGGGCGATATGGTTCCACCCAGGTATGTTTACCAGTTTCATATTCATGTGATCGAGCATGGGCGAAGGGTATGCAAGGCGCAACGGCCCCGATGTCGGGAGTGTGTGCTGCTGAAGGGTTGCCCTACAGGCCGGCTGTTGCTTGAGGCAGAGATGTGAATAAACGTGAAGAGATAATCGCCTATGCCTGTTCTCTTTTCGATGTGGTGGGCGTGGCTCGGGACCCGTCGACCAAAGACACTATTTTGGTTCTGGGTCTGGTAACCACACCCGAGAGGGACTTGGATGATTTCGTACTTCAGGAGGTGAAAGGCAGCAGGGAATCGTTCTGGCGCGGCTTCATTAGATACGCTAAACCAAAATTGGATGCCTTGCTTGAGTTCATTCGCAAGCAGGGTTTCTCTGCTGAGCTTGTGGGCAAGCTGGGCTATTCTCCAAGCGGCAAGCCTAACCTCAAACATTTGGCTGTAGCCGCCGGGCTGGGGAGGCAGGGCAAAAATACCCTGGTTATAAATCCTAATTTCGGCCCCTGGCTGAGGTTTATGGCCGTCAGGACGAATGCGCCTTTGGCTGTCACTGGCTCCGGGGTATATGCCAGGGAAGAAAATCCTGACTGCAAGGCTTGCCAGAGATGCATCGAGTCCTGTCCTGTCGGCATACTACGGCCCTATCGCTTAGCTGATACTGACCGCTGTCTGGCAGCCATCTTGGGAGAACGTCGAGGGGAACTAGCGATTTGCGATAAATGTGTGGTAGTATGTCCTGTGGGCGAGCGCAGGATACCATAAAGGTGTAGCGTCGTGACTCCTGTCACAACGGAAAACACGTCGCCACGGGAGTGGCGACGCTACAGGTGCTGTGGATGTTATCATCCACAGCGAGCAAAAGAGGAGTGCCGTTCGTGGTGAGCTTGTCGAACCATGAACGGCATCGGGCATATCATCAATTCTAGAGGTGCTCCAATGTCAAAGGTGAATGTAGGAATTATAAACGTCACAGGCTATATCGGCATGGAAGTAGCACGGCTGCTGTACCAGCATCCGAAGGTCAAGATAGCAACAGTTACCGGGCGCAGCGCCAAAGGCCAGAAGCTGGGCGAGTTCTTGCCCCACCTGAGCGGCATCGACCTCACTATAGAAGCTGACCTTGATAAGGTGGACTTCGTTTTCTCTGCCTTGCCCCACGGCGAGAACGTGGCTCCGATAGTAGCTGCGCTGGAAAAAGGTGCCAAGGCAGTTGACCTCAGCGCTGACTTCAGGCTCAAGGATGCTGCGGAATATCAGAAATGGTATAAAATAGCTCACCCGGCGCCGAAATATCTAAAAGAGGCGGTTTATGGACTTACCGAGCTGAATCGCGAGCAGGTCGCTAAAGCTCGGCTGGTGGCTAACCCGGGCTGCTATCCCACCAGCGCTATCTTGGCACTGGCGCCTGCGCTCAAAGAGGGACTTGTCGAGCCAGACATTATCTTTGATAGCAAATCCGGCATCTCGGGCGCGGGCAGGACATTGACCCTGACCACCCATTTCGCCGAGGCTAACGAGAACGTCTCCGCCTACGCGCTCGATGGACATCGCCATCTGCCCGAGATAGTGCAGGAACTGCAAAAATTAGCTCCAAAGTCTAAATTGTCGGTTACCTTTCTGCCACACTTGATACCGATGACCAGGGGTATACTTACTTCCTGCTATGCTACGTTGAAAGCAGGGAAAGTAGCCGGGGGGGATAAGGGCAAGCAGGAGATCAGGAACCTGTATCAGGATTTCTACCGGGATGAGCCTTTCGTCAAGGTGGTCCCTGTGCCGCCGCAGACCAAACAGACCTGGGGAAGCAATTTCTGCCTGCTATACCCCACAGTTGACATAAGGACAAACAGGCTCATCGTGATAAGCTGCATTGATAACCTGGTCAAAGGGGGAGCGGGCCAGGCGATTCAGAATATGAACCTCATGCTGGGCTACCCCGAGACTACGGGGCTGGATATGCTGGCGGTTTATCCGTAGTAGCTCGGCTTTGCTGTGTGCTTAGCCGCACTTCTTAATCCAATCCCAGGCTTCCCAGAGATTGCTGGCACAAAAATCCGCCTCGATTTCAGTTTCGGAGTTCTGCTGCGGGTTCCTGCTGACCAGTATCGCAGCGATGCCGGCTTGTTTAGCGCCCTTGACATCTTTCCTGGGGTCGTCGCCGATGTAGATGGCCTGCGCCGGTGGTATATCGAGCAGGCTGCAGGCGATCGCAAAAAGCCTGCGGTCGGGTTTCCTGAATCCGAACTGGGTAGACAAGACAATATGATCGAAAAACTGGTTCAGCCCCAGCATTTCGCCTTCTTCCAGACAGAACACCTTTTGGGCGTCGGAGACCACTGCCATAGGGTAACCGCTTCTCTTGATTTCCTTTAATACGGGAATGCTGTCTGGGAAGAGCTGAAATCGTTCTCGACTGAGAAGGCGGAAAAGCTTGCAGCACGATTCTGCTGCAAGCGGATTGCAGATACCCTCTTTCTCCAGGATGTTGCTGAATATGACCTCGAGGTCTATTTCCGGATATGCTTCGTCCTTTGCCTTGAGGTATTGCTTCTTTTCGTGGTCAAGGGCGGCCCTCAAATTCTGCTCGTTCATGTTTAACCCGTAGTACTGCAGGTAGAGAGAGAGGAAGCGGAAAACCTCTGGTTTTTCCTCGTCCGTTCTGATATCTATGAGGGTGTTGTAGTAGTCAAAGATGACAGCCCGTATTCTAGGCATAGCTTGGCCTCGTTTAGTAGATTCTTTCTGTGCTGGTCATCAAGCCAGGAATTTCTGGCAATCCGCAGTAGCCCCAGGGCCATGTAGAGGGGTATCTTGCGGGTTAGAATAGTGAAGAACTGAGTGTCCTCGTAGCTGGCTGCGTACTGCCATAGGAAATGGCCTATGAAAGGCTCGGCGGCCCACCTGTCGCCCATACGCCACATAAAGTGGTGCTTCAACTCAGCGACGATGAACCCCAGATCCCAGCAGCGGTCAGCCCATTTCATTTTCTCCAGGTCGATGCCGGTCACCTCCTGATAATGGAGAATGAAGTTGGTGGAGGTCGCATCGCCATGAACGATTACCTCTCTGTCCGTTGTCCAGACCTCATCTCTGTTCCACCATCGTGCCGCATATGCCTCAATTGTAGCTCTTTCAGCCGGGTCGAGGCTCCACTCGCTGAGGGAGTCCAGCAACTTAGTGAGATAAGACTGGGGTAGAGCGGGAGAAACCCGCCTGTCATTTTCGGTGTTGCGATGGAGCTTGACAAAAAACTTGGCAAGAGAGGTTAGCCTATCGAAAAGCTGTTGTGATTTGCGCTCATAGATGGCTTTTGCTATGTAGTAATCAAGCACTTTGCCTGGAGCCTTCTCTGTAACCAGCAGTGCGGAAAGCTCTTTGTTCTTCCCCAGCGGGGCTACCACATGGCAGCAATCATTGTTCATCCCGAATCTGTTGCGGAGGAGATTTAGATTGAAATACTCCTTTTCCGCAGACAGCCACGCCTGTTCCAGAGTTATAGGGCCGTGTTTGAATAGTTTTCCCACCACCATTATATTTTGCTGCTTTTCCAGGAAGAGGTAAACAGGTTTCTGTTGAGAAAGACTTCTTATCTCTATTTCTCCGAAGGGAGGTGGGGCAAGCTGGGGGAATATCGCCTGCCTCATGTATTCCCCAATTGCCCCTGTGTCCCATAGCGGTAATTCCGTGGACTCTGTTGAGACTATGGGTGGTGGGTAGAGTATCTCATAGTCGCGCAGGGCAATTCTGTCCTGTGTTGTATCTTTTAGGAGAAGCTTGTTCACCATCGTAACACCGTCAACTGGATATGTATGACTGAATACTGTCTGGGCTTCCTCAATGAGGACGGGCAATAGAGGTATTCCACCTGTCCACTACATCCCTGCCTCTATGGGATCCACCGCCGCAACCGTCTCCCAACCACTATGAGGAGACCGGTATTCTTATCTGATATTATGATAGGCGTTGGGGATGAATAAGTCATAAAATAGAGGGGGAAAAGGTTAAAAAGTTATAACATTTCCCATATGTCATTGCGAGGAGTCCGCCTCTGGCGGACGACGAAGCAATCCCCTCGTGGTCGTAAATGTCGAGAAGGCGATGCGATTGCTTCGTCCTTCTCAAGGAAGGACTCGCAATGACGCTGGAACTTTGTAAACGGTGGTGGAAAGCCATCGATGAATTGGCTATAATCCACCTGGTAGAGCTTCATGATTGATAAAGGACGTTGAGATGACAGAACAATACGGCTACGCTGGAAAGATTCTTAAGGTAGATTTGTCCTCGGGAAGCATCACCCATATGCCAACGAGCGATTATGCCGGCCTCTTCCTCGGCGGGAGGGGGATAGCTGCCAAAATCTACTGGGATGAGATGACACCGAAGGCCGGAGCTTCTGACCCTGAGAACAGGCTCATCTTCATGACCGGCCCTTTGTGTGGCGTGCCCGGCTTTGCCAGCCGCTTCCAGGTTTGCGGGAAGTCCGTTGCCACCAATCGGTTCTCGTTCTGCAATATGGGGGGTTCCTGGGGCGCTTATCTCAAGTCAGCCGGTTATGACGGCGTGGTGGTCTGTGGTAAAGCGGAGAAGCCTGTGTATCTTCAGGTCGATGGTGATAAGGTGGGAATAAGGGACGCAGCTCATCTCATGGGTAAGAGCGCGTTTCAGCGCGAAAAAATAATAAAAGATGAGCTGGGCGATTCCGTCCGTGTCCTCACCGTAGGCCCTGCTGGGGACAATATGGTGAGCTTTGCTACCTTCCTGGCTTCTGATGACTCGGTAGGGGCGGGTGGGTTGGCCGGGGTAATGGGCTCCAAGAACCTCAAAGCCATCGCGGTAAGGGGTGACAAGAAGGCTCAGGTGGCTGATCCGGAAAGGATTACCAGGCTCAGAAGCAGGATACGCGAGTTGAGCTCGGGCTATACTGAGTCGCTGCTTGCAATGGGGATGTTGACGCCCCGGGACAGGCTGAAGAAGAGTTTCTGCCAGGGCTGTCCCACTGGATGCGTACGTGCTATCCACCGCAATGCCGATGGCTCTCAGAGGAAGTTCATGTGTCAGGCAGCCATGTTCTATGAAACTCGAGCCCAGCGCTACTATGGAAACACCGATGCGGCTCTAAAAGCTACCGAGCTTTGCGATGATTTCGGGCTGGATACCCGTGCCACAGAGACCATGATTATGTGGCTGAGCAGGTGCCACAAGTCGGGGATATTGACGGATGAGCGGACCGGGATACCGCTTTCCCAGATCGGAAGCTATGAATTCATTGAGACGCTGCTGAGGAAGATAGCTCATCGCGAAGGTTTTGGCGACACGCTTGCCAACGGCACCCACAAGGCGGCCAGGAGTCTGGGGAGCGATGCGCAGAAGCTGATCAAGGATTACATGGCCAAGACCGGCGACAACGAGCTATACGGGCCCAGGTTATACATCACTACAGGCATATTCTGGGCAGTTGAGCCGAGATTACCCATCCAGCAGCTTCACGAGGTAAGTGTGCCGGTGATGCTGTGGGGAGCCCGGCAGAAGGGGCTGAAAGAGGTGCCGGTCACGACTGAGGTATTGCGTGCCATGGCCAGGCGGTTCTTCGGCAGCGAGCTGGCGGTGGACTTCTCCACGTACGATGGGAAAGCGCTGGCGGCGGCCAGGATTCAAGACCGCGAGTATGCTAAAGAGAGCCTGATTCTGTGCGATCTTTTCTGGCCTATCTACTTTTCAGAGTCCGCCCCGGATGGTGTAGGAGACCCATCTCTGGAGAGCCAGATTTGTGCTGCAGTAACGGGTCGGGAAGTGGATGAGGCAGGTCTATACCAAGTAGGGGAGAGGATTTGCAACCTGCAGAGGGCTATCCTGGCGCGGGAAGGGCACAAGGGCAGGGAATATGACGTCATAGATGAATATAACTTCACCACCCCCTTGAAGAGTGACTTCGGCAACCCCGACTGCATAGTCCCGGGCAAGGATGGGGAGCTTTTCTCCAGAAAAGACGTGGTTGTGGACCGCGAGCAGTTCGAGCAGATGAAAGGCGAGTTTTACCGAATTCGGGGCTGGGATGTCCCCTCCGGCCTTCAGAAGAGAGCCAAGCTGGAAGAGCTGGGCCTGAGCGACGTCGCCCGCACTTTAGAGAAGGAAGGGCTTCTAAGATAGAGCCCTGGCGATTGGGCTTTCTCTTCAAAATCGTGGCCTTTTACCTCCGTAGATTAAAACATCGACTCTATGACTTCCACAAGGCAGCTCTGAACCATCCAGACTTGATTAGAGCTACTTACCCCATTGGCTTGAACAACTAGCTGCAAATGTGTATTATTGGAGAATCGTAGCCTACAGCAATCCGTGGAGGTACTACTTTTATGAGCTTATCATACGAAATTTTTGAGGTGTGCTTGGAGCAGGGGGTGTATCATTTTGTCACCACTGATTTGTCCGAAATTACTGAAGCAGTAGAAATGTGAAATACCTAGCCTGTTTCTAAATACAATTATAGACGGAAGCAAATATGAAAAAAATAAGCCTGAAAACCTTCCTTACTCATTTTCGTAAGAATCACAAAAGAGTCGATAAGAGGTTCTGTTTTGTCCTGGGGGCTGGAGCGTCGAAACCTTCCGGAATCCCCACCGGAGGTGAATTAGTAGACATTTGGATGCAAGAACTCAAAGAGAGCTACACTGATAAGGAATTAAAGGACTGGCAAAAAAAGAAGAAAATCTCACTACTAGATCTTCCGAGTAATTATCCGGAAATCTATGATAAAAGGTTCGAATTAGACAAAAGAGAAGGATTTGTTTTCCTTGAATCAATAATTGAGGGAAAGGAACCAAGTTGCGGGTATTCCGTACTGGCCCAAATCCTAGACAAGAGTCCCCATAAAATAGTCATCACAACAAATTTTGACAGCCTTACCGAAGATGCTTTATTCATTTACACTCAAAAGAAACCGATGGTGATAGTACATGAATCGCTTGCGGATTATATAACGCCTTTCGCTTATAGACCCATTATCGTTAAGATTCATCGTGACTTGTTCTTTTCCCCAAAGAATACCCCGGAACAAACAAATGAATTAGAGGCAAGTTTCAAGAAGAACCTAGAAGCCATATTTAAACATTATACTCCTCTCGTTATAGGCTACGGAGGGAACGATGGCAGCCTCATGCGATTTCTCGAGGAGTTAGAGGAAATCGAAGGCGGAATGTTCTGGTTTTACTGGCAACCAGGTGGCGAGCCAAATCGCCGAATTCAAACCCTTGTGGAAAAATTCAAGGGTTTTGGAGTTCCCATAGCAGGTTTCGACGAGTTAATGATTCAAATAGGAAACGAACTGGGACTAGAACTCCTCGATAAAACAATTGTTGAGATAGCCCAACGACGTGCTGAGATTTACAGGCAACAAATTGAACATGTCAACAAGAGCGAGACTCAGGACGTAGCTACAAAAGAAGCACTTTCAGGCATCCTCTCTAGAGGCGCAAAAGACTGGTGGTATTACGAACTATCTGCATCCAAGGAGAAAGATCCCAACAAAAAGGACACTATATACCAGGAGGGCTTAAAACAACTACCGGAAAGTCCTGAATTATCCAGCAGCTATGCCATCTTCTTAGATGATATTCGAAAAGACCACGACAAGGCCGAAGAGTATTTCAAGAAAGCCGTTGAATTGGACCAGAAGAATGCCAATAACCTGGGTAACTATGCCATTTTCTTAAGGAAAAATCGAACGGACTACGACAAGAGCGAAGAGTACTTCAAGAAAGCCATTGGATTGGACCCGAAGCAGGCCAATAACCTGGCCAACTATGCCATCTTCTTAAAGGACATTCGAAAAGACTACGACAGGGCCGAAGAGTATTTCAAGAAAGCCATTGAGTTGGACCCGAAGAATGCCAATATATTAGGCAGCTATGCCCTCTTCTTAGATGACATTCCAAAAGACTACGACAGGGCCGAAGAGTATTTCAAGAAAGCCATTGAGTCGGACCCGAAGAATGCCATTAATCTGGGCAACTATGCCTTCTTCTTAAAGGACATTCGAAAAGACTACGACAGGGCCGAAGAGTATTTCAAGAAAGCCATTGAGTTGGACCCGAAGCAGGCCAATATATTAGGCAGCTATGCCATATTCTTATATGATATTCGAAAAGACTACGACAGGGCCGAAGAGTATTTCAAGAAAGCCATTGAGTTGGACCCGAAGCAGCCCATTAATCTGGGCAACTATGCCTTCTTATTAGATGATATTCGAAAAGACCACGACAGGGCCGAAGAGTATTACGAGAAAGCCATTGAGTTGGACCCGAAGAATGCCAATAATCTGGGCAACTATGCCATCTTCTTAAATACCATCCGAAAAGACTACAACAGAGCCAAAGAGTATTACGAGAAATCCATTGAGTTAGACCCGAAGCAGGCCAATATATTAGGCAACTATGCCATCTTCTTAAATACCATCCGAAAAGACTACGACAGGGCCGAAGAGTATTACAAGAAAGCCATTGAGTTGAACCCGAAGAATGCAGCTATATTGGTCAACTATGCCATCTTCTTAAATACCATTCGAAAAGACTACGACCAGGCCGAAGAGTATTACAAGAAAGCCATTGAGTCGGACCCGAAGAATGCCAATAATCTGGGCAACTATGCCAACTTCTTAAAGGACATTCGAAAGGACTACGATAGGGCCAAAGAGTATTACAAGAAGGCCATTGAGTCGCACCCGAACAATGCCAATAACCTTTGCAACTATGCTGGCCTTCTTCTATCTTGGGGTAAAGTCAAGGAGGGATTATCCGCTTTGCAGAGAGTTTTGCCTCTTGTCAACGCTCAGGAAACTCCTAATAGCCTTGCTGCCGAGTACTGGTTCTATGCTTTTGCGCATCGTTCGGCCGAACATCGCGACGAAGCATTGAGAAATCTAAAACGAGTTCTTCAATCAGGAGCACGCTCGCCGAACTGGGATCTGGTTCCAAACATAGTTCAGGCTCGGAAAGACGGACATCCGGATGTGGGGTGGTTGGAGAAGTTGGCAGCCGTCATTTCTGAAGGAGCCGACATTGGGACCTTGGATGCGTGGCCCCAGTGGAAGAAGATTTGATATTTGGAGTGACAGGAAGGTGTTTCAACGAAGACTATGATCCAGCGACTTGCGGTTCTTGTGGTTCAATAATAGAATCTCAAAAAATGTTCGACTCTCAGGCGCTAACCTCTTGTATCTTTTAATCAGGGTGTCAGCAGTCCGAAACTGTCACAACTTACTGACTAGACCTTTGTGCGACATTTTCCTCTTGACAGTACGGGAACTTATGTTCTATTATTGCTTCATAATATCGGGACTGCGTGTACACAGCTCCCGACCAAATTCAAGAGCAGCAATCAGCATCTACTGAGCTTGGGTGTAAGCGTTGATTTGACTGCAAAGCTCTTATGAACCCCCACCGGGCACAAGGCCTTGTGGCCCCTACTCGTCGTGATAGGAGTCACGACGCTACATAAAGGGGCGAGGCAACCTCGCCCCTACATTGGGACAGGCTGGGGAGCCTGTTCTACCACATGGGATTTGCTGCTTGAAAGTACGAGGGCGGGTTTAAAACCCGCCGACTGCTGAAGTTCCAGTTTCGCTTGTACCTTCAGCTTGTCTTATCGCAAATAGCGTTGACAACAAATCCTATAATATCTTCGATTATTGGCGACAAAGAACCGGTCTGCCTAGCAGTTCTTCAGGTTTGGTGCAGTAAGGCAATGCTTCCTCAGCCGTAACCAAACGAGACCTGACGAGGTTTTGCAGTGCCTGGTCCATAGTCTGCATGCCGAATTGACTGCCGGTCTGCATATAGGTAGGCATCTGCTCTATCTTGCCTTCGCGAATGATATTCCGCACGGCATCGGTGCCGAGCATGATTTCGACCGCTGCTACCCGTCCCTTTCCCGATGACCTCCGCAACAGGACCTGCGCCAGCACACCTTCCAGGACCAATGATAGCTGCAGTCTTATCTGCTCCTGCTGGTGAGGCGGGAAGACATCTATCATACGGTCAATGGCCTGAGCTGCGTTTGGGGTGTGCAGAGTACTCAACACCAGGTGTCCTGTCTCGGCAGCAGTGATCGCGGTTGCTATCGTCTCCAAATCCCGCATTTCTCCAACCAGGATTACATCAGGGTCCTGGCGGAGCACGTGCCT
>Ga0209777_10007541_pt1 | contig 12057 bp, 26 predicted proteins | sample FrelakmetHBP12HB_FD_187147 | JGI IMG/M metagenome (GOLD analysis project Ga0209777, IMG submission 187147) | Freshwater lake sediment microbial communities from the University of Notre Dame, USA, for methane emissions studies -HBP12 HB (SPAdes)... | ecosystem: Environmental > Aquatic >... | reverse complement strand
CCATAAATCTTATGAGAGCTCGAGATCATATTCCTTTAAGTGTTATATCAGAAAATACAGATATATCAATGGATATGCTCAATATTCATTTTAACAACCACTTCCTTATATCTTCTAACATACAGAAAATTTTAAATATAAAAGAAAATACAAATCAGGAATCCAGAGAATTAGTACGATCTATCTTAGAAGGAAATATTGATCTTTTCGCAGGAGCTCAAGGAGTTCTTGAGGCTAAAGGACAGAGACTTCATTTTATTCAACAAAGAATAAAAGAACTATCGGATGCTCAAGAAACGAGAATTCTTGAAGATATAGAAATACAAGAATTTTTTCAAATGAATAAACTTGCAGAAGAAGTTGAAAATTCTATTTTAAAGACCTGGCAAATAATTGACAAAAAACTTTTTCCGATTAGTCGAGATGATCTTTCTAATGCTATTCTTTCTTACAAACTTGGAGTATTAAGCAAAATACTCGATGATATCCAAATAGTTTTTATAGAATTTGAAAGAGATCCTCGTTATACAGAACTTGTAAGAACTCTAAGAACAACTCTTTCTGCGAGATTTAATTTCCTTGAAGATAGCATATTAAAATCTGGTGGAATAATTCAATCAGTTGAAAAGGTTAAGACTGCTCATCCTGTTCCAGATCAGGAAGAAGATCATGATTCGGATTAAAAAAACAAAAAGATAATGAGAGGTTTTTTATGAAATTGTATTCAGATACTCAGTTCCTGCCTTTCAAGTATTCTACAGAGAACAGACCCTGGGGATACTACGGTTTGTATTCTGATAATGAAAACTGCACAACAAAGATCTTATATATAAACAAAAACGAATCTTTATCAATGCAATATCATTTTTGTAGATCACAGTTTTATTTGATTTTGGATAATGATTTCATTATTGATTATAGCAGCGAGCCTGTATCTGATTCTATAATAAATGAAACGGACGAAGAAAAAAGATTTCAAGAATTAGAGGAATTCTTAAAAAACAATTTAATTACAACCACAGCCTCGGAAATGGATATGTTTGGTTTTAGAGAACGTGTTGTTCATAGAGCTAAATATATTGGAGATAGGGATTATGGTCGCATACTTGATGTAGCTTTCGGTAATAATATTGAAAGTGATATTGTAAGAATAAAAGATTCTTATGGGAGGATTTAATGACTACTCAAGAAAAGATTGATATCCTCTTTGATAATTTCAAAGATTTCCTCAAGGAGAAAAACAAAAGGTATGGGGATGCCGCTATATCTCCTATTAAAGTATTTTCTAGAAGTGATTCAGGAAGTCAAATATGCAACCGATGTGATGATAAACTTTCCAGGATCAAGAACAGCGCAGAGTTAAAAAAGAATGATTGTGCAGATATTTTTGGTTATATAGCACTTTTGCTTATAGAAAACAATTGGTTGGATTTTGAAGATCTTTTAGATTAACTTAGAAATTATTCTAAAAGAAGATTAAAAAAAATAGTATATGAAGCAATATTATTAAAAAGAGGAATCAATGTTTTTAAAAATAAGTAGCGATACTTTTTTAAACACAAGTCGAATCGTATCTATAGAAATAATTGAACCGATGGAGCATGAGCAGTATGGACCTATTCCTAATGGATATAGTGTAGTATTCGTTACAGATCTTCTTGAAGATAAAGTAGAAGAATCTTATGAAGACGAGGATATTTTAAGCACGGGAGATTCCTTAGTTAGAAGTAAATATAATTATATGTGTTATATTCATCCTAAAATTTTTTCTTCTTTTGGAGAAGCAGAATCCTGGATATTAGAAAATGTTCCTGATATTATTGTGAGTAGTAAAAGAGAAATTCATTAAATTTCAATGAAGGAGGATATAGAAAAAATGGACGTTACTGTTGATCTTCCTACAGAAGATCTCGTGGAACTGGCCAAAATATCAATAGAACTAGATAGATCAGTAAATTGGATAATGAGCAACTGCCTTAAACTTTATATAAATAAACAAGAAAGAAAAACAGTAAAAAAATGAGGAAACTATGGCAATTCATTACAAACGAGAGGGAGGATTATCCATTTGTGGGTATTCCGGATACAGTAGTGTAAACTCTTCCGAGATAGAAAAAGTTACTTGCAGACGGTGTCGTTACATTATAGACTGTAGACAAACTCTTGAGATAAAAGAAAGACAAAAAACTTTGATAAGAAAATCAGAGTATATAAAAAACCACCCTGAAAAATTTGATATCGCTGTTTAGAGCAAATAATAATTGTATGAAAAATATTTGACAATTATTAAAACAAGTTATATAAATATGAATTTTGGATCTTTTCTAGATATGAGGGGAATCTTGTCGCAAAAGACAAATATCATAATTAAACAGAAGTGTCAATAATGAAAAAATTTTTTAACAACATACTAAAAGCACTTTGTTTTCTTTTTAGAAACCAAGATCCGGAAATAAAAGTTCAACAGAACTACAAAGACCGGGTTCTGAGTAGATATACTAATAAGAGAAATACAAAATACAGCCTTCCTCTTTTTTAAAAAAACCTATCAGAATCAATAATTTTATTGACTATTTGTTATGTAATATTATACATATGCTATTATATGTTATAATGCGTTGGAGGAGTATTGCCCACATGGAACAACTTAACTTCAGAATTGATAAAAAAGATAAAGAAGCTCTTGAGAAACTTGCTAAAAATAAAAAAAATGAACTGGGATACACAATAACTGTTGCAGATGTTATTAGAAAAGCTATAAAAGATCTTATTGAAAATAATTCAAAAACAATAAAAAAATAAATATCTTAATTTCTGTTTTTTACATAATAGTGAACCAATTATATTTTGTCATAGGGGGGTCTATGAAACCACATTGGATCAAAACCTGCTATTTATCTCACAGAAGATATTGGCTTACCGTGTATAGGGACAATTTTATGGACATTCAAAAAGAAATAAAGGTCCACAAGTCTTCTGCTGGAGGTATTGGTCGAGTAGAGACCTATTACTATTTGGATGGGACCCGACAAGAATTTCATACAGAAAAAAATCTTATAAATTTTCTTTCTGTTGTAAAGAGGGAATATGCAAGTTAACAAAAATACAGAAGAAAGTAAGGAGGATTTTTCATGATAAAAATAAGAATAGATTCCGAAAACCCCGTTAGTCGAGAAATAGATAGCTGCGAGATAGTAGATACAAATTTTTATTCAGATGCTCTTACAGAAGAATACTTTGATGTTTTTATGAGAGCTCTTATGGGATTGAGTTTTACAGAAAAACAAATAGAAGAAACTATGATAAGAATGTCAAAATCTTTTATAGAGCGGATGAAAGAGTGTGAATACGAAATTAGAAAAGTTAAAATATCTCCAAAACTGGAAGGAAATCCCAAACAAGTTAGATTTTCTAAAAAATCTAAAATTGAAGAGGATGATGATGAAGATGATGATAATGGTATTTGTTCACAAGATGTCAACGACCCCGCCCGCGAGGGCGAGGCTTGAAAAAGCCTAGTTGATTAGCCTAAGTTCTTCGAGAACTACGTTATTATAGAATGGTGTAACAACCAAATAGGTACTTCAGGATGTCTCCCAAGTCCTGAACACTACGGTCAATGTTTAAACATCTTTGAGGGTAGGAGAAGTGATGTTGACAACAAACCTATCATAACATTGGCGATGGGAACCAACTCTTAAAAGGAGGACATAACTTGAGAGTATATGTCAAAAACAAACGAGGAGAGTCTTTAATGCCTACAACTCCACAAAAAGCACGGATGCTTTTAAAACAAAATATAGCAGAAGTAATTTCAAGAAAACCTTTTGTAATTCAATTATAAAATAGTTGTAAATTTCTTATTAAATATTACTCCTCTTTTTAGATTATTTAAAGGAGGAGTAGAGTTGGTGCATAGAATAATAGAGATAGACTTTTGTTATGAATGTCCTTTTTACGGTTTCGCACAAGATAGTTCCTTTAAAGGGTACTGTTCTAAAGAAAAAAGATATATCTCTCGAGGGAAAGATGAGGATCTTTGGGAAGGAACTCTTCCTGACTGGTGTTCTTTAGAAATTTTGGATAGAGCTCTAATAAGACTTCTTCAAAAGGAACACGGAAATAAATTAAAAACAAGTGAAGAATGGTCAGAAGAGTTTAATGTTGCAATAATAAATCCAGGTGGCTGGAATAAACAATATTTTGATAAGAAGTGGAACGAAGAAAAAATATCCAAAAAAGAATTTATACGCAGGTGCTTAGGCTCTACTCTTCAATTTGAAAATACTTCTTCTGGAAGTACATAATTAAGAAGAGTAGTTTATGAATAGTCTTGGTTGGCATATTGTACTTTTTATATTTTTATTTATAATATATCTTATATGTTTAAAAATAATTTGTAAGAGATTTTAAAATTAATCCCGATTATATGAAAACATTTCTAAAAATATGGGGGGATATTTTGTGAAAAACGATATGTTGAAAACGCGGGATATTATAGAATTACTAAAGGGTAGAAAAATTGTAGAAGCTTCAGATAATCCAGTAGTCTTTTCTGCTAAAAGAACCATAACGCTTGTACTAGACTCTGGAGATCGTATATCGGTATTTGGTAATGATCTTAGTTTTTCTGTATTAAAAAAAGATCAAATGTTGGATATTTTGAGCCATGAAATAGATCAAAGAGAAAGTGATCTTGATATTCTTAAAAGGCAATTAGAAAAAATAAAAGAAACAACAGAAAATAAATAAGGACATATATTTGTGCGGCTATATAAAATATGTAATATTAGTTTTGTTTATAACTTTAATTTTTCTTGGTGTGTTTGGAGTTGTGCTGGCTAATATAGGTATCTGGAGAGCCTGGAAAGAAGAGAAAGGACCATTATCTATTATTACTGCTCTTTTTGTAAGCGTAACAACTTTTGTTATTGCACTGTTACTAATATTACTATATCTTACAACGATGAATTGTTTTAAATGAGATGATAAAAAAACTTTTTATACTTCAATTGTTCTTAGATATTTTTTATGTATTTATATTGATAAAAATATCAATATTTTATGTTTTAATATTTATAAATCTAGTATTGTTTTTTAAAGTTACATACAACAAACTTGCCTTTTGGAAAGCAAAAAGATATCTTATTAGAATAAACGAATTACAACAGAAAAACTTGGATAAAAAAATAGAATCTTTTAGTGAAGAAAAGAAAAACAAATATGATAAAAAAATAAGTAATAAAATAAACAAACTGCTTTCAAAAAGAAAATGGTGGGTAGTTAATTTTGGATTTCGAGATAAAATTGGTGTATATTGGTTTTTTACTGATATCCTTAATAAGGATCGATACTATACTTCCTGGAGAAAGTTTCAAAGATTTAAATTATTTTTTGAATTTATAGGAAAATAAAGAATATTCAATGTCAGTTACCCCTCCCTGAAGGGAGGGGCTTGAGCCGTGAGATTTAAGAGTAATTAGCTGATTAGGAAGCTTTTAAATTTAAAAGGAATTTAGATGCAGAAGTTTAAAGAAAAGTTAAAGAACTCACCTACAAATACTTCTCTAGTTTGTAGCTCTGAAAATTCTCAATTAAACAAAGTTGAAAAACTTAGTGTTGAGAATATAGTACTGTCTTTAAACAATTCCGAAGAGAATCAATCCCAAAAGGGAAAACACTTAATTTTAGTGTTCGTCTTAAACAAAAATGGTAAACCTTTAATGCCCTGTTCCCCGGCTAAAGCAAAAAGACTTCTAAAATCTGGGAAAGCAAAAGTAATTAAAAGACAACCATTTACAATTCAATTAATTTATGGTAGTTCTGGTTACAAGCAAAAAATTACGTTGGGGGTAGATACAGGCTACGAAAATGTAGGAATTTCTTGTATTACAGAAAAGGAAGAATTATTTTCTGCAAATGTAAAATTGAGAACCAATATTTCAAAATTACTTACAGAAAAAGCAATGTATCGAAGAGAAAGAAGAAACAAACTGTGGTACAGAAAACCAAGATTTTTGAATAGAGGAATTAACAAAGGTTGGTTAGCACCCTCTGTCCAGCATAGATTAGATTCTCATGTAAGGATTGTTGAAAAAGTAAAATCAATTCTTCCTATTACAAAAATAATAGTTGAAGTTGCTAATTTTGATATTCAGAAAATAGAAAACCCAAACATTGAAGGAATTGGATATCAACAAGGAAATCTTTATGGTTATGAAAATGTTAAAAATTATCTGATAGCAAGAGAAAAAGGAAAATGTCAGCTATGCGGAAAAGAATCAACAAAAGGAAATTCTTTTAGAGCGCACCATTGTAAACAAAGAAGGGAAGAGGGTTCTAATTCTGTTAAAAATTTAGCATTGCTTCATGAAAAATGTCATAATAAACTACATAAAAAGAAATTAAAACTGCCCGCACCAAAATCGTATAAAGCAGAAACTTTTATGTCTATTATAAGATGGAAGATTGTTGAAAGATTGAAAGAAATTTGTGAAACAGAAATAACTTTTGGATATATAACAAAAATTGAAAGGAATAAATTAGGATTAGAAAAAGATCATTATATTGATGCTTTTATTATAGCAAAAGGTGAAAAACAAATTAAAACAATTCCTTTTGAAATAACTCAAAAAAGAAGAAATAATAGGGCAATACAATTAAACAGAAAAGGATTTAAACCAGCAATTAGAAAACAAAGATATAAAATTCAACCTCATGATATAGTTTGGATTGGTAATAAAGAATATATTTCAAAAGGAACTCATTGTAAAGGAACAAGAGTTCTTATAGAAGAATTAGGAAGTAAATCTGTAAAATTGATTGAAAGGTATTTTAATATCAATGGGTGGAGGTTTATGCGGATGCATTCCTCCCCCGCCTGAAGGCGGGAGTGTCCTGCACCGCAAGAAAGATTATGAACAACCATTACCAAAAGAAAAATATGATGCGTATCGAAAAGAGTATGAAGAACGCATGGAAAAGATAAAGGAAGAGATAAAGGAAGAGAAAGCATGTTTTTAAAAAGATTAAAAAAATTCTTAAAGTTACTACGAAATGATTTGTTTCACAACGAACGTGTATGGACAACCCTTCTAAGAATAGTGGGTGGGGTTCTTGTTCTGCTTGCAGTAGCATTCGCAGTTATTCTTGTATCAGCTGTAATTGGGTGGATAATAACATTGTTGTGGAGAGCTCCCTATATTAATTCAAGAACAAGCGGATCAGGACAAAGTATATGTGACTCATATACCAACATTGGGCTGGCCTTTATTGTTCTCACGGGAATAGCTGGATACCTTTTATATGATTTGTTCAAGTTTTTCAGATGGCTAATACGTAGATGGAAAGAAGCCGGGAAAGAGGAATAGTATGAGTTCACGTTGGATCAATGTAAAAGACAGACTACCTGAATACACAGCCCATGCGGGAGGAATTCCTTTTGTAGGTGTTATTGTGTGTATAAATGGTACACTGGTTTCTGATGGAATGTATATTGATGGAACATGGGAAGTTCTTGGAGTGAGAACTAACAAAGTAACACACTGGATGCCTTTACCTGATCCGCCTGAAGAGGGAGAATAGGGTGAGTAAAACTAATATATGTGTGACCTGTGGTAAGCGACTGCCTCTTGAAGACTTTTCTATACGAGGAAATGAAAAGAAGTTAAACCGTGAGTGCATCGCCTGTCGGCAGTCGGCAAACAAACTTTGGTACGATGAAGATCGTGCTGAGTGGTGTAGGAAGTATTACGATAAAAACAGAGAACGGATCAAGGAATATCAGAAGGAATATCGAAATAAAAATTTAGAACATCGAAAAGAGTATGAGAAGGAATACAGGGAAACACATAAAGGCAGTCGAAAGGAATATCAGAGAGAGTATTATATAAATAACAAAAAAAGGAGTAGTTGATGCATAGGTTTAAGAGTATAAATAAAGAAGGTGTTTGTGCAATTTGCGGAAGCAATCGAGATGAGCCAGTTGTGCTCGTACCCATTGATGGAACAATTGGGGGGCATAACGAAGAGGCAGTTCAGGTGCATCTTGATTGCATAGATTTACGATTGAAAAGAACAACAGAGAAGGAAAGTAACGAAGGAATGCCCGCAATTCTCTATCAAGTATTTGATGAAAAAAAATCAAAAGTTGAGGTATAGATAATGTTTCCAATTCATGAAGTAACTGATGCTGAAATGGCTTTCCCAGCCAATGTTTTGGAATTTATGCCAAAGATGGAAGACATTCCAGAAGAATTTAAAGGCTTTGGCTCTGCGAGAGATCCTATTGAAGTTAAATTTATATCAGATTGGTTTTTTTGTGGTCTGAAAACGTGTGAATTGATTCCCCGAGAAGGTGTTGATGCTAAAAAAGCCTTTCGGCATCTTTCGATGATTATGCGAAGTTATGAGCCGAAGCATGAGCATAAAGAAGCTGCATGTGCGTTCTTGGTAAGGGAATGGTTTTCTAATGTTTCATATGAAAAAAATGAAAAGGAGGACTTATGAGTTCAAATTATAGAGAATTCAATCCAGATTTGGATCAAAAAAAGGTCAAAGAAGTAACTGATTTTCTTGATGATGTTTATAGAAAATATACGAAAGATCAGGACCGGCTTGGTCGAGCAGGACTCAAAAGAATTGCAGAAGCACTTTGCACGTATCCAGAAGATTTTATTGAGTTTATTAAAAAAATTAAGCTTGACGGTGGTGTATAAATGATGTATATTGTATATAAATATTAATTATATGAAAAAAAGGCTACCCCATGTCAGAACACTACAACAAGATCCATTTTGAGATGTTTTCAGAAACATCCATAACAATACACCAACATCTCAAACTTCCGGAAAAACCATTTTACGACATTATAGATGCTATTGATAAAAGAATGGAAAGTCGCTACACAGCATTTCCCTGTGATGATGCTTGTCATACCTATGTTGAAACTATATTTGAAAAACTGAGAATTATTATTAAAGATCCTTCAATGACCAGCATGGATAAAATGCGTTCCAGGTTTTGGGATACCTACATGCCCTACATGTTTTACAAATCTGGTAAAAAAGTATTCAGGCCAACAGTAGATCTTGTTCACATGTTAATAGACACTTCTATAAAGAACATAGATACCTATTTTATACAATCTCCTTTTAAGTGTATTTTTATATCAATACCAAAAGAAGTGAAACTGATGAATCCTTTTAATATTCCTATTGATGGATTATATATTGCCGTTTTTAATAAAGAGGATATTCACTACGGAGGATTTTCTGAAAAGTATCATGAGTATGAAAAGTACGAAAATAGCAAGAACCTAGTTATATGTTCTATCAGCGATATGGTAATCTCTCCCAACGATCCTCGGGAAACTATGCACTATTGGAATATAGCACTCAAGGATGGAGATTTACATGAGCAGATTTCTGTTATTCTTGATGCTTATGACAAGGAATACCACAAAAAAGATTTCGAAAGTTGTAACAAGGATTATGACAGGACTTTTCTAGAGAATATATTATCATTCTGTCTTAATTCCCTTTTATATATAAATTCAAAAGAACCTTCAGAATTCAAACTTGAGACTATAAAAAAAGATATTTCTAATATAAAAAACAAGGCTAAAATACGACAAGCATCTAAAAGAACACAGCTTCCTTTTTATCGCCTGGGTGGAAATATTACTATAGATCATTCATATAAGAATATAATAAATCTATATGATCGAGAAACGGTGCAACATAGGAAACTTGTAGGAAAGTGGGTTGTGAGGGGTCACTGGAGAAATCAGGCCCACGGCAAAGAATCTAAAGAGAGAAAGCTTATATGGATACAGCCTTTTGTAAAAGGAGAGGAATTTGCTGAAGTAATTGAAAAGGGGTATGTAGTAAAATAAGTAAGAAAGGACCTAAATGAAAAAAGTAAAAAAAGATAATTTAAGTCATCTTACTCGAGATGAGAAAAGTGTGTATGAGTATCTTCGAGAAAATGGAAGACTTACTAAAAATAGACACACCAATTGTATCGAGATGTCAACAAGTTATTATTTACACAGGGTTCATAAAATTAAAAATGATGTTTTTGAAAGTCTTCTTAAAAACAAGGTTATAAAATTAGACTTCTCTTCTGAAGATTTTGATTTTTATGTATTAGATATGAGTACTAAAATATATGAAAGAAAATAAATATACGGAAGAAGATATTTTAAAAGCAAAGACTCCTATGGAATATATTGAACGATCTCTTTATAGTAAAGTATCCCACGGGAAGAAAACTGTTATTTCAAAGGTATGGCAACAGCATACGGGGTACACTGCAGAAGATATCAAATATGCCCGACACAGGCATCCTTATTGGAAAGGAAAAAAACTTGAGGGTAATACTGAGCGTACCCGAGTTCGAATGAAGAAACACCATTACAAAGATACCCCAAAAGCAGTATGGCCTTTGTCAGAGATAAAAAAATTTTTAAAATTGAATCAGAAAAAAGATGGAGTATATATTTATAAAGATTGGGAAATAGCCAGGATGAATGAATCGACAATAGCATCTGTGCAGGCATGGAGACGCAAGGTTAATCTAATACACAAGTTGTATAAGAAATTCAGCACACGACTGGCAAAGCAGGAGGAGTATCTCCCTCTTTTGATGAGATCAAGTGAAACATCTCTTCGTGATGCGTTCTATAAAAAAGGTTCTTCTTTGGTAGAAATCATAAAAAGACAACGATACCGAAAAAGTTAAATAAATATGAAGGAACTTTTATGAATGATTTAACAAAAAAATTATATACCCTTGATATAGGAAAGCAGCTTCTTCTTAAAAACAAGAAAGGTGATATAGAAGGGACCTTTATCAGGGTTCCTTCGGGGTGGGTTTATAGATACACTCTTCGAAACAGTTCCTGTTGTTGTTTCATTCCATATTCAGAAGATATACAGCAGTGGGATGAGGATCTTGTAATACACAAATGTCATTTTTGCAATTCCAAGAATGTTTTTGTAATAGTTGAGGATAAAAAATTTAAAGTGAGTTGTTCTGATTGTGGAGCAACAACAAAAAAATATGATATCAAGAACGATGCGGTTTCAGTATGGAATTCTATTAAACTAGAACCACCAAAAAATATTTTTTTCAAGGAGTAGTATGAAAACAGATAAGGAAATTATTGATGAACTATTGAAATTAAAAACAGAGAATCCGGATCTTGAAGTCCTTGTGTGTGCTGACGAAGAACTGTGGTGTGGAGAATGTTCTTGGTATGAGGGAAAAATTTCAAGTGTTTCAATAGAGGATCGCTATGAATATGGAGAAGCAATTTATAAGGAGAGTGATGATATACGGGATATAATTGAATGTGAGAATGATTTAGATTCTGGTAATGAGGAAGATGCTAAAAAGATTGAGGAACTTTTGAGTGAGGTTCCTCACAAGAAAGTCATATATGTAAATGTGGGTGTTCCTTAGCAATCTTCTTCGGGAGGATTTTCCACAAAGGCGGGGCTTTCGTAGGAATAGGAGACTGTTGTTTCTACAATGAAGAAATGTTTGCAGCGAGGACAATCCAGGTCGTGCTCACCATCTTCGTAGATATCAAAATCCAGGAATTCTATAGGTTCGAATGTATTCTTGCACCGAGGGCATCTGATATATTTGGTATTGGTTATATTTCCTGCAAAGGTTTGCAATTCCCGGCAAGAGCTGCACAAGGTCCGGCATTCTAAAGTTTTATTGAATTTGTCAGAGGATCCTTTTATTTCTCTATTGAGGACAAGGTTTCTCCCACAATTAAAGCAAATTTCCCCAGCATTTTGCTTGGCTTTTCTATAGTCGTCCCATCGTGTAACGCCGCCCACGGTAAAATCTTTTATATTAACCATGTGCCCAGAATTGCATATAGGGGATTATTGTCAAATAAAAATTATTAATTATATTTATTCCCGGTAATTTTAATAATTATTATTTGACATATTTATTTTTAATGTTTTCTATTAGACAAATACTAAAAGGAGGATTTTTATGAAAAGAATAGCAATGATTTTACTTATTATTATATGT
>Ga0209777_10007540_pt1 | contig 12059 bp, 10 predicted proteins | sample FrelakmetHBP12HB_FD_187147 | JGI IMG/M metagenome (GOLD analysis project Ga0209777, IMG submission 187147) | Freshwater lake sediment microbial communities from the University of Notre Dame, USA, for methane emissions studies -HBP12 HB (SPAdes)... | ecosystem: Environmental > Aquatic >... | reverse complement strand
TCTGCTCGGTGGCACTGTCATCTTTATCATCTTCGGTAAGGCAGCACCGGACGCTCTACTCGGTTTCGGTCTCGGTGGTACTTTACTGGCGCTCTTTATGCGCGTCGGCGGCGGTATCTTCACCAAAGCCGCAGATGTCGGTGCTGACCTGGTTGGTAAAGTCGAGAAAGATATTCCGGAAGACGACCCGCGTAATGCTGCTGTCATCGCTGACCTGGTTGGTGATAATGTTGGCGACTGCGCAGGTATGGCGGCAGATATCTTCGAAAGTTATGAGGTCACCATCGTTTCCTCTTTACTTCTCGGTCTGGTGCTCTGGTCAATAACCGGTAGCCTCAAATGGATTGTATTTCCACTCATCATCCGCGCCATCGGTGTTCTTAGTTCAATTCTGGGAACCTTCACCGTGCCCATCTGGCAAAAATTTCCTATCAAGTTCCTGCGGGCACATGATGCCGAAGAGGCAATGTTCCGCTCTTACGAAGTATCCAGTGTAAATACGGTCTTGTGGGCATTCCTCCTCGCTTGTCTCTATGCACATGACTGGAGAATGGGAATGCTGACGGCCATCGGTGTTGCTTTGGCTGTCGTCTTTAACCCTCTTACTTCATATTTCACATCCACAAAACGCAACCCGGTCAAAAACATCGTCAAAGCTACCAATACGGGCCCTGCCACCACTATCCTCTCCGGTCTATCGGTCGGTATGGAATCCAGTGTCTGGGCACTGGTTGTCATTGCCATCAGCTTTATCTTCGCATTATTACTATATGGCGGGGAACCAATGCCGGCGGGTCAAATTCTTCCGGTTTATGTGCTATATGCGGTAGCGATGATTGGTATAGGAATGCTCAGCCACACCGGCAACAATGTGGCTATGGACTCCTACGGTCCCATTTCCGATAATGCTAATGGTATTGCTGAAATGGCATGGCATGATCAGAATGACGATGAGACCAAGAAAGCTCGCCAGGTTATGGCTGACCTTGATGCCGTCGGCAATACCACCAAAGCCATCACTAAGGGCGTGGCGATTGCCTCCGCAGTCATTGCGGCTGTCAGTCTTTTCGCATCGTTCATCAGTGATGTTGGACAGGTTCAGGAGCGATTAGGCATGGTGCCACTGACCGCTATTCGCGTTTCCGATACCCGTGTGTTCGTTGGCTTGTTATTAGGCGGTGCTCTCCCGTGGTTATTCAGTTCACTCTCAATCAATGCTGTGAGCCGCGCCGCCGGACGTATCGTAGAAGAAGTTCGTCGTCAGTTCCGCATCCCGGGAGTGATGGAGGGAACTACCAAACCCGATTACGCAAAAGTAGTTGGTATCTCCACGCAATCGGCACAGAAAGAATTGATTCCTCTGGCAGTGATTGCAGTTGTCATGCCTATTATCATTGGTTTGGTTTTACATGTAGAAGCCCTCGGTGGTTTCCTCGCCGGAATCATTCTCAGCGGCCAGTTACTGGCAGTGTTTATGGCTAATGCTGGCGGTGCTTGGGATAACGCCAAGAAGTCTGTTGAAGATGAGCCTCGTGACCTGAAGGCAAATACCGGTAAGGGTAGTGAACGGCACAAGGCTAGTGTTGTCGGTGATACAGTCGGTGACCCGCTCAAAGATACGGCTGGTCCCGCATTGAACCCGATGATTAAGGTTGTGAACCTCGTCAGTTTGATTGCCGCTCCTATCATCGTTAAATACAGCACTAACCTCAATTGGATAGTAATTGTTATCGCAGTTGTCCTGTTAGGGTTAGTCGGTTGGGCAATTATGCAGAGTAAGCGCGAAGCACCGGCACTGGTACCTGTTGTAGAAGCTGTCAAGATATCCGGTGGAGCTGCTGCGCCTGCTAAAGAGACTAAGAGTGCCCCTGCGAACAAAAATACCACTCCCAAAAAGCAATAAATAATTCCTTTCAATAGAAAAGGCGACCGGCTGAAAAGTCGGTCGCCTTTTGTTTTTTACCTGATAATACTTATGCTTCGTCTGTGGTAAAGGGGATAACCTCATCGATGGAAGCAGCATCACAGAAAAGCATTACCAACCTATCCATCCCCAGCGCAATACCTGCACACTCCGGCAGATTCGACATTACGGCAAGAAATTTCTCAGGCATCGGGGCAGTTCTATTTTGTTCCTGTTCAATTTGTCTGGCTTCTTCCAGAAAACGCTTCTTTTGTTCCTGCCTATCGGTAAGTTCGCTGTAAGCGTTTGCCAATTCCAATCCGCCGATAAAGACCTCGGCGCGCTCTGCAACATCTTTCCTGCCGGGCTTCAATCTCGCCAGCGATGCCATCGGTGCCGGGTAGTCCATCAACACGGTGGGACGGTTAGGATTCAAGTCGGGAATGACCTTCAGAACGGTGTCTTCATCGAAACGTTGCGCTACCGGCTCAGCTACCGGGTCCCAACCAGCCGACTTTTTGAAAGTCTCAGATATTGTCAGTCTCAGCCATGGAGGTCTGAGGTCAATCTTTTTGCCGCGATAACGGAGTGTGGTCCCCATATCGAGCTTACCGGCAATTGTAGTGACCAATCCCTCGGTGTCTTTCATCATTTGTTCATAGTCGGCATCGGTACGATACCATTCCAATAAGGTAAACTCGGGATTGTGATAACGTCCTCGCTCACCTTTACGAAAACAGCGACTGAACTGGTAGATTTTATCATAGCCGGCGGCGAGCAGCCGCTTCATATAAAGCTCAGGGGAGGTGGATAAAAACCAGCCTTCACTGCCGATCGGGATAATTTCCTTTTCCGGAGCAATTGCCGGCGAACGGACGGGTGTTTCTACTTCCAGAAAACCCTGTTTATTGAAAAAATCGCGGGTAGTATTATAAATCGATGCCCGTCGTTGCAGATTAATCGACAGGTGCGCCAGACGCTGACGTTCGTCTTCCGCCATTTTATTTCTTGGTAATGACCCGCTCTACGTACGACCCGGTACGAGTGTCAACCTTAATATAGTCACCCTCTTTAATGAAATTGGGAACATCTATTTCGTGGCCCGTTTCCAGCGTGGCTGACTTCATTTGTGCGGTAACGGTATCAGTTTTGGTAGCAATATCGCTTTTCATCACTTTCAGTTCCACAAAAATGGGGAGGGTAATATCCAGAGGTTTCTCTTCTAGCATCACCGTGGTAACAATTGTGCCTTCTTTTAAGAAATGGCTTTTCTCGCCGAGTAATGTTTCATCGATACTGTATTGCTCATAATTATCGGTGGACATAAAGATAAAATGATTACCGTCGCGATACAGAAATTGTCCTTCGCGAGTGGAGACATTCGCACCGGTGAATTTTTCGCTGGAACGATAGGTGCGATTTAGGTTACTACCGTCGACGAGGTTGCGCAACTTGAAACGGTAGATGGCACTCCCTTTGCCGGGTTTCATAAATTCCGCCTCTTCGACATTATAAGGAACATTATCTATCATCAGTTTGGTGCCTTTGTGCACATCAGAAATATCCATTCTTAGTTCACACTCCTATCGGTTCGAGAATTACCACCGTGTATTATTTTATAAAATATCCGATTACAATACAAATCATCACAGGAAATAGAAAGCCGTAGCAATCAAAAGATAGACCGCAATCAATTGTGCGCCTTCTACCCAATGGCAAATGCCGTCAGAACCGATATAGTTAGCAATCATACCCGTCACTACTACTGCCACCAACTCGAACGGTGTAAACACCAGGTCCAACCCGCCCCCGATGAAAAGCGGACTAATCAGCACCAGGACAGGCACGACAAATAGGGCTATCTGCAATGCCGAACTCATACCGATTTCGAGGGATAAAGTCATGTTGTTCTTGCGGGCAAAAGCCATAGCGGTGGAGATTTCAGGGATATTGGTCAGAAGAGCCACGAACACCAGACCCATAAAAGCCTCGGTGAAACCCGACTGACTGATCAATGGTTCAATTGTCTTGACCAAAAATGAAGATTCGAAACTTGCCAATATCGTTGCTATCAACAAAACGGTAATAGCCGCACTTTCGGGCCAGCGGTCGTGGACTTCCTCTGGCGCCTGCCTTTCCACGACAAAAAGGTGTTTGTGTGTTACCAGAGTATAGATGAGACTGAGTAGATAGACAACGCCGAGAATGATGGATACTACCAGACTCATCGGACGGGTAGGAGAACCCACCGATAGGTTGTAAATCGAAGGCATCCCCAGCCCCACCACAGCAACGATGAGCATTGTGGAGGATAGACCGGCAGATTCTTTATTGAATTTTTGCTCTTTATATTTCAGACCGCCGGCGATCATCGAAAAACCGATTAACAGTAATACATTAAGAATGATAGAGCCGGTGATAGAAGCCTTGACCAGATTTACCAGCCCAGCCCTCAAAGAGAAAATGGCGATAAAAAGCTCGATAGCATTGCCGAAAGTGGCATTAATGAGTGCCGAGATAGTATTCGAAACTTGCCGCGCAATAATACCGGTGGACTCTGCCATTAGATGAGCAATACCGACCAGTGACGCCGCTGTTACCAAAAAGGATGCAAGTGCACCGATATGAAGAAAGTAGAAAATTATCGATACAGGCGCAAACAAAAGGAAAATATCGAGAAAGTGAAAATGCCACTGATTTTTATGCTTGGTCACAATCGAACTCTCGTTTCGGTAACGCTTAGATTTAAGCTTATATGCCACAGGTTATCTTGTCAAGGCTCAATTTAAAGCAATTTAAGATTTATCAAAAAACTGTACAAAACAATGGGATTATTATGTATTTTCTTGGAATGAGCCAACCAGTTGCAAAATACTTTCAATGCCCGGTAATGATTTTGTTTCCCATTCTTACAAGTAAGAATGGGAAGATTATAGCACAGATATAAAAAAAGAAGACATAATAAATATTACATTTCCCCCCGAAAAACGTGCGTTCTTTTTTATTTTGGTGGTATGATGCTCAATTGTAATAGTGAAACAATTATTAAAAACCTTAATATATACATTTACCCATATTCGGATGGTTTTTAATTATTCGTTAATAGCAAAAGAATAACTATTACAATAAGGTTAGGTAAGAAACATATGGAGAGATAAGGATGGACGAAGCCATTTGGGAAGAGGTATTGAATAGTCTGAGGGAAATAGCGAATGCTCTTAGAGGTCAGGATACCACTGATGAGCGAGTGAAACTAGAAAACCACACCGAGAAGCTGGAACAAAGGGATAGCAGCGATGACGACGATAAAGATTGATAAATTAATACGCTCAAAAAGAAGAACCCTGAATGTGGAAGTAAGCACAGACACTAAGGTGACTGTAAGAGTTCCCTTACGCTGTTCTAACGGGTCGATACAAAAATTCATAGAGAGCCATAAAAACTGGATAATAAGCAAGCAGAAGTATGCTAGGGAGCACTGTAAACAGGTTTCTCCCAAAAAGTATGTAGCGGGAGAGGAGTTCCTCTATTTAGGCCAAGCGTATAAACTTGTCACTGCCGAATCAGTGGATAGTACGTTAGCGTTTAATGGACATAACTTCCTGATAAGCGTAAATCAACTGAAAAATGCCCAGGAGCTTTTCATACAATGGTATAAACAAGAAGCCTCAAAGATAATTACGGAAAGAGCGAAATTGTACTCGTCAATATCGGGGATAGAATATCAAAAGGTAGGCATCACAAATGCTCACCAACGCTGGGGCTCATGCAGTTACAAGGGAGATCTGAGCTTTACCTGGCGTATTGTTATGGCTCCATTAAAAGTAATTGATTGTGTTGTCGTGCACGAGCTGGTCCATATGAAAATAAAAGGCCACTCCAAGGTATTCTGGGATGGTGTAAAAATTATGATACCAGAAGTAGATTATTGCCGAAACTGGCTGAAAGAAAATCAGAATCTATTGTCTATATAGAATTTGTGTTAATTTGATAACTTCAATATCATTGGTTTGGACGAGTACATATCTTTGAAGTGATAGAGAAAATTCTTAGTAATTTTCAAGATAGTTTGAAGTTATTTAAAGCACCCTTATCTTAGATTTAGTGCTGGGTTGCATACCCCTAGTTGACATAGGATATCATTTTATTTTAATATGCCTAGCATATCTCTATGTACTATAATGGGTCAATTCTACAGATAGAGGTAGCAGTAAGTTGTACTAAGATAAAGGAGGAATGTATGAAACGATTTCTTGGAATGGCTATCGCAGTCATAGGGGTGGTAAGTCTTGTTTTTGGTATCCTCTTCATTATCCAGTCTAACACCGGAAAGCAAACAGTTGCCGATGAAATAAATCCTATAGCGTTGTCAGACCTGAATACTAAGTATGACTCCGTGAAGGCAAGTCAAATCAAAGTAATGGCTGCCGAGGAACCCCAGATACAAGCCGAGAAAGCAGCCCCAACTGTAATGTATGATTATCTTTCAGCGCAAAGAGCATTACTGGCGGGGGCCAAGTCTAATGTCGCTTTAGCTGGGTTCGTAATGATGAGTGGCGTTGTGGATATCATCCTAGGACTTGGTTTGATAATTGTGGGTGCGGCATTCTATCAGAAACAAACCGCATAACCAAGCGATTTATTCCCCAATGGTTGCTGGATAAAGTTACCCGATTCTTGGAAACTCTTGTGATGGTACAAGGGTGTGCTCGGTCTGATTACTTTTGGTTTGAGCCTAAAAGAATATGGCCGATAGGTGATAAAGGAGTGAGCTATGAAGGCATTAAAAATCATCGGGATAGTATTCGGTTCTATCGTGGTACTGGTATTAATCATTGTCGGGGTTGTCTGGTTTATGATGAGCCGACCCTCTAAACTAGCCGAAGATGTTACACCGGTCGTTTCAAACACTGCAGCTGCCCAGTCACTAGATAACAAGTGGCAAACTTTTCAGACTGAGGTTGCTCAATCCAAAGCGGGAACACCGATTACTGTTACTCTGACAGAGGAAGAAGTGGACTCCAAAATAAACGATGGCTTGAAAACTGTTAATCTCCCAGCTGGACTGACTGTAGGTAAGATGAACGTCAATCTAAAAGATGGTAAAATTCTATTGGCTGCTACTATCCAATACTCAGTTTTATCGGGTAACGCAGGCATGGTAGCGACTGTAGATTTAGTTAACGGGCAACCCACCATTACAGTCACAGATATTGACATGGGGTCACTGCCATTCCCGCAATCTTTGAAAGACCAGCTTAAAAGCTTAATCCCTCAGGACGCGCTGTTTCAAACGAACAGCTCATTCCAAGCCCAGAGTATTGATATTTCCAATGGGCTGTTGACTATAAAAGGTGTTACTAAGTAAGCTGTAAATCTAGCTTTTATTATATAAATAGTTAGAGTTTATTAATAGAGTACCACTCCCTGCAACAAACTTTCAGACTTTTGTTGGCAGAATGTTGGTATAAAACCATCTATGTTGTGTGTGAAGTCTAGTTTAACGCTAAATTGACGCTAAATCGTCAGCTAAGGGGCTAATTTAGATTCAATAAAGTGGTGAGCCGTCTGGGATTCGAACCCAGGACCACCTGATTAAAAGCTATACAGTAGGGTCGGAATACATAGGAATTGAAGCTATTTTGTAAGATTGTGTCTAACTGTATTTTAGCCTCGAATAACCAATTTTACCCCATAGGTAGAAAAGTATTTAGGCAAACATATTAGCTATATCAGTTTCCAGTTGGAGTCTTCTGGGCGGCTGAGCCTTTACGAGGTTCTTAGTCATTGTTATAATATTACATGTTACAGTGGCAACCTAGTATGGAGCATTCATAGTGTCTACTAATCGTGTTCCCCACTTCTTTTACGGCTATGTCATTTTAATTGTATCATTCATTATCACCTTGCTTATCTGGGGTATCTACGGTTCTTTCGGCGTCTTCTTCGAGCCCATACGTTCCGAATTTGTTTCGAGTCGAGCCATAGTTTCCGGAGCAAATTCCGTGGCTTTTTTCTTGGCGGGGTTATTTTCGCTAATTACAGGTAGGTTAACTGACCGTTTCGGCCCCCGCATCTTGATAATGATCTATGGCTTGGTTTTAGGATTAGGCTACTTCTTAATGTCACGCATCGATTCTATCTGGGAATTATACCTCTGTTATGGACTGGCAATCGGTCTGGGCACAAGTTGTGCGGACGCTTCTCTGTTGCCGACTGTTGCCCGGTGGTTTGTTAAGAGCAGGGGTGTAATGTCAGGCATAGTAAAGGTGGGGACAGGTGTCGGCATACTAATCATGCCGCTGATTTCTACATGGCTGATTGTAAGTCACAACTGGCGCTATGCGTATGCGGTTCTGGCAGTCGTGATTGCGGTCGGTGTTTCTGTCAGCGCCTTATTTCTGAGACGTGACCCGGCCGAGAAAGGATTGCAACCTTACGGCGTTTCGGAGAAAGATTCCAAGGGACAGAAGAATGATGAGGGCTATACTCTCAAACAGGCACTACGCAGCAGGCAGATGTGGATTGTTTGTTCTACCTACTTTATGGTGTGGTACTGCACTCAGACGATTATGGTACATATCGTACCGCATGCTCTGGATCTACAGATGTCTGCGACAAGTGCGGCAGGAATCATTTCAATCATTGGTGCAGCCAGCATAGTAGGACGTCTGACAATGGGCTGGGCAATTGACCGGGTAGGAAGCCGGCGGGCATTGACTATCTCGACGTGTGTGCTTGCGGTTAGCTTTGCCTGGTTACTCTTTGCTAGACAGACATGGATGCTTTATTTGTTCGTGCCTGTGTATGGTTTTGCACATGGTGCTTTTTTCGCTTTGATGTCACCTCTAATTGCAGAACTTTTCGGTATCAGGTCACTCGGCTCAATATTTGGTGTACTTCTCTTTCTGGGACAGATTGGTGGAGCGATTGGGCCTGTCATCAGCGGGTATATTTTCGATGTAACGCAAAGCTACCAGATTGCTTTTATTATCTTACTGTTGGTCAGTGTAATCGGGTTGATACTCTCCCTGTCGCTGAAGCCTGTTTCATCTCGTGAAGACGAGATAACATAGAGTTTTGTTGAGTGTAAAACAATAACAATAAAACAAAATTAAGGCAAAATTCATAAAATTCTACAGTTCTTGGGCTTATGCCTTGCCTTCGTGATTTAATGAACCTTGTTAACAAAATAGGTAGGCCATTGTTAACAAATTTGGCTAATGTGGATGTGTTAGTTAAGGGATTTTGAATGTAATTTCTGGTGAGCCGTCTGGGATTCGAACCCAGGACCACCTGATTAAAAGTCAGATGCTCTACCAACTGAGCTAACGGCCCATACTGTAAAAATACAATGGCGCTCGGAAACGCCATTCTGTACCGAATTGAATTATAGCCTGTTCAGCCTGTAACCGTCAAACGCCTTTGTGTGCCTGTATTGCCAGGGCAATCGCCCCTAAAATTCCCGCACGTTTGCCGAGTTTAGGCGGTACGATGTAACTATCGATATCCTTCAGAATTTCCTGTGACTGGACATAGCCATTCAGTAATTTTTGCACGTTTTGACGTATCATCGGGAAGAGTTGCGGTTGTTCCATAACGCCGCCGCCGAGAATCACTTTTTGTGGCGACAGAGTACAGACAAAATCGTTCACTGCCAGCGACAGGTAGTGTGCTTCGAGTGCCCATCCGGGGTGGTTGTCAGGCAAAGTTTCCGCAAGCTGTCCCCACCGTTCCTGCAAAGCCGGGCCTGACGCCAGACCCTCGAAACAGTCACCGTGGAAAGGACAGTGACCATGATACGGGTCGGCTTTTTTATCGTGAGGCAGGCGGATGTGCCCCATTTCCGGATGCACCATACCGTGCATTAATTTCCCATTCACCATACCGCCGCCACCGATGCCGGTGCCAATCGTCAGATAAATGAAATTATCCAATCCTTGTGCCGCTCCCCACTGGTTTTCACCCAAGCCGGCACCATTGACATCGGTATCGAAGCCGACAGGAACGTTTAAGGCTCGCCCGACGACTCCTGCGAGGTCGGCAAAAGCCCAGCCCGGTTTCGGTGTGGTGGTGATATAACCGTAGGTGGGCGAATTATGATTAAGGTCGACCGGCCCGAAAGTGGCAATACCGACAGCTGATAACCCCTTTTGCTCGCGGAAGAAATTGATTACCTGCCCGAGTGTCTCGGCAGGTGTAGTCGTAGGAATCCGTTTTACATTCCCCAAATCTTCAGGATTAGTCCCCACGGCACAAACGAATTTAGTGCCGCCAGCTTCGATGCCACCGTATAATGCACACATTATTCTTACCTGCCATTATTAATATCTGGAGCCAGCGAAGAGAGTCGAACTCTTGACCGACGGTTTACGAAACCGCTGCTCTACCACTGAGCTACGCTGGCAAGCCGAATCAACACAAATTATACCCGATTAAGGCATAAGTGAACAACACTACGCCGAATGGCTAATTTGATTGGCTACTACCCTTATGATACTATAAATTCATCGAAACACCGACCGCCTGGAGAGCTTTTACAGACTCATTTCCCATCTTAATATTACCAGGCAAATTCTCAGGTATTCAGGAAAACTATGCGAGTTGAGGAAGAGCTGGCACGATTTTCACCTCGGGAGGATATGCTCCTGACCATCGGGGTTTTTGACGGTGTCCACCTCGGTCATCGACACCTGATTTCCAACCTTGTAGAGCTGGCACACAAGCAGAATCTCCTGAGTGGTGTCATCACTTTCCGTCAACATCCGCGTGAATTGTTATCTCCACATAATATTCTTCCCTATTTGACAACGATTATCGAGAGAGAACAGCTCCTGAAAAAAGAGGGTATCGATACTGTCGTGGTCTTACCTTTTGACAGAGACTTAAGCCGTCTCAGCGCCCGTGATTTTGTCAGCCTTCTGAAAAAACATCTCAGGATGCGTGGCTTGGTCATCGGACCCGATTTTGCTCTGGGTAAAAATCGGGAGGGGAATGTTACCGCTTTGAGTTCTCTCGGTAAAGAAATGGACTTTACGGTTACCATCGTCCCGCCGAAAATAATCAATGGCGAAACGGTAAGCAGCACCATCATCAGGAATGCTCTGGCAGAAGGTGATATCGATAAAGTAACACGTTTGCTAGGAAGACCATTCAGCCTTCAGGACAAAGTAATTCCCGGTGAGCATCGCGGTGTCAAACTAGGCTTTCCGACAGCTAATATGAGCATCGACTCGAAGAGAGCTATCCCGCCGGATGGTGTTTATGCTACTCTGGTCTACATCGACGGGCAAAGGTATCAAGCAATAACCAACATCGGAAAACGCCCCACCTTCGGTGAAGAAGATGAACGTATCATCGAATCTCACATCCTGAATTATCATCAGAACCTGTATGGAAAAGAGTTTAAAATTGAAATCATTCAGCGGCTTCGTGCTGAGAAACGCTTCAACAATATCGAGGAACTTAAAAAACAAATCGCCGAAGACGTGAAACGCGGCTCGGAAATTCTAAATTAAGTGAGAAACTAAAATGAGCGCAAAAGTGGATATGAACCGCCTTTTGAAAAGAGGAGTCTCAGAAATTATCTCGGAAGAGGAACTAGTCCGATTACTTAACAGCGGCAAAAACCTGCGTTTGAAAGAAGGTTTCGACCCCAGTTCTTCAGATATACATATGGGGCATATGGTGGGACTTCGAAAACTACGTCAATTCCAGGAGCTTGGGCATCAGGTTGTTCTGATTGTGGGGGACTGGACCGCACAAATCGGCGACCCTAGCGGCGCTTCCATCACGCGCCCAATGTTAACCGCTGAGCAAGTCAAAGCGAACGCCGAGACCTATATGAGACAATTTTTCAAAGTGGTTGACCGTGAAAAGACAGAAGTGCGATGGCAAAGCGAATGGTTCGGGAAATTTTCTCTGGCGGATGTCGTTAAATTGACCAGCAAATTCACGGTAGCGCAATTCCTCGCTCGTGAGGATTTCAATAACCGTTTCAAAGCGGGTAAACCGATTGCCATTACGGAATTGCTTTATCCACTGCTCCAGGCTTATGACTCCGTAATTGTAAACTCTGATGTCGAATTCGGCGGACAGGACCAGAAATTCAATTTCCTCGTCGGTAGAGAACTCCAAACAATGATGGGGCAACATC
>Ga0209777_10007539_pt1 | contig 12060 bp, 8 predicted proteins | sample FrelakmetHBP12HB_FD_187147 | JGI IMG/M metagenome (GOLD analysis project Ga0209777, IMG submission 187147) | Freshwater lake sediment microbial communities from the University of Notre Dame, USA, for methane emissions studies -HBP12 HB (SPAdes)... | ecosystem: Environmental > Aquatic >... | reverse complement strand
ACTATGCCAAGGCTCATCCGGATGCCGACCTCGGTCTGCACCTGACCTTAACGAGCGAGTGGAAAACCTACCGGTGGGGGCCCGTCGCGCCGCGCGACCAGGTGCCCTCGCTGCTCGATCCCCAAGGCTATCTTTACTCGGACGGCGGCGAGGCCACGCGGCATATCAAGCCGGAGGAAGCCGAGCGCGAGGTCCGAGCGCAGGTCGAGACGGCTTTGAAGTTGGGCATCCGACCCACCCACCTCGACTCCCATATGGCAACGCTTTTCACCAGACCCGCCATGGTGTCTGTGCTGGTGAACGTTGCGCACGAGTACCACCTGCCTTTTCTGATGATGAAGATTCCCGGCACGCCGCCTGAAATGTATGCAGCCCTCAAGCCCACGGACGTGATTCTGGACCATGTGGTCATGGCGGCTCCGCCGGTGAAGGCGGACGAGTGGTTGAGCCACTACACGCATATTCTGAAAAATCTATCCCCGGGTGTCTCGGAGCTCATCGTGCATCTAGCTTACGATGATGCCGAAATGCAGGCCGTCACTGTGGACCATCCGGACTACGGCAGCGCCTGGCGGCAGCGGGATTTCAACGTGGTGACGAGCTCGGAATTCCGCCAAGCTTTGGAGGAAAACCACATCAGATTGGTGACTTGGCGGGAGCTTGGCAAGCTGCTTCCGAAGCCTTGAGCGAACCCAAACTTGCTTTTGGCATTATGTGATTATGGCGACAAGAAAGATGACCTTCAGTTTGCCCCCTGCCCTCGCGGCTCAATTTGTTAAGCGGGTGTCCGCGCGCCAACGCTCGCGGTACGTCGCGGAGGCTCTCACAACCAAATTCCGGGAACGCGATCGCCTGCTAGCTCGGGCGGCGGAGGTCGCTAATCGCAGCCGCCAGGTGCGAGCTATCGCGCGGGAATTTGACAGGCTCGGGCCCGAGCCTGAGGAGCCTTGGGCGGTGTCCTGATTCTGCGTTGATTTCCCTTCGAAAACAGTGATAGCGTAGCAACCTTTCCGCGCGTGGAAGCGCTGAGCTTCGCATCAACGGTGAGTAAGGTGGTGCGCCTGCGGCTGGAAGCGCGCCTGATTCTGCCCGCGCACATGGCAAATGAGGCTCATCCTTCAAATCGCATTCGGAAGTGCAATCGGTGTTCTGTGCGGCGGTTGGATACTCCAGTCCTTGAAAGCATGCCGCCGTTGCTACCACGCGTGGCTGTTTAACGGGTCGTACGGCTGTTCTCGCTCTACCAAGAGTACCGCAGACCACCCTTATGAATACCCCGGGTCCGCCCAAGAGGGGAGGATGTAGGCGAGCGGCTTTCACGGAGGGGCTCGAGAGCGTAAACGCCGCTGTTGGTCTTTACGTGGCGTCGAAGAACGCCTGCCGGATCCGTCGGGCCCTCCGTGTGACCCCTGCGACGGAAGCGGGAATCACCGACCACATTTGGGGAATCACGGAACTAATGAAGGCATGACTCGAAAAGCCAATACGTTGAAGGTCGGAGACGAAGTATATATTCCCATCCGCATGGACCGTCCGGAAGGGGATAAAATTCCTGGAATTGTCACGCAGGTCGGAAAGCGTAAAGTACGGGTCCTCGTGCCTATCCGCAAGTTCGTCTGGGTCCCAAGGAGTGTGCCGTGCAGGGAGTTGAGCAGCTAGTACAGCAAGGATATTTGGATTTGGGTCATCCTGAAAATTTAAGCCCCGAGCGGTTTGGAAACGGGAAAGAATACGGACTCTTAAATCTTGGGGCAACAACGCTTGGAGTGTTGTCTCAATGGTACAAAATCAGCCTCGACGAAGCCGACAGCTTCATTCCCACTCTTTGGAAGAAGCCGACGGACCTTAGCACTTGTCGCCCTGATGTTCTTGTTGTTCGAGGTCAGAGCATCTTTTGTGTGAAAGAAAACAAATCACCTGGCGAAATGAGAACGACGCGTAAACTCACGGAGGCACTGGAACAATTACAGGTCTATTTGCTAGCTACGAATGCCAAAGTAGGCATGATTGATGACGGCAGGACAAGGGTCTGGCTACACAACCTCGATCCATCTCGCAAAAACCTCCTGAAGCAAATTCGGGACGCTGAAGGACTCTTTGCGGGAGCTTTCACCCCGCAAACTCTTGCCACGGTTCTTACTCGAATCGAGCCGTCTCAGGACCTCATCGCGGAGCCAGAGAGACTTGACCCGTCTCAAGTGGCGAGATCGGTCTGGCAAAGTGTTTGGGTAGCTACCCGCGAGAACGCTGAGCGATGTTTCCAGACGTTTGTGGAGTTATTCACCTACAAAATGCTCAGCGACTGCCAACTACTGCCTGAAAACATGCGCATTGCGGCTTTGATTGGCTCGCCAGAAGCATTTGAAAGGCGCGCGGGCGCTACTGCAATCCGATTTTACCTGACACAGATTAGGCAACGGATCAAGGACACGCTGTTTCCACCGCTGGCGGCCCCGGAGAATGCTCGCGGCCTTTTACAGCAGGGTGCCTTCTACGTCCCTACGCGTCGACTGCTTAAGAATACAACGGGCATCCGCTTCTCTAGCTCAGTTACGTCCGTCATCAACGGACATGCCTTCGAAAAAGACGCCGACTCTTACAACGAAGAATTCGTGAATATCCTTTGCAAGCTAAGTCAGTTGCACGGCGTTAAGAGTCTCGATCCTGGATTCAAGTCTAGAGTTTACGAGCAATTCTTGCGTCGCGATCCTAACCTGACCAAGGTCAGCGGAAAGTATTTTACGCCTCGCAATGTTGTCCGTGCGATTGTCGATATGGCAAAGGTTCCTCGACTGCCTGTAGGTTCAATCATTTGTGACCCGGCCTGCGGTGTTGGCGGATTCATTACGGAGTCAGTGTTGGCGCTCGAAAGGGCGGGCATCAAATCGTATCGTGAGACAAAAGACGGCGAAGTCGAGGTCAAATATAAGTTCATCGGTATGGACGTAGAGCGCGACATCATCTGCCTTGCCAAATCCAATTTCTTGTTACATACGATTGAATTCTTCACGGGCCTTTCAATTGAAGGACGAGGGAACTACCAGAATTTACTTGCCGATACTTTCATCTTGTGCCGTAAGGATGCCCATCTTGGGTCGCTTGCCCATCCCGTTGATGGGAAATTCGACCTTGTGATGGCAAACCCGCCCTACATTGTAAGCGGTACGGGCGGTATCACGCGGAAGATCAATAGGAGCACGGTCTTATCTGCATCATATAAGGCCGGCGGCACCGGACTAGAGTCGAGATTCCTTAATTTTATCGTGAATTCTATTAAAGGTGGGGGCCATGCTTTCGTCATTTTGCCCAAGGCAATGTTCGCACGTACCGAGACTAGCCTAAAGGAATACATCCTTGAGAACTGCTTCATCGACGCTTTTATATACTTGCCAATTAACAGCTTCTATACTACGTCCGTCGAAACCTGCATTATTGGATTGACCAAGAAAACAGACGTCGAGCAAAAGCAGACGACGCCTGTGTTCGCGTATCTTGTCAGTGAGATTGGTGAGACGCGGGACGTAAAGCGGGAGCCGACAAAGAATGATTTGACTGACATGAACAGCGAGTACGACCGCTTCCTCGCAGATCGTTTCGGGTTCTTGCCGACTACTAACCAATGTAAGGCAGTACCTTTCAACCTCTTCCATCCATCACTCCGGTGGGATGTTGATTTTCTCTGGACCGTGGAAGAAAAGCGTTCCATCGGAATAATCGATCGTGAGGTAGTCCCTGTTGACGAGCTTATCGGGCGATTCGAGGAACTAACAGCATCGCTTCGCCAATCACAGGAGGCCCTTTGTAAGTCGCAGAAGCATGCGGTGGCTCTCACGAATGTCGCTCTTAACAACGAGAGATTTTTTGTCGTCCATCGCGGGAATCGGGTTACGAAAAAGGAAGTCAAGGCCAATCGTGGAGATGTCATCGTCATTGCCAGCGGTCGGCACCACGAATCCTACTTCGGCAGCATTAGTGAAGCCTATCTCATGAGAAAGTTTGAGAAGGAAGATCCGAATGAGATTCCTGGATACTTCAGAGGAAAAACGAACGTACTTACAGTGGGGGCAACAGGTTCGGTTGGCATGGTGCACATTCGCGACGAGGATAAATGGTTCCTGCATGACGATGCCCTGGCTGTAGAGGTTCTGTCTCCCGACATCGACATCACGTATTTTAGGTTCGCATTTCAGGATGCAATTGGCAGGGCACAATTTGGATACGGCGCGAAACTTTATCAGGAGCGGTTGAAATCATTGTCTCTCCAAGTGCCCGTAGACCTTCATGGAAATTTCGACATGCAGGCCCAGAATGAATTGGCACAAATTTACCTTCAGCGAGAAGCTATTCAGACGAGCGTTTTCAACACAGTTCGCAGCTTGGTTGGAACAGACATAGGCGAATAGAAGCGAGAAGCGAAGAGTCCCTGACATGCTTTAAGACCTACTTCGCGTATTCCTTGGCAACTCGAATCGTATTGGTATGGATTTGGATGGTGTCTTCGACGCAACGCGCGTAGCCGCCCGCCAGTGTGACGACCACGGGGATTTTCTTGGCCTGCGCTTTTTCAAACACCAGGCGGTCGCGCTTTTCCAGCCCTTCCAGTGTCAGTCTTAGTCCTCCCAACTGATCGTCGCGATAGGGGTCGGCGCCGGCAACGTAGAAGAGGATTTCCGGAGAGAACTCCTTGAGCGATTTGCTCAGCCCCCTCTCCAACTCCTGGAGGTATTCGTCGTCCCCGACACCGTCGCGCAGGTTGACATCGAGCGTGCTGGGAGGCTTGGGATAGGGATAGATGTTTTCCTGGTGGATGGAGAACGTGAAGACGCTGTGATCGCCTCTGAAAATTGCCGCGGTCCCATTGCCCTGGTGGACGTCGCAATCGACCGTCATGGCGTGCTCGATCACCTTATCTTTTTGCAGGCGGCGGATGGCGATGGCGACATCGTGAAGGACGCAGAAGCCCTCCCCGTGGTCGGGATAGGCGTGATGGAATCCGCCCCCCACGTTGACGGCCGCGGAGTCTTCCAGCGCCAGCCGGCCCGCCAGGATCGAGCCTCCTGCGCAGAGCCACACGGCGCTGACGAGCTCCGGCGAATAGGGGATTTCAAGACGCAGGATCTCCAGGTAAGAGAGGTTGCCGGTCTGAAGTTTGCGAATGTACTCGCCGTGGTGGACAAGCGCCACGTCGTCATCGGAGGCCGCGGCCGGCTCCACGAAATCCCCAGGCTGAGCGAGGCGGTCCCGCAGGAGCTGTTCCTTCACCAGGCGATACTTGATGGATGGGAAAACGTGGTCGCCCAGGTTCAGGTCGTATTGGTCGGAATAGACGAGTTTCACCGTTAGTCGTCAGTCCTCAGTTATCAGTAGTCAGTTTTTGCTTGTTGTTAATCCTTTGTCCATGGTCATTTCTCACGTGACCTTGGCTCGGAGTCCAAAGTCCGCTTCGAGGGACAAAGGACTAAGGACAACGGACCACGGACGCGTTCCTCCTACTCCACGGTCACGGACTTCGCCAAATTCCGCGGCTGGTCCACGTCGGTGCCGCGGAGCACGCCGATGTGATAGGCCAGCAGTTGCAAGGGCACGACCTCGAGAATAGAAGAGAGGAGTTCGTTGGTCTGCGGGAGCACGATCAGGTGCTCGGCCATATCGCGCACTTCGCGGTCGCCTTCCGTCACCAGGGCCAGGATGTTCGCTCCGCGCGCCTTGGCTTCCTTGATGTTGGAGATGGTCCGCCCGTAGCGCACGCGGGAATCGTCCACCTTCCAGTCGCAGGTGGCGATCACGACGACGGGGAGTCCGTCGGCGATCAGGGCGTTTGGGCCATGCTTCATCTCTCCTGCCGGGTATGCCTCGGCATGGATGTAGGAGATTTTTTTCATTTTCAGCGCGCCCTCGAGTGCCACAGGAAAGTGCACGCCGCGGCCGAGATACAAGAAATCGGTGGAACGATGGAAATGGCGCGCCAGCTCTTCGAATTCCTCGTCCTTTTGCAGCACGGCTTCCAGTTGCTTGGGGAGGGCCGCCAGATCGGCGAGGAGCCTCTTGGCATCGCCCGGCGGGAGCAGGCTGCGGATCTGGCCCAGGTAAACGGCGAACAAGTAGAGAGCCGTCAACTGGGCCGTAAAGGTCTTGGTTGAGCCCACGCCGATTTCCGGTCCGGCGTGGGTATAGATCGTCCCATTCGCCTCGCGCGGCACCATGCTGCCCAGGACGTTGCACACGGCCAGAGTCTTCGAGCCCTTCGCCTGCGCCTCCCGCTGGCCCGCGATGGTGTCCGCGGTCTCTCCGGACTGGGTGATGAGCAGCGTCAGGGTGCGGGGATCGACGAGGGGATCGCGATAGCGGAATTCCGAGGCGTAGTCCACCTCCACGGGCACCCGCGCCAGCCGCTCGATCATCACCTTGCCCGCCAGCCCCGCGTGGCGCGAAGTCCCCGCGGCCACGATTTTGACCTCCCGGAACGTCCGGAAGTCGTCCTCGGTGATTTCCATTTCATCCAGGAAGACCTGGCCGGTCTCCGAGGAGAACCGTCCCAGCGCGGTATCACGGACCGCGCGCGGCTGTTCGTAAATCTCTTTCAGCGTGAAGTGCCTGAACCCGCCCTTTTCGGCCAGGATGGGGTCCCAAGTGATGTGCTGAACGCGCCGCGTGACGGGCCGGCCTTCGAAGTCGGTGAGCTTCACGCCGTTTGGCGTCAGCACCGCCAAGTCGCCGTCGGAGAGAAAGAACAGGTCGTGGGTGTGGTAAAGGATGGCAGGGACGTCGCTGGCTACGAAATACTCATCTTTGCCCAAACCGATCACCGCCGGCGGCCCTTGCCGCACCGCGACAATCTTGTTCAAGTCGCGGGTGGAGATGATGGCCAGGGCGAACACGCCGGCGAGGCGATGCACTGCCGCGCGAACCGCATCTTCGAGGCGTCCGCTGCCGGCGGAAGTCCGCGAGGGCTCGACATTCAGGTATTTCTCCACCAGATGCGCGATGACTTCCGTATCCACTTCCGTGGCGAAGCGGTGCCCTTCAGCCTCCAGTTCCTTCTTGAGTTCCAGGTAGTTCTCAATGATGCCGTTGTGTACCACGACCACCGTCCCGTGGCAGTCGCGGTGAGGGTGGGCATTTTCCTCGGTGGGGGCGCCGTGCGTGGCCCAGCGGGTGTGCCCGATGCCGTAGGAGCCATCCACCGGGTTCAGGCGGACCACTTCCTCCAGGTTGCGGAGTTTCCCGGTGGCCCGGCGGATTTCCAGCGTGTCGCCGTGCATCACCGCCAGGCCCGCGGAGTCGTACCCGCGGTATTGAAGCCGCTGCAAACCCTCCAGCAGCACGGGGACCACGCGCTTGTTGCCGATGTAGCCTATTATCCCTGACATGAGAATGTCGCCAGTGGCGACCGCGTCGCAGGCAAAATTCGACGTGACATTATAACAGACGCAGCCCCGCCGCCCGGGCCGAAGCGAGATCGAGTTCGCCGATCTGAAGAACTGATGAAGGAAATCCTGCTTGCCAAATGGCGAAGCAGCGCCCTGTGATGCCGGCCCCCCGTCCCGAATCCCGAATCCCGGGTTCAGGTCCGGTACGAGGCGTTGATGTCGATGTAGTCGCGTGTGAAATCGCAGGTCCAGATGCGCGCGGTGCCTTGGCCTTGGTGGAGGTCGAGGCGCAGCGTGACGTCCTTGCGGTCGAATTCCTGCCGGGCGGCGGCCTCGTCGAAGCCTGCGTCCAGCCCTTTACGGCAAAGGTAGAATCCGTTGATGCGAATATCCGTTTTGTAAGGATCAAAGCGGGCGCCGGAATAGCCCGCCGCGCACATGATGCGTCCCCAGTTGGGATCGTTGCCGGCGACGGCGGTCTTGACGAGGGGTGAGTTGGCGATGGCGCGCGCGATCCGATCGGCATCCGACGGCCCGCGAGCCCCGTAGACTTCCACGGTGACAAGTTTTTTCGCGCCCTCGCCGTCCCGGGCGATCATCTGTGCCAGGGTCTGGCAAAGTTGCGTCAATCCTTCCCGGAACCACTTGGGGCTGTCGTTTCCCGGATGCGCCGCGACTCCAGAGAGCCCACTGGCCAGAGCCAGCACCGTGTCGTTGGTCGAGGTGTCTCCATCCACCGTGAGGCAGTTGAAGGAAGTTTTCACGGCAGCGAGCAGCGAATCCTGGAGCATGCGCGGCCCGATCCCCAAGTCCGTGGTGATGAACGCCAGCATGGTGGCCATGCGGGGATGAATCATCCCCGCGCCCTTCGCCACCCCGGCAAGGTGAACGGCCGTCCCTCCCCTTTCGGACCGCAGCACGCACGATTTGGGGACGGTATCCGTGGTCATGATGGCGCGCGCCACGTCCGCGCCGCCTTGCGGGGAAAGGTTTTGGACGAGGGCGGGGAGCTGACTCACGATCAGGTCGAGCGGAAGCGGTACGCCGATGACTCCCGTCGAGGCTACGAGCACTTGTTCAGGTTGAATGTTCAGCAGTTCGGCCGTGGCCCGGGCGGTTTCCTGGGCTACTCGCAAGCCCGCACGGCCCGTGCAGGCGTTGGCGTTGCCGGAATTCGCGACCACGGCACGGCAGCGCCCGCGGGTCCGGGACAGGTGCTCACGGGAGACGATGACGGGCGCCGCGGCTGCGAGGTTCCTGGTGAAGACCCCGGAAGTTACGGCTTCTGGGGCATCCGTGAACAGTAGGACGAGGTCTGGTCCGCCGCCCTTCTTGATTCCCGCGGCGGCGGTGCTGGCGCGAAATCCCCGCGGGGTGGTCAAGCTTCCTTCTAGGGGCTGCCAATTTTGCATGGGGGTCTGGCCTCCCTCCTCGAATTGTCGCACGTCGATTTGAGGCCCAATCGGAAATCAACCATCGAAAGTCGTCCGTTACTTAGGCTTCTTGGCTGGGGGGCCAGCCTCCGTGATGGGCGAAGATAGTTCTATGATTCCGGGAGTGGGTGGCGGGGGTGTGGGGGGGCCGGCGACCTTGATGGTACGCACCGTCTCCTCGCAGGCTTCCATATAAAGATCTTCGTCTGCCTGGCCGGGCGAGCAATTGGCCTCGATGAGGCGGTCGGGTGAAATGATCCGCGCGGTCAGAAGCATGGCGCGGTCCTTGAATTGGCGGATCAGTACGGCGTTGCGGGTTTGAATCTGGGCGTTTTCAAAATGGTAGCGCGGAAGGTCGTCGGTGACTCCCTGCGCCTGCCACTTGGCAAGCACCTGGGGCGAGAATTCCGCGGTCTGGTCGGGGTTGGGCTGCGAAGAGATGGTGAGCGACGGTCCGATGCTCCAGAATTTGGGTCTGACGATCCGAACACCGCCGGGGAAGCCCTCGACTTTTCCGTGGAAGCCGGCCGCCACCTGCATATCAACGCCCAAGGCGTCGTTGCGGTAGGGGATCAGGGTCAGGGTTTCGTCCCGAACGCGCTGCTCATGGTGCGGGTACCACTTCACGATAAGGTACTCGCCCCCCACCAATCCGCCGCCCACCAACAGGATCGCAAGGCCGACGTATACCTGCGTAGGAATTCCCTTCGGCATCAAAGCCATCTTAACCCTTGTTTCGAGCACTGGCAATGAGTGTCGTGGGGAGACCGCGAATTATTTCGGCGGCTCCGCAGGGAGGCGTGCAAGCAAGCCGGGAGTCGACGTCAAGGTGGGCAAAGGAAAGTCGACGTGGCTGGTGCGAGGCTGGCCGCCAAGCGAGGGTTCACCGGACTTGGATGAGCGGCTTGGTTTTTTCGATGACTTCGCCGACCTGCCGGGCGGGAATACTCGCGTCCCGCAGCGCGGCGAGCAGCTTAGCGGTGTCTCCGGCAGCGACGGAAAGAAACAGGCCTCCGGAGGTTTGCGGATCGTAGAGAAGGTTCCGAAGCTCTTCCGAGACACTTTGCGCGAATTCCACGCAGGGGGCGATGAACTCGATATTTCTTTTGAGCCCGCCAGGCAGGAAGCCTGCCCGGGAGTATTCGAGGGCTTCCGGCAGGAGTTCCGCTTGGCCGGAGTCGAGAATCAGGCTCACTGTGCTGCCCGCAGCCATTTCGCGCGCGTGGCCCAGCAAGCCGAAGCCCGTAATGTCCGTGGCGGCGTGGACGTCGAAGCGCAGCGCCAGCTCGCTTGCCGCCGCGTTGAGCGCGCACATGGACTCGATCGCGGCGTTCATGGAAGCTTCGCTGGCGCGCTGCTGCTTAAGCGCCGTGCCGATGATTCCGGTGCCGAGCCGCTTGGTGAGGATCAGGCAATCGCCCGGGCGCGCCCCCACGTTCTTCAGCACGCGCTTCGGGTTCACCAGCCCCGTCACCGCGTAGCCGAACTTGATTTCCTCATCCCCGATCGAGTGCCCGCCAATCACCGTGCAGCGCGCTTCCTGCATCTTGGCAAGGCCGCCCTGTAGGATCTGCTCCAGGATGGACACGTCCCGGCCAGTCTGGGGGAATCCGACGATGGACAGGGCGGAGATGGGCCGGCCGCCCATCGCGTAGACGTCACTCAGCGAGTTCGCCGCCGCAATCTGGCCGAAGGTGTACGGGTCGTCCACGATGGGAGTGAAGAAGTCCACGGTCTGCACCAGCGCCAGGTCGGGAGTGAGTTGATACACTCCCGCGTCGTCGGCGGTCTCGAAGCCTACCAGCACGTTGGGGTCGAATTGTTTCGGCAGCTTGGCCAGCACCGAGTCCAAAATACTTGGACTCAACTTGGCCGCTCAACCCGCTGCCTTCACCATCGCGGTCAGCCGCGTGCGCTCGTCCATAACGGTGTAAGATTATATGACCTGCGAGAAGGATTCCAAAATGGCGCTAGTACGTTGTGGAGGTTCGGCGCTCAATGGCAGTCACCACAACGCGGCGTTCGTTCGGGTAGAAGTCGAAGAAAATGCGCCAATCCCCGACCCGGCGCCGGAACCCCTCCTGGCCTCCTTTGAGTTTACGGATGTCGCCCAGGAAGGGATTCACCTCCATCTCATCGATTGCACGGCGAATACGCTCGCGCTCGTTGGACGGGATGCGTTTAAGAGACTTTCGCGCGGGCCCGGCGACGGCTACGAGCCATGGTTTCTTGTCTGCGGAGTTCATGGAGTGTGGCGTAATCACCGCGTTGGTATGCGGCCCTGCCGCGACGAATGGCCCGCAGTTCGGCTGGGGTGGGAGTCTCCTCGGCGAATTGACGGGACGAGATGTACGTGCGGAGAGCTTCCCGGACGAGTTCGGAGCGAGTCCGATGCTCCGCCCGCATGGTTTTCTCGATCTGCTCAGCCATGTCTGGCGGGAGTGCAACGGTGATGGTTTGACGTGCGCCCATGAGAATCTGGCGTTGCCTGGCAGCGCCTGCATTTAGAGCATACCAGAGGGTTCAATGCTGTCAAGCAACCCGGAGCGCTGTAGCCGCTATTCGCTGGTAAAATGGCTTGGCAATTCGATAACCCGATTGGAGAATCCCTATGTTTGCATTTCATGGTGTTGACTTCATGGAGATCGACGGGCTTTTTACGGATGAAGAAAAACTGGTGCGTCAAACCGTGCGGGAATTCGTGGATCAGGAAGTTCTTCCGCACATCGAAGAGTGGAACCGCGGGGCGAAGTTCCCCGCGCACCTGGTGCCGTTGATGGCGGAACTGGGCTTCTACGGCGCCAACATGGAAGGGTACGGCTGCGCGGGCATGTCGAACGTGCAGTACGGCCTCATCATGCAGGAACTCGAGCGCGGCGATAGCGGCCTGCGCAGCTTCGTCTCGGTGCAGGGCGCGCTGGTGATGTATCCCATTAAAGAGTACGGCTCAGAAGAACAGAAGGACAAATGGCTGCCTCTGCTTCAGCAGGGCAAGGCCATTGGGTGCTTCGGGCTGACGGAACCGGACTTCGGCTCCAACCCCGCCGGCATGCGCGCGCGCGGCGTCAAAGACGGCGATCACTACGTCCTGAACGGCGAGAAAGCTTGGATCACTTCCGGGACTATTGCCGACGTGGCGGTGGTGTGGGCGCGCACGGACGAAGGCGTGCGCGGCTTCCTGGTGGAGCGAGGGACTCCGGGCTACTCTTCCGAGGACATCAAAGGCAAGTGGTCGCTGCGCGCCTCGGAAGAGTAGC
>Ga0209777_10007538_pt1 | contig 12063 bp, 23 predicted proteins | sample FrelakmetHBP12HB_FD_187147 | JGI IMG/M metagenome (GOLD analysis project Ga0209777, IMG submission 187147) | Freshwater lake sediment microbial communities from the University of Notre Dame, USA, for methane emissions studies -HBP12 HB (SPAdes)... | ecosystem: Environmental > Aquatic >... | reverse complement strand
ACTGTTAAAATTAAAGTTTGTGGAAAACGTACTGCGACTAAAGAAGAATTGCAAATATGGGCTTGTAAAACTATTGGTGGGTTTAGTGAATCAATAGCAGAGTACCCTAAAAAACAGCAAGAGCACTTAACAGATGCAGCTGCAATAGCTTACACAGCATATTTTAAAGCCAAAGAACAAGGATTAATCAAAAATGTCTAGATTCCACGGTAATAATGAAGTCTCTACAGGAACTAAAGAAGGGCGAGATTTTGTTGATCAGTCGAAAGGTACTGTACTTAGTACAGACATGGAAGTAACCACGGGGTATAATAGAACTGCTATAATAGCCAAACCATCGGAAAATGTTTCTAGTTTGTCGCTAGACTATCTTAGACTGGCAGCTGAAACCTATTACGTAACAGATTTGAATGGTATTACTGTTCCTGAATTATCAGATTTACCACAATTTCATAGTTTACCTTTGCACAAATTAATGATTTGGCATAAAAATGGGGGGTGGGCAGAAAAAAGGCTAGCTTTTCAAGAGAAATGTTCTCGCAGGGTGCAGGAGGCTGTATCGAATAAGTTGGTTAAGCTTAGACTGGAGCAGATGGATAAGATTAAAGAATTGTGTGACGATATCTGGGCTAAAATAAAAGATCCAGATGCCCCCATTAAAGTACTTAGCTATGAGGGTATTGTTAAAACTTATTTACAAGCGGTTGAAACAATGGAAAAACTGCGGGATTCAGTTACAATTGCTATTGGGGATAAGACTGTCCATCCAGACACAGAAACTAGAAATAACCCTGATATTCAAATATCTTCAGATGAAGCTAGGGATTTAGCTACTGAGTTAATAAAGCGAAGGCAGTTACAAGCTGCAAACAAAGACAGTCTTATTACAGAAGGGGAAATTGTTGAGCCATCGTTGGACAAATAAGCAGGTTAATTATTTAATGGTAGGTACTCCCGCGTATGGTATGGGTTGGTTGCAGACTCATACTAAACCCGGTAAGTCTAAAAATAGTAAAAAAGTAAGATCAGTAAATGCTTTGCGGTGTAAGGCGTATAGAGAGAAGTTAAAAGGGTTAAACACGGGGACTAAGAGTTTAAAAGCTTTATCAGGAACAACTGGTTATTCAAAAACACAATTATTAAGAGCGCAACGAGCACTTAATCAGAAATGGTTGCGGTCTAGTAATAAAGGAAATTACTTAATTACTATTAATCAAATTGAAGAGTTGCTGGATTGGTTAAAAGATGATTATTGGTGTGTCAGTAAGAGACTATATAATTGCGCGTATTGCGGAAAGTATGATAATCCCCATATGAGCTGGGGGCTATGCACAAATTGTTTAGCGTTATTTAGAAAATTGTGCAGGAAATATAAGTTTACTGTTTCACAGTGGTTAATTAACAAATTATTGAAAAACAAAAGCAGAGAATTGAAAGCAATTAGTAGACGACTACGCCGGAAAGTTGCGCTTACAGAAGTGCAAATTCTTAAAGTATTGGAGATAGATTGTGCCAACTGAAGTGTGCTTAGATATATTTGAGTATCCACAGGTAGCCATCGATATTTTCAATCATTTGGGGGAAAGTGGTTATAATAACGAACAAATATTTTCTATTGCCGCGCACTTCAGTTTTCTTTGCCACGGGATACTTAATGATACAGAAAAAGGCAAGTCTTTAGTTCAAGAAGCAGTTGAAATTACTAAATTACTTGATTCTTTAAATAACCCGAAACTGTGTTAGGAGTAAAAATGTCAACTAATGTTGTAACTAACTGGAAGAATTTAAATCTTTACGCTGAATTAACGGATATTAAGAATACCGACATATTGTTTTACCAGCAACATCCAGAAATGGTAGGTAAAAAAATATCTGCGGGCAATCCTTTAGTAAAAGATTGGATGTTATTGCGTGATTATGAAGTCCAAAATAAATATAATTCTATTATTGAAGATTCAGTAGCGCAATTTCCTATGATAACTGCCAGAGTATTGAAAGCTTTAATAGTTCAAGAAAGCCGGTTTCAGCCTAGTGTTATTAATAGCTATGGTTTTGTTGGATTATGCCAATTTGGGGTAACAAGTGGGCGAGAAGAGGGATTAATTATTAATAATTATCGAGATGAAAGGTTAGATCCGAAGATGTCAATTATGGCAGCTACTAGGCATTTAAATCATAAATACTTAGCAATAAAAGGTAATTTAGATAAATACCAAATATTGGATAACGAAGAAATTATTAAATTTATCCTTGGGAGCTATAATGGAGGCCAGGGTACAATTAATTACGCACTCAATACAAGTAAAACCCCGCAAACTTGGGTAGATATTTATACTCCGGTTAATGATTTCAAAAGAACGGCGCTATACGCCGCCACTAAATATTATTTTGGTAATATTAAAGGTAATGATTTATCTATTGCTAAATACAATGAAATACGGAAGTATCCTGAATTAATTACAGCTTTAGCAGCTAGAGAGGAATAATATTATGGAATTTAAAGATCTATCAAGTTTAACTAGTGAGGATCAAGCAAAAAACTGGCTTTTAGGATTAGTTCAAGAAGCAGTCGAAGCTAGAAATAATTGCAATGTATTTTTTCCAGATCCTGGTGAAACTTTAGTAACTACCCAACAAAAGAGATATCGTAGGTTCCTCTTATTACATGGTTGTACTTTAGGGGTTTTACTTGCGCTATTTAGATGTAATATGATTTCTTCTGTGTGTTATAATGAATTGCATAAAAAAGTATTAAATACACTAGTTCCCACCATTATTGGTTAATAAAAGGCAAACTTATGATCGAATTAACAGCGGACACATTTAATCAAGAGATTAAGAAGTATGACCTTTGTTTAGTAGATTTTTATTCTAGTGTTTGCCCGCCTTGCAAGGTTTTAAAGAAAGTTTTAGATCACCCTGATTTATCCAATATAAAAATATTTGGAGTTAATATAGACAACTATCCTGAACTGGCTGTACCTTACCATGTGAATTGTGCCCCTACTTTACTAAAATTTAAAAACGGAAATGTTTCAGATCAATATGTTGAGAAACCCACACTTTATGCCATAAAAAAGTTTTTAAAGGTCTTGTAGTAGAGGGGGGTTGGTGATGGTTGCCGTAACTAATTTAGCTGTAATAGACGAGGTATTTTTTCAGTTACTATATGAATCCGACTACCCAGAAACTAATTTATTTAAATGGACTATCCTACAAGCATTTTTAGATATTATTTACCAAATGGAAGATGTTGTTTCTGCAATGGATTTTCTTGGTAGTAATAAATTTGAATGGAAACAAAGGCGGGATGAAATATGCGAATTAGCTTTTATGTTTAGCTCCTGGATGACTGCTGATTTAATTCAACAAATATATCTTGATTATACTACTAATAAAACTGTGAGAGCTAGAATTACTGAAATTTTTAATAAATATGAGGCTGGAATTTATTTATACAAAGGAGAAAATCAGCATGCAAGTTAAATTGGCAGGTTGTAATTCAGATTTTAATTCCTCACAGACATTAAGAACTCCTGAGTCTATTTGCGCTGCATATGGGCGTATCTCTAGAAGTATTAAAAGTCCCGATTATTTGAGATTAGAAGCTATTGGAGATGTGGGCGCTGCTAAAAAAACAAACACTAAGATAATATTTGAGTATGGGCACGCTTCGATTGCAGAACATGCGGTATTGAATTTTGATATTATTGGTATATCTAGGTTAGCAGTAGAAGCTCTAGAATCTCATAGGCTAGTATCTTTTACTGAAAAATCTCAACGTTATGTTAATTGTGCTAGTATTGATACTTATGCGTTAGAAGAAGAGTTAGAAAGTTTTGTTGATGCTGTGGGATACCGAACGTATACAGAAAAATGCTTTAAATTATATAGTGATTTAATGACTGCAGGCATACCAGGTGAAGATGCTAGATATGTATTACCCCTATCTACTACCACATCATTAGGTATGACAATTAATGCTAGGAACTTAGAATTAGTTATTCATAGCCTTATGTCTAATGAATTACTAGAAGTGCGGACATTGGGGGGATATTTATACTTTGAAGCTATGAAAATTGTACCCTCATTGATCAAACTAAGACCAGACGATATTGTTTTACATAACGATCAAAAAATTATAGCTTTCATGAATAAGGAATATGGTAAAGTTGTAACTATACCACAAATTTTATCTGATATGCTCGTTGATGGGAATTTTAGTAAAACTAATGTTTCTCTTACTGAATATACTAAATATGCAGATCACCTAATTGCTGATGCTCATACTATGCATATCCAAGGTATGCCGCTATTTACGGGTAGAGAAGAAGTTTTGCTAGAATTTTATAATATACTATTTGAACACATGAATGAGCATTCTGTAGTTCCACGGGCTTTTGAAACTGCTAACTTTTATTTTATATTGAACCTAAGTGCTAGTGCTTTTGCGCAACTTAAACGTCATAGAATGTGTACTATTTTGCCCAGTCCTTATTGGGTACGGGCTGCTGATATGGGTAATTTTATTATTCCAGACCGTATTTTTATTTATAGTCGTTCGGTGGTGGAAAGGGTGGAAAATTTAATCAATGAAAGTAGGACTTTATATAATCGTTGGTTAGAGAAGTATCCAAAATTCCCGAATAGCTGTAATTATTTACTATTAAATGCGAGTACCCGTTTTGTACAAGTTAGCATTAATATGAGATCAATGTACAATTTTAGTAGATTGCGTTGTGATAGCCACGCACAAGATGAAATCAGAGAATTGGCTAATGAAATGGTTAAGCAAATTAAACAAGTAGCCCCATTAAGTGGTAGTATGCTGGGGGGTAAGAGCGAGTTTAATAGTATTAAAGAGTTGGCTATGCGGACTTTAAAAAATGGGGGGTAAGTAATGTCAGCATCCCTCACTTCTTCCCCAATAATAGTATCCACCAATCAACTACTTAAGGCTAGCTGTTTGTTTTTTGCTAGTGAGCTATTGAACTCTTCTATTTTAGAAGCACCATTCTATGGCAAATTTGTTGTTGGCCCGCAACACTTGCTCTGGGATGAGTTGATCTCAAAGAACCAAAAACTGTGTCTACTGGCTCCTCGCGGTCATGGCAAAACTTGGTTTTTTGACTTTGCATATGTGCTTTGGCAAGCTTATATTCATCCAGGGGGATCTACTTATATTTTTTCTGCAACGCAGCCTCTAGCTAATTTAATTTTACGGGATATTAAAAACGAACTGGAAGGTAACCCTAAACTTAAATTTCTTTTGCCAAAGGGTGCTAGGCAGTCTTGGGCGGCAAGTTCTATCAGTTTAAAAAACGGTCATACTATAACCGCAAAAGGGTATGGTTCCAAAGTACGCGGGAGGCATCCAACCGCTGTTATATTGGATGACGTTTTGGGGGATAACTCACTATATTCTGAAGGTGAAAGAAAAAAGGCTATTACTTACTTTTTTACCGCTATTACTGGAATGTGTATGCCCAGCACGCAACTTATTGTGGTGGGCACCCCCATGCACAGTCTCGATTTATATGGGGTTTTAGAGAAAAATCCTACTTATAAATTTAAACGGTATAGTGCAATTCAGGCGGATGGTACTGCTTTATGGCCGGGGCTGTGGTCAATTGAGCGGTTAATGGCAAAAAAACTAGAAGTTAATAACAATATTCTATTCAATCGTGAATACCTATGCAGATGTATATCTGATGATACAAGTTTATTCCCTGATTACTTATTTAAGGGTTCTCCAAGAGAGCAGCCGGATATTAGATTAGGGATGGCTAAATCCTTTTGGGATACTAAAAAAGTACAGGTATTTATGGGGGTCGACTTCGCTATGTCTTCCTCTGTAGAGGCCGATTACACAGTTATTACAGTATTAGGGTTAGATAGGTATGGTAACCGCTGGATAATGGATCTGCATAGACGCAAAGGAATGCCCTATCAGAAGCAATTGGATCTTATTACTACAGTAGCTAGAAAGTACGAACCAGCACTAATTTTACTCGAATCAAACCAGATGCAGCGGATATTTGGGGATGAATTGATTAGATTAACTGATTTACCTATTAAAAACTTTAATACTGGGGCTGCAAAGCATAGTATTGAAAAAGGTATTCCTAGTATGCGAATTTTCTTTGAAAATAAGAAATATCGTATACCAATGGATTTTAGTGATCCTTATACTAGAGAAATGATTGAAGAATGGCTTGCAGAATTCCAAGGTACAACTTTTATTGACGGTAAAGTACAAGTTGTTGGGTGTGACCATGATGATATGCTAATGAGTAACTATATATGCGAACAGGGTATAAAAATGGGGGCATTCTGCTTTAGTTTTGGGGAAGATGACGCAAGTACAGAAAGTTTGGAAGATATATATGAACTTGGGGATAAAAATGACGAGGATGAAGAATTATCCGCAGAACGGCTAGTAGAGGATGTTGTTCAATCTGGGAATTTAATTGATGATTCATTTAATCATTCCAAGGAGTTACCATCTTGGGATGATTTATTCGAATAACCTATAAAGATTCCGCTTGACTTTAACTTCAAACTGCGTATATTAGTTAATAGGAATTGGAGGTTACTATGAAATCAGATAACGTAATCCGCTGTGATAGGCAAGTTTTTATTGATTGTACAAATGGTATACTACTAAATAGAGTGGGTAATAAAATTTTATCTTTAGGAGATCTAGGTACTCGTGCGGTAGAAGCTGCAGAACGAGGAGAGAAAGTCATACTTCAAATAGATGGGCAAGATGTTTCATATATTTTAGACCACCAAGAGTTTGCTTTAGAGGAGGAGTAAAATGCTAATGAGCAATCATCGGGAATCTCTGGATTTTAATCCGGGGAGGTTCAAATATTAAATGGCTACTACTCCAAGGCATGTTACTAGTTTTCATTGTCAAGCTTGTGATTCGACTATAACATTTCATGAACCATACATTACTTTGGGAGATTACAATTTTATGATTAATAAGTACATAAAACAGATAAGGAAATTAAAAAGAGAAAAAGAGGATCTGTCTGAAAAAGTTGCTGATCTTTTTAGGAATGCCGACTCAAGTCAACTACCGTGAGCACCGCTCACGGCTTGCAATGAGGATCGCGATTCCTCCCCCAGCACCGCTGGCGGTACCCTCGCGAAATAACAAATGGAAAATAAGCGGGATACTTGGTTTTACGTAGGAAAGAATACTAAATTTTACCCGTATAGCCCCACTTTACGAAGCATCAGTATTGGGGACATAGCCCACGCTTTATCAAATCAAGTGCGGTTCTTAGGCCACGTAAGCCAATTCTACTCAGTAAGTGAGCACAGCGTTCTTGTGCTTAGGGCAATGGAAGCTGATTTTGGAGAGGATAAAAAATATATTCCACATTTGAAACACGCATTAATGCATGATACTGCTGAAGCTTTCTTAAATGACATGCCAACTCCCCTAAAACGTATGTTTCCAGACTACCAAAAATTAGAAAATATTATCTTTCAAAAAATATGTCAAAAGTACAGAATGATTTGGCCTATTCCAATACCAATGAAAAAATTAATTAAGTATTATGATTCAGTTATTTTGGCAACTGAAGTCACTAAATTAAAAAAACATACTAATCTAGCGTCGTGGGGCTTGCCCCTTCCACTAAATAATAGCATTATTCATTGTTTTGAGCCAACGGTGGCTAAAATAAGATTTCTTTGGGAATTTAGGAAACTTTTTGGTACTAGCTTTGACAGCGAAATATTTTGTGATTTACCTAATTTTTTTCTTGACAAACGGTAAGAAAGAGCATATAGTATTAAGCAGAGGAAATATAATGTCCGTGCATACTAAAACCAAACGCAATGATCGAGATTTTTACCAAACTCCCTTTGCAAATATACCGTATAATTTGATTAAAGGAGATAATTGTGCGTAAAATAATCATTGAGTACATAATAAATGATGCTGAAGAGGGCTACGAAGATATCTGCGCTGAATTAATATTTGAAGATTTTAATAAAAATAATACTATTCCCTTCGAATACCAGATACTTTCAGATACAAACCCGCCTATAGGAGAAGATTAACATGGAATTTTATTTATGGGATCTAGTTGCCTATTTACCACTAGCAATAGTAGGATTAACTGTTTTGGCATTAATTATTATTAAAAATAATCAGGGCTAAAATGGCTAAATCTGTTAAAGAACTAGTTGAGAGTCTTACCCCCCAGGAGAGATTACAATTCCAAAGTTTAATTAAGGAGTTATTACAAAATGAGGTAGAATTATTATCTACAAAGGAAAACTCAATGCGGTTATTAAATGAATTGAATTTTCGAGTAAAAAATATTCTAGATAACCTAGAGCAAGTTACTAATGAAAAGGTAAACCAAGATGAAGCTGGAGTTGTAGATTACTTAATTAATCTACCTATTGAATGTTTTCATAAAGTTTAAGGAGGAAATAGATATGACCCCTGAACAATTATCTAAAATTTTGAACGATGCCGCTATAGAAGTTAAATCTTGGCCCAACTGGATGCAAAAATTAGAAAATAGGGAGCGGCAGCCAGCAGGAAATAAAATACCCAAATATGTTACACCAGAAGATGTATGCCCTGGTAGCACTGTGGATAAGATATTATATGAAATGTATAAAAAAAAGAATTTAGTTGATTACTTATGCCATTGGAAACTCTCTGAGAATTGTTATTATACTGGTTGTGGCGTTACATACCCTAGTAGAATTGTAGGTGGGCGGTTTTGCCCATTTTGCGGGTCTACTGTCGAAATAACAGCTGTTTAGGAGAATAAAATGCTAAATTTTATATTAATGCTATTTCTGGTAACTATACTAACTCCAGTTCAAATACTAAATAAAAACTGGAATCCCCATATTGATAGTGTTATTGAATTTGATAAATATTCTTCAAACATTATTTTTGACAACTTACCAGAATTGGATCATATTGCTGAATATATTAATACAGAGCAGGGAATATTCATAGACAGCACAACTACCGGAACTAGAAAGTTTTCTGTTGTTGTGGAAGGCTCAGGGATAACAGAAGCTTTGGCCTATAAACGAGCTTATAATGTATTTTTGTATTTAGTTGGTAAGGGAGTACCTGAAAATAAGCTCTCATTTGCGGTAGGAGATTTAGAAGAAGCTAGAGCTGCAGTTAGATTTATATTAATTAAAGAAGAAATTACAGAAGAGGATTCGAATGATTAATAAAAAAGTATTAGCTTATCTCGGGTTGTTTATCTGCCTACTTTCTTTCGTTTTGGTAGTAATTTTTTTGTTTGGGGGTTGTGCGGCCCCTAAAACACAGATAATTCAGGCTAATCAAGTTATTAACCAAGATCTGTGTGATAAAGCAGAAATTTGTGCTGAAAAGATGGTAGCGGCATTTAATATTAAAGACCTAAAAGATCAAGAAACCATTACTGAAGCTAGCTGTAAGATATTGGCTTTTGCTTGCACTGCTAAGGAGGCTTCAATTATGATGAGAATTCATATTGTGGGCACTATTCAAGAGCAGTGTATTAATGCAACAATAACCGTTGAAGGTGGAATTGAGTATAGGGTAGATACTGATACTTGCCAAATTAGGATAAAGTCCACAACTTATGATGCTTTAGATTCCTGTGATGAAGAAAAACCTCCTACTACTAAAATTTAATTGGAGTAAAAATATGAATACAAAAACAAAAGACAAGGATTCAGAAACTTGTGCATGGAAGTTTCAAATAGGTAGTGCTAGCTTTACCACTTCGTGTAGTAATACAGTTTCTGAAAGGTTTTTATGTGAGCAACTCGAAGCGTACCGAACTTTATTGTGCCCGCATTGCCGTAAATTAATTATTTTTACTGGGCATATTTAAACCATGATGCACGCTGCAATAACAGTAGAAATTGCTTGTTCTAAAGAAAGTTGTTTTTATTTTGGGTTGCATCATTGCGATTTTTTAAAAACTAGGCTGCATGGTACGTCATATTTTTGTAGAATATTTTCTTCTGATCCAATAAACGACCCTTTAGAAGTATACCAAAATGTGTTGCAAAGACACCATTTATGTTTAGCTATGGCTAGACAGATAGAGGAGCCCCGTGGCTGGCGTACTAAATCCAAAACTAATTGATTCTGGTATTATTGATTGTATCCCCCAAATTGGGCAATGCCCCATAAACTGCGATAATAATTGTTTTTACAATAGCGATGGGTTTTTTACTGGTAAGAAAGAACCACTAGTACCAACTTTAGAAGAGGTTGGTGGGCGAATAGTACGTGTAAACAGCGGGCACGATAGTAATATTCAGAAACTCAAGGTTTTGGAAGCAACTAGACAGTATCCAGATAAGTTCTACAATACTAGCATACCAAATTTTGACTTTCCAGGGCCGGTTGTCTTTACCTGCAACAGCAGGGATACTAATTACTCTGCCCTTATAGTAACCAAAAACATTGAAAACTTAATGATGGTTAGGTTTCGCACGAATACATGGAACTTAGATCTTCTTAAGGAAGTAATCGATTATTATGCCTATAAGAATTCAATCCCAGTAACGCTAACTTTTATGCGGTATAAAGAATTAAAGAGTATCCCTGAGAGTGAAAGAGATTTCTATGAATTATCTAAGAATGTAACTAATTCATATTACATGCTGAAACCAGAGTATAAAGATCAAATTATGGCAGCCCATTTTGATTCTCTTGCCCCTAAGTTAATAGGTAGGTGCGGAAGTAGCACAAGTAACTTCTGTAAAGATTGTGGGCGCTGTATTATGTGCTACAAACGATTTCATGATTTAAACAAAAAATAACTATTGACAAAGATAGGCTGGTATGGTATAAAGATAGCAGTAATTGAATATGGCTTTTTTTGAAAGGAAATATAATGGCTATTGGCACCAGCTCTGGGGCACTAAACGTATGCGCACCAAATAATATTATCTCTTGGGTTACGGAAGAAACAATAACAACAGAAATATTTTATCTATATTCCTTTGAACACAAAAAATATTGTTTTGATTCGTTATTGGAAATTAATGGGCTGAATCCTATGATCAACGAGCTTTCTTTTACAACAAAGCTTACAGCGTGGCCTGGATTTACAGCACTATCTTTAACTGCTCTAGAGATAGTAGAAGATACTTCGGATGGTATAATTAAGTTGGTACCAAATATACATAGTTTTTTTATTGGGCAAGAATATGAATTTAATAATAGTCCCTTTTCCACCGAGTTATTTTCCATTTTTATGAATAATACTAAATTATTTTATTCTTATCTTGAAGGTACTGCCTCTATGGGCTTTACAAAAAATTTACGAGATGTGGGAATTAAAGGATTGGGCCCCGAATTTAATATAGTTCTAGAGATAATAGATTTTTTACATTATTTAGATATGGGGAAGATACAACCCGTGCCTGCAAATAAAGTTTGGGTGCCATTAACTGGAATTAAAAATAATAAAATCCAGAGCCGCTGCTTTAAGTGCGGAGAACCCACCGTAGATTATGATAGCTCTTTTACTAGAACTAAGATATGCCCTATTTGCAAAATTTAAAAGGAGAAGATATGAATGCCTTAGAATTTCTGACCCAAGCAGACCCCGAATTAGCGACCTGTGGTAATAAAGTAATATCGGAACTTGCTGATTTGATGGAAAATTATGCAGCCATGCAAAACAAAGATCAAGCTCTCCATTTAAAGCATTTAGAGGAACTTATAGATAAATTAGCAAAAGTAGTACCTTTGGTAGATACCCAGGAATCCTAATCATGCAGATATTATTTATAGAAAAAAGCGGTAATTTTAGATATATAGATATTGAAAAAAAATTACCTAAAATTACTATCCCTAGTATGGAAATACCTGCATCAATTAATTTTAGTGGGGATGTGGTTAATGATTTATTAGATATTTTAGGTATAGGTTCTAATAAAGTTTTTCAGTGTTTTACATTTACTGACGGCACTTTCTTTTACTGGGAGATATAATGACATTATCTGCAGAAATAGTAGAAAAGGTGGAAAATAACCCAGAATTATTGACGGAAG